>JAEIGA010001725.1_pt1 | contig 34554 bp, 24 predicted proteins | sample 9270691 | NCBI WGS metagenome assembly JAEIGA01 (sample SAMN17057246, study PRJNA624740) | gut metagenome | biome: biome; isolation source: fecal sample | host: Bos grunniens | place: China: Xizang | collected 2019
TGCATATCTTTTAATTTATATTTTTGAATATCAAACTTATGAATATATTTACGGGACAATATTCGAGCAATATCGACCCACTAAATCGAATGCAAAGGTACAAATTTTTTTGGGAAATTTCTGATATAATGAGGAAAAAAAATAAATTACACACTGCCCAAATACTATCTCTCTGTTTCTACAAAGAATATACTACCCACATCCAAGAGTGGCAAATGAGCCAGCTCTATGATTTGAAATCCATGTTTGATTATGAAATTTCTTATCTCATTCCCCTGAGGGTGAAAGTCCATACTACCACATACCGCCACTATGTTTTCCATCACTCCACAGCATCCACCAAAGCATCCGCAACGGTAGCCAGGTAACATAATTTCGTTGGGTGATACATATAGTGTATCTATTCCTACATTTTGCAGTTGTTTGGCAATACCTCTATCCGAGGTAATAGCCGCATCTGTCAATAACAATGTACTACATCTCGAGAATGATTGTTTGCAAGCAATATGCTGCAAATCACATATAATGTTGGCTACAACCGAATCGGTTTTCTTGAAGTTGTGCACTGCTATACGGCTGTTTGATGCCACATTGTAGGCCACCACACTATCTATATCCTCCCCCACAAGGGTTGTTCCAAAAGAATAGTTTATACCACGTTGGGCAAACAAATCAACATAATTCTGAGGGATATTGGGAGCAAGCACCAAAGTATCTTGTGCACAATAGGCAAACACATCTATGTGTCCAGATAGAGGTTTGAAAGTAATACCACTTGTAGAGAAGGGCACATAATCGGCCCAACGCAGCAAAGTTTGCTGTGCTTCGTCAGGGATTATGCTGTTTGCTAGTGCCAACATTGCTATCGCAGTTCAAATTTATCGCCAAGATAAACCTTACGCACATGCTCGTCGGCAGCCAACTCTTCGGGTGTACCCGACTTAAGCACCGAACCTTCGAAAAGCAAGTAAGCACGGTCGGTTATTGACAGGGTTTCGTGTACGTTGTGGTCGGTTATAAGTATTCCTATATTTTTATCCTTCAATTTAGAAACTATGTTTTGAATATCTTGTACTGCTATGGGATCTACTCCGGCAAAAGGCTCGTCGAGCAATAGAAACTTTGGGTCCATTGCCAATGCACGTGCTATCTCGGTGCGTCGGCGCTCGCCACCCGAAAGTTGTATTCCCAAACTCTTGCGTATATGCTGTAAACCAAACTCATCAAGCAAACTTTCCAGTTTATCCTTACGTTGCTCCTTGGTAAGCGATGTAAATTCAAGTACCGACATAATATTGTTTTCGACCGATAGGTGCCTAAACACTGATGCTTCTTGTGCCAAATAGCCCACACCGTTCTGTGCCCTGCGATACATGGGCATGGTAGTAATATCTCGGTCATCGAGATAAACATGACCATCGAAAGGCTTGATTATACCTACTATCATATAGAAAGTAGTAGTTTTTCCGGCACCGTTGGGACCCAACAAACCTACTATCTCGCCCTGCTCTACCGAAACCGAAACGCCCTTTACTACAACACGTTTCTTGTATTTTTTTATAACATTATCAGTACGTAATATCATTACTTCCTATCTTTCAAAAACGTTGCAAAGATACAAAAACTTTTTAAGTAATACGTCTTTTTGGCAAACAATGTTGGCAAACAACACCTTAATAATTGATATATAACATAACACACACCTATACGGCCGGTTCTACCACCGGCAACAATAAAATATTTTCGGTATTTGTAAAGATAATGCTATACTGCCAAAATAAAAACAAGAAAACAACGTTTTCGGAATATCTTTGTTATTTTTGTTATTTTAATAATACTATGGAAGCAAAAAACATTATAGAGATACGCAACAAACGAGCCGAATATGAATACTTTCTTATGGATACCTATACGGCCGGCATAGTGCTTACGGGCACCGAAATCAAATCCATACGCGATGGTAAGGTGAATCTATCGGATGCTTTCTGTATGTTTCGTGGCACCGAATTATATGTCAACGAAATGCACATTGCCGAATATCGTTTTGGATCGTACCTCAACCACCCTGCCAAACGCGAACGCAAACTTCTGCTAAACAAACGTGAACTGCTTAAGCTGGCAGCTAAAAGCAAAGAACGTGGCTTTACCATAATACCGGTAATGCTATACATCAACCCCACGGGATTGGCCAAACTGACTATATCGCTAGCCAAAGGTAAGAAGTTTTTCGACAAGCGCGAAAGTTTAAAAGAAAAAGACAGCCGCCGCGAAATGGACAGAGTTCAACGTATGAGAAATTACTAAATCTATTGTTTGTTTTATGATATTGATTAAAAGCGGAAGCAATGTACTGACACACACCACTTCCGCTTAAATATCATTTTTCTAATAGCATTTACCATCGGGAGTACAGAAGTGCTTCTTGGGCGGTACCGGCTTGTAGGTGCGGAACGACACGGTGTCTTTAGTCAAATACTCCTTTAAGTCCTCTGGATATAATTCATTAATACAGATGGTATCCAACTTATCGTAGTTCAATTTATCCACCGTCAATGAATCATACAACATATTTCTTAGCTCATACGGTATTGCAAAAGTTACATCATTATATACAGCCAATTGCTGTTTTACCTTTCCTTCTTTGTTTATCAATATATTAATTGGTGTATAACAAAGATTTCCAAATGCAACCTTGGGCTGCAAAGCATAGTTAATTATATTAGCCATGCGATAGCCCTGATTCTCGTAATCGTCGCAAAACATAGGGTCGTCGTCGCGGAAGAAATAACTTTCATTTATCCCCCTACTAGAGAAATAATCCAAATACTTTGGCAATCCTCCACAATCATCAAATATAAAATACATCTTATATTTCGATGTATCCAACGAATTGTACATCGGTAAATAAACATCTCTCATTTCCACCAAACAAGGACCACAGCAAGGACTGGTAACAATCACTATCTTGTAGTGCGAAGTGTCGTTCTCTATCATCTTACGAAACTTATCGGCAGTAAGAGGACGTATTTCTGTATATTCGGCCGATTGTTTAATTCTCTTTTTTGTTGGATAACATACATAACAACTTGTTGCAAAAGTTCCAATTAAAACTCCAAGCAAAACAAGTGTAGAAAATCTTTTCATTTTTCCTTTCATATCAATTAGTTTTTATCATTTTTCTAATAGCATTTACCATCGGGAGTACAGAAGTGCTTTTTGGGCGGTGCAGGCTTGTAGGTGCGGAACGACACGGTGTCAAAATCCATATAATCAGCCATGTCAAATTCATAATCAGCATATAATACGGTGTCTATCTTGTCGAAGTTCAAGTCCTTTACCTCCATCGAATCTATTTGCACCACTCTACGCAAGTCGTATGGAGTTAAAATAGCTACATCTTTATATACCTCCACTACCTGTTTCACCTTGCCCTCCTTGTTTATCAGCAACGTAAGCGGAACGCCTTGTGCCCATGTAAAGGCACGTTTGGGCTGTGTGGCATAATTAACGATGTTCAGCATACGATATATAAGATTACTTTCGTGGAACATAGGGTCGTCGTCGCGAAAGAAATAACCCTCGACTATTCCGTGGTTTACAAAATAATCGTGCTCCCACACTATGCTGCCACAGTCGTCCATTATAAAGTACATCTTGTATTCCGAAGTATCCAAATTTTTATACATTGGCAGATATACATCTCTCATTCCCAACACACAGCCTCCGCAGTATGGGCTGGTTATAACAACAATTTTATAATGCGAAGTGTCGCACTCTATCATCTTGCGAAACCTATCGGCGGTAAGCGGCGTAATAACATCAGTATATTCAGCCGAGCGTTTTATCATCCTTTCCGATGCGTAAGACACTTTTATGGGCGAATATTTGCTTTGCGTAAAGGTAAGCACGGCAACAACGGCAAGCAAAAGTACTACCAACAATAGTACTATCAGAAGAATCTTCTTGATTTTTCGTTTCATTTGTTTATTCGTTTTTTTTATTGTTTATTAACAATTTAGCATTTATCTAACCCTACATGGATGTAAGCTTAAACGACTACAAAGGTACACAATTTTTTATTTCCGCACAAACATACCTCACAACAAAATTGACAATATACCATCGTAAGCCCAACAGTAGGGTATAAAACATTTGACGATATATCATGAAAAAACACAGAGTATAAGAATAATTTCAAAACATAAAGCCGACTAAGGAAAAACGGTATTTGCATACAAGTCTGCCCCTATACGAAAGGTCTAAAATTCCCTCACGAGGGAGATAAATTTTCCTCGTGAAGGAATCATATTTCCCTCACGAGGGAGCAACATCGCAATCACGATGAAATTCCAACAAACACTTGAGCAAACAAAAACAACATGTAGTTCAAGAAAATTGTGCCACGAAATTGTGCAAAACATATATTTTGAAAGCTATTAAAATACTTTTTCCTGAAAAAAAACGTTATTCATTGCGTTGTTGAACGTAAAAGACAGAAATATTTAATGAAGAAGAAACTTTTTATTACAGTAATACTATTGACTGTTGCAACGGTAGGCGCACAAAGCCAAACCATTAGAGCCTTCGTATCGGCAGGAGGCAACCTTTCGCAAATAGATGGTGACGAGGTGTATGGTTTCAAAAAACTAGGTTTTACAGGAAGCGTAGGCGCTATGGTACCACTTAGCAAAAGCGAAAAATGGCTTGCTAGTGTAGAGGTAAAATATGCACAATACGGTGCTTTTCAAGAAGGTTATCCCTACAACTATAATGCTACATTACCATACATCGAAATACCGGTGATGGCTCATTTCGAAGATCCTATAGGTGGCTGGACTTTTGGCCTTGGGGCTGTGTATGGCCGACTGATGGACTATACCGAAACAGCGGCTTGGGACCATACAGGGATAACCACCGCCATTACCGACTTTGAAAAGAAACCTTATGAAAGAAACGACCTATCTTTTGTAGCTGATATAAGATTTAGAATATGGAAAAACCTGAAATTCAATTTCCGCTATCAACATTCACTGATACCTACAAAAGAAGATTGGACATTTACATATAACAGCAATACCTGGACTCGCGACACCTACAATAGTGTAATATCGGCACGCTTGATATGGGTGTTTAACGATAAAGAGCCGGCAAAAAAGAAATCACGCAAAAGAAAATAACTATGAGCCGTATTGCCATTTTCCCGGGTTCGTTCGACCCCATAACATTGGGACACGAATCGATAGTACGAAGAGCACTCCCACTATTCGACAATATAATAATAGCCATCGGCGAAAATACCCAAAAGAAATGTATGTTCAGCTTGGACCAACGACGTAGATGGATAGAACAAACTTTTGCCGACACCAACAAGGTGACAGTGGACACATACAATATGCTTACCGTAGATTACTGTAAACAAAAGAATGCCAAATATATACTACGTGGACTACGCAACACTATAGACTTCCAGTACGAACAAAACATTGCACTGATAAATACCGAATTGGAGCCGGAAATAGAAACTATATTCCTACTTACCGACCCCAAATATGCCTCAGTAAACTCGTCGTTTGTCAGAGAAATAATGAATTTCCATGGCGATGTAAAACGTTTTTTGCCACAAAATATCCGCAACGATTTTTAATAACATCGTATATCAATGACACTTACACTACCCATAGCCATATTATTAATAATATCGGGACTTGTAGTAGGCTTTATCAACACCCTATCGGCCGGAGGTACAGCCATATCCATATCAATATATCTTACATTGGGACTACCAGTTGATGTGGTAAACGCCACAAATAGAGTAGGTGTACTTATACAATCAATATCATCGGCAATAACCTATCATTCCAAAAAAGTTCTGGATTACAAAAAGGCATTACTACTAGCCATACCTACCACCATCGGTGCTTTCATAGGAGCCAATATAGCCGCCCAAGTTACCGAAGAAGTAATACGCTACACCCTACTTGGAGTATTGATAATGATGACTATATTTCTATTCTACAAACCCGAAAAGCTAGAAACTGACCACGCCGCCAAAACAAAAGGAATTACTCCTAAACAAATAATAATATATCTACTAATAGGTTTCTACGGCGGATTTATCCAAGTAGGCACCGGATTTTTCTTAATAATGGCCGGAGTAAGTTGCGTGGGTTACAACATTGTACGTACCAATGCCTCGAAGGTATTTATAATGCTTATATACACAGTAGTATCGTTATTTGTATTTTCACAAAAAGGAATTATCCGTTGGGAGTATGGAATATTACACGGAATAGGCTGCGTAATAGGCTCTATAACAGGCACTTTAATAGGCATAAAAAAAGGCTCAACATTTGTGAAATGGGTATCAGTGGGAGTAATAATACTTACAGTACTCATATTATTCAATATCATAGACTTAAAAAAAATATTCGGATTCATAGTATAACAAAAGAAAAAATAAATTTTTCCATGTGAAAAATAAAGCGTATATTTGCAGAACAAAACAGAATTAAATAACAATATAAATAATAGAATATGAGAAAGATATTTGCGATTGTAGCAATCGTATTGGCAAGCCAAACTATGGTATTTGGACAAAAAGCAAAAGAAGTGTTGGAAAAAGATGTTCCAGTTCGTTTCGTAAAAGATTTTCAAAAACGCTACCCCGAAGCACAAACAGTTCAATGGTTGAAAATAGATTCATTAATCTACGATGTAAACTTTATAAACAACTCAGGCGAAATGATGTTGCGTTTCTCCAACAAAGGTGTTGAAACAAGATGGAATGTAGAATTGAAATACACCCCCGCCAAAATCAAAACTTACATAGAAGAAACTTACCCAAAATACAAATTGCGCAAAGTTTATATTGTAGATATCCGTAACAAGAAAACTTACCAAATAGAAGTTTCCAAAAAATTCTTATTCTGGACAAGAGATGCTAAGATTTTGAACTTTGAAATAGATGGTAAATTCATTGACGAACAAGCAAAAAATTAAATATTACTTTAATATAAAAAAATAATAGGGAGACCATTGAGTCTCCCTATTATTTTATGCATCATTTCAGTAATAATATTGAATTAGATACTTTACGCTCCCCATAATGATCATATCTACCATTATCAGAGGGATAGTTGACAATACCACGACCTTTGATATAGCATGTTGTAGAGCCTCCGCCATCCATATTCAGCACAGACTCACATCCCAGCCATTTCATTGTCAAACATAATTCTTCTAACGACATACCCTCTGCAGTTTCAAAACGACCATCCACAACTACCAATAATACTGTACCATCTGATTTTATACCTATAGCAGTACGATTGTGTCTATGCGTTACGAAAGTACGATCATTTCTCATAATATACCGATACCCATTGAGCATAAGCAATGGACCAGCAGTCATAATATCGGAATATGGTAACGTTTCTTCCCACACTCGCAAACTATCAGCTTGCAATATTATAGGCTTTCCCCTATCCAACACCAAAGTACCATACTGATAATATTTACGATAAGGTGTATCCTTGTTAATATTTTCACCCACATTACATCCATTTATTCGTAAATAGCAAATTGGATTATAATACTTCATATCGAAAAAAGATCCATTTATAGCCACTACTGCATTATTTTTCAGAGCCATTGCAGAAGTATAATCACACTTGGGTGTGTAGCAAAAAGCAAACTTTGTTCTAATATCGGCCGCAACTTCTACTACACATATATGCTGATTAGATTTTAAATATTTTTTTTGAGTAAAACATATTTCACGAAAAACAATACCTTTATCTATAGTATCAATCTTCCAACTGGCATTTACCAAAATCACAGAATCATTCTGTCCCAATAATACAAAGGAAAGAATTATCCCCCCAAAAAACAAAATAAATGTTTTCATATCAAAAAAACAGAGCGAATTTAAAAATAAATCCGGCTTTGATATAATTAAAAACGAACAAATACTACATTATAATTTATTCAAACAATCAACTACATTGTTTTCGATACGTTTTTCAATATCATTTTCCTCCGTAGCCTTCACGAACTTCTCTCCAACTATACATTCATATAGTTCTATATATCGTTCCGATACTTGATTAATAAACTCTTCTGTCATTTCAGGTACTTTTTGACCCTCTTTTCCTTGAAATCCATTTTCCATCAACCATTCGCGAACGAATTCTTTCGATAACTGACGCTGCTTTTCTCCATTCTTCAAGCGTTCTTCATATCCATCAGCATAAAAATAACGAGAAGAATCGGGTGTATGAATTTCATCAATAAGATAAATCTTACCATCAACTTTACCAAACTCATATTTTGTATCTACCAATATCAGACCTTGCTTAGCAGCAATTTCTGTACCACGTTGAAAAAGAGCATAGGTATATTTTTCTAATTGTTCGTAATCTTCTTTTAATACCAAACCTTGAGCTATAATCTCTTCTTTAGAAATATTTTCATCATGGCCTTCATCAGCCTTTGTTGTAGGAGTAATTATTGGGGAAGGAAATTTTTGATTTTCAACCATACCTTCGGGTAAAGCTACGCCACACAAAGTACGTTTTCCTGCTTTGTATTCTCTCCAAGAACTACCGGCTAAATATCCGCGCACTACCATTTCCACTTTGAAAGGCTCACAACAACGACCAACTGTAACCATAGGATCTGGAGTAGATATTTTCCAATTAGGAACAATATCAGATGTAGCATCTAAAAACTTTGCTGCTATCTGATTCAATACTTGTCCTTTGAAAGGAATACCTTTGGGCAACACTACATCAAATGCCGAAATACGATCTGATACTACCATCGCCAAATATTTATTATCTATATTATAAACATCACGTACTTTTCCTTCATACAAACTCTTTTGCTTAGGAAAACTAAAACTTGTTTTTACTAGAGCCTTCATATCTTACTTAATTAATTTTTACTATTCTGTTACCTTCTTGAAGAAAGTGAAATTTACTTTACCATATTTTCTATGTTGCCAAAAATAGGGATGTTCTTCAAACATATGTTCTTTTGAATGTTCTAATATAAATATACCATTATCTGCCAAGATCTGCTTTTCGAATACAAGGTCAGGCAAAGAGGGTAATTCATCTAATTGATACGGTGGGTCTGCAAAAATTACATCAAACTTTTGATATGCTCGTTTGAGCAAGTCAAATACATCTGCACGTACAACACGAAGGTTATTTACTCCAAATTGCTGTGCCGACCTTTGAATAAAATCAGTACATTTAGAATTTATTTCAATAGATGTAACTTCTTTCGCGCCCCGGGAAATAAACTCGAAGGATACAGCACCTGTTCCAGAAAACAAATCCAATATCCTAACCTCCTCATACTCCAATATATTGTTCAAAATATTAAACAATCCCTCTCGAGCCATATCGGTAGTAGGCCTTACCGGCAAATTATCTGTAGGATTGAGTCGCCGTCCCTTTAATATACCTGTTATTATACGCATATATTTATCTCAAAAGCATGGAATACTGATACAATGGTATCCGATACATCTCATTGTCTGAAAAATCTACTTTCTTTCCTACATAAAGAATCACTTTTGGAAAGAAACGTTCCACAGATGTAAACATATCTCTATCTACCATACCAGATATATATAATTCCATAGCATCTTTATTAATATTCAAATGTTTTAGAACCAATAATATAAGATAGGAAATATCTGAGTTATTCCCATATTTAAATATATTACTCAAAACAAGAGATTTATTATCAAAAACTGCAATTTCGAACTCTTTCTTACGAACATATATTTCTACTATTGACTTCATTCTACTTTTTTCCAAAAGCAAAGTATCCAACATTTTGGATTGCTGACTTCTCACTTTAATACCAGGCATAACCACTTTAAATGCCGATACAATCACATCTACATAAGTAAATACTGAGTACGCCTGCAATTTTTCAGAATATGTATAAAAAACAGTTTCTTTTACTTCCAAAGGCGACAACACATTAAAATATTCACGTATATGAGTAGTATCGAAAAGTGATTCGGGTATCCATGTACATTTATTAGATGGAACAATAAGTTCGACCTCGTCCATCAATGAATATTCGATACCTAAATTGGCAAATACCTGCTTTACTAATGTTATAATCTGAGATAGTGTTTCGGGAAATACACAAGCAATATCCCCAAAAGCAAGCATCTTGTTATTTTTATCGATAACAGTAAAAGAAAATCCATTTGTTTCTAAACAAATGGATAATTTCTTCTGAGAATCAGTCGTTTTTATATTATCTGATATTATCTTATTATTTATATAAAAAGACACCATAATCAATTTTATTCAAAGTTACCATCAGTGATAGGATTATCATAATCACCAACTTTCCAACCTGGATATTTGTTGGATTGTTCCAATTCAGCAATTTTATTCATTACATCTTGCTGATCCAAATCGGCCAACAATACAGAAAGATGAACTTTTGCTTCGAACACAGGAACATCAAAACCACTCTTTTCTACAAAACGAGATCTCATTTCGAATATCTTGTTGTCGGTATAAGGAATATACTTCAACCTGGCCAATTGTTCATCAGTCATAGCAGTCTTTCCTTCTTCACGCATTTTTTCCAATGGATTCATAAATACTGTATCACGACGAATAATTCCTTTCGCTAAAGCCTCAGCTTCTGTCATTTCATCTGGAACATTTCCATATTTCTTTACTACAGGTAATTTACCTTCTTTTAGTCCCAAGACTAAAGAATCAATATCACTTGCATAACGACCATAAGTCATCTTGTAAGTTTCTTGTAAATTTCGGATTTCTTTTAATTTTACTACTACGGCATCCCTTCTTAAGATATATTCGTTATCGAAACGAACCGGTTTCATAATGCTATTGTAAAGAAGTACTGCTAAAACGACTATAACAACAGCCAAAGCAATTTGAAGTATTTTACTGGTTTTCATTTTGTAATATGTATTTTTTCTTATTGTTTATTGTTTCTTTTAAGTTTGCAAATATACACAGTTTTTTTCAATCTAAAAAACATATTTCAATTTTTCTCAAGTCTTTTGTTCAAACATTATGATTTTCAAGCCTAAAAAATCATATTTTATTTCTATTTTTCAATCCAATTTATCATTAATATACTTGTTTTATAGCACAATGAAATATCTAAACTATATTTCACCATCCTTTTTAAGCAATTTACTATAGAATTCCAGCAATTTTTTAGTTAGTAATTCATTGTTGTAATGGGTTGCTACTAAATCATAAGCATTCTTTCCTATCTGAGAACAAAATTCGTTATCTTCCACACAACGTTTTATTTGTTTCACAAATTCGTCAGGTGTATCTGCTATAAGTATATTTTCCTCGTTGGTATAATCTATTCCTTCTGCACCTATTGTGGTAGATATCACTGTTTTTCCAACAGACATTGCTTCGATAATCTTCACTCTTATTCCACTTCCTGAGAGCAATGGCACAATGTTTATCTTTTTACTTTCTATAAAATACATTGAATCCGGCACCTCTCCTACTATCGATACATTGGGATAATTGGCATTCAACAACGATTCGGGCATTTTTCTACCTGCCAAATATAATCTTACCTGAGGTATTTCGGTATGAATCTTATTCCAAACCTCTTCTAAAAACCAATTAACGGCCTCCAAATTAGGCATCCAATCCATCGAACCGATATGAAATAATGAATATGGTTCCTCATCTACAGTATCCATAGTATCGGGTGATATTATCCCAAATGGAATAGATATTATAGGTTTGCGACAACCATTAGCTTTGAAATAATCAGCATCCTTTTGTGTAATACAAGCTATTCCGTCATACTTTCCTATGTTTTCCATTTCATAAACACGCAATGCCAAGGACAATCGTTTTAGATACCATTTCTTGAAAACATTTTTTGTACATCTAGCAATACGTTGCCAAATAAGATGTTCGACATTATGTGATCTTAATACGACCTTTGCTTTGGAATATTTTCGTACCAATGGCAAATAAGGAGTAAGGAAAATACTCTCTACATGTACTATATCAAATGTTTCATCCTTCAATATCGAAGCCAATTTTTTTGCAAATTCTTGGCTCTCATAGCGCTTTACATTATACGATTCTCCAGTAAGTAGGGCTATGGAAGCATCGAATAGTTTAATATTCAAATCGATATAAACAGACTCAAATTTAGTAGATTCCAAATACTCTTCGGTAAATAAATTGTTTTTTACCGGATGCTTATCAGAACACACCGATAGTACTTTCACTGTGCATTTTTCGCCCAACAATCCTTGCGTTATACTATTCATAGCTATGGTACCACCGTCAATAGGTGGGTAAGGAGGCTTATTGCAAAGTTGTAATATCTTCATTTCGTTATTTATATTGTTTTGTTTTATCCAAAAAATTATCTACCTCAATAGTTCCTATTTTATGATATAACACCAAAGTATTCACTATATAGTATCATCACATTCATAATATATCATCAAATATTGCAAGATATAATACCTTTCTTTATCCTATTACTTATAGTTTTTATTAGATTTCTGAGGAATAAATATTCTCGTTATAAGTTTTTTCCAAGTACCTTTGTCAAACACTGCCGAATCTGTTGTAGCTTTCAACGTTAAGAATATTCCTAAAGGAAGCATTGCTACTGTAGAAATCCACATTCCGTACGGAGGTAACGCTACTTCGCGTATTGCCTTTATACATATAGTATTAATAACATAATATAACACGAAAAATATAACCGATGCCACTAGTGGTAATCCTAGACCACCTTTTCTTACTATAGAACCAAACGGGGCACCTATAAGAAAAAGCACGAAACATGCTAAAGACAGAGTAAACTTTTGATGCCACTCTATGCCATGTCGGTTAATATATTCTTGATCATTATGCAATATTTGCGAGTACATTGTTATTTCTTCATTTATAGTCCTCGAAGCATGTAACGCTCTACGCCTAACATCTTTCTGTTTTCTAGGAGACAGCTTATCTATTTGAACGTTATAATCATCAAGAGCAGCAATAGTTTTTAACGATTCTTTGTTAGAAGAACCCGATATGGGAAAATATTTCTCAACTACGCCCTTATATTCTTTCACTTTAGCTTCTCTATTTTTTTGCAGAGTATCTATAGTTTCATCAAGTTGTTGAATATTCATCATCTGATAACTACCTTTGAAATACTCTTTATCTGATTTATTAAAAGCGAATGCTGATAAATCGAAATACATAGTTTGCTCGGCAAACTGCATTCTTGTCATAGGTCTGGTAACATAATTCTCACCTTTTACATTCTCCACATATGAATATCCATCATATAAATCGAATATCAAATAACGTTCATCGGGCGTAACTGTCATTCTTCCGCGTTCAGCTACAGTTACACTCACATTTCCCATACCATCAGTATGATCGTATATAATTACATCCTCTAAATTTTTGTTTTCCTTATCTTTCTTATCTACCCGAATCACATATCCATCTATACCAGAATAATATTCACTTGGTTTGATATTAAGAGCAGGTTTCTTTCTGGTAACATCATATAATGTCATCTTATATTTGAGTACAGCGACCGGCATAACATTATTAGCAAAATAAAATGCTAGACCTGTAAGTATAAACACCACTAGAGCCATTGGCATCATTACCCTACGTATAGATATTCCTCCGGCTTTCATAGCAATAAGCTCATATTTTTCTCCAAAATTGCCCATTGTCATAATGGAGGCAAACAATGTTGCTATAGGCAAAGCCATTGGTACAAAAGTGGCCGAGGCATAGAATAGCAATTGGGCTATTACCCAAAAGTCCAAGCCTTTACCTACCATATCATCGATATACTTCCACAAAAACTGCATAAGCAATACAAATACAGCCAATAGGAAAGTAAGCACCAATGGACCTATAAAAGAACGCAATATGAGCTTATCAACTTGCTTCATCTACATAAATTTACCACTAATCCAGCGAAACAAATCATTGCCATTGGCATAGATTAGCAATACTAACAATATCAACATACCTATTGTTTGAGCATGTTCTAAGAATTTATCACTTGGTTTTCGACGTGTTATCATCTCATATAAAGTAAACATCATATGCCCACCATCCAATCCTGGTATTGGTATTATATTCATAAATGCCAATATTATAGATAAGAATGCCGTCATATTCCAAAATATTTCCCAATTCCATTCTTTGGGAAACAAGCTACCTATGGAACCGAATCCTCCAAGCTGAGATAAACCTTCTTTGGTAAATATAAGTTTCAAAGATTTTACGTATGTACCCAATGTTTCTAATCCATGACTAATACCTGCTGGTATAGCTTCAAAGAAATTATATTCAATTATATAGGTTTCAAATATCTCGGTTGGCATTTTTAAGTATGCACCTATCTTTGCTGAACCATCTAATTGTAGTGGCAATGTCATATAATGACCATTTCTATAGAAACCAACTTTCACCTCCGAATCGGCATATTGTGGTAATCTATCCATTACATCTACTGCAGTTATAGTGATCGTATCGTTTAGCGAAACTATACTATCACCTATTTGCATACCGGCCTTTTCCGCTACCGACCCCGAGACAAAATCCTTTATTACAAATGGAAATCTAACTTCAAACAAATCGGCTTCTGGATCATTTGCTACTGCCAATACATTTTCACGAAAATCTTTAGGCAAATAAAATGCTGTATCTACATTATTACGAGAAACTGTAACACTTTTAGCTTTATCAATAAACAAATACTCTACAACATCGGCCAATTCGTATGTCTCTTTTCCATCTATGGCTAGTATAATATCACCATTTCGGAATCCGTTTTCTTGCAAAATTTCGGCATAATTATAACCCATTGTAGCATTCTTGAGTGGCAACTTAGCCTCGCCCCAATGAAACAACACTGTAATATAGATAATCATTGCCACTACAAAGTTTACCAATACACCACCTGATATTATAAGCAAACGTTGCCAAGCTTTTTTGGAGCGATACTCCCATGGCTGTGGGGTACTTTCCATATCTTTGGAATTTTTGCTTTCATCTATCATTCCGGCAATATCGCAATATCCTCCAAGTGGTATCCAACCTATTCCAAACATGGTACTGTCAGGATATTGTTCCCACTCTTCCGGTGTTTTAGCATTAAACCATTTGAAGTGCCATTTACCATCAAAACGTTTGGCTTTAAGTATCGAAAACTTATAGTTAAAGAATAAGTAAAACCTTGTTACCCTTGTTTTAAACAATCGAGCAAAAAGAAAATGTCCAAGTTCATGAACCAATACCAGGAGCGACAAGCTCAGTAGCAATGCTAATATTCTCATATTATATTTTTATTTTAATTATGTTTATTATCAATCCATTGTTGTGCTTGGACACGTATTTCAAAGTCCGTCTCCAATAAATCATCTAATGTCGGGTTATCTATAAAAACTCCATTTTCCATCATATTCCTAATGATAACCGGTATATCAAGGAAATGAATCTTTTCTTCGATAAAATTTTGAACAGCAATCTCGTTAGCAGCGTTCATAATACAAGGCATATTTCCACCTTTTTCCATTGCTGTATAAGCAAGGTTGAGGCAATGAAAAGTATCCCTATCGGGTTCCAAAAACGATAGTTGTGGATAATTGGAAAACTTAAATCTTGGCAGATTGGAAGTTAATCTCATCGGATAAGAAAAAGCATATTGTATAGGCAACTCCATAGATGGCAATCCTAATTGTGCTTTGATAGAACCATCTTCGAACTCTACCAACGAATGTATTATTGATTGTGGATGTACAACCACTTCAATCTGTTCAGCTTTAACATTAAAAAGCCATTTAGCCTCGATAACTTCCAAGCCCTTATTCATAAGCGTTGCAGAATCTATGGTAACCTTCTTCCCCATTACCCAATTGGGATGTTTTAGTGCATCGGCAAGAGTAACATTCTTTAGAAAATCAACTTTCTTTCCTAAAAATGGACCACCTGATGCTGTAAGCAATATCTTATGAATTGGGTTAAATGTTTCGCCAACCAATGATTGAAATATTGCCGAATGCTCGGAATCAACAGGCAATATTGCCACATTCTTTTCGCGTGCCAAATCGGTAACCAACTTTCCAGCCACTACCATGGTTTCCTTATTTGCCAAGGCAATAGTCTTGCCATATTCAATGGCTCGTAACGTAGGTCGCAATCCTGCAAAACCTACAACAGCTGTAAGCACCATATCTATAGTTGACATCTCCATCACATCTGTCATAGATTTATCGCCGGCAAATACCTTTATATCATAATTTGATAGTGCTTCTTGCACTTTCGAATAGTGATTCTTATTTGTAATAACAACTGTGTTAGGTCTAAATTCTATTGCTTGCTGTATAAGTCGTTCATAGTTAGAATGAGCAGTAAGCACTTCTACTTCAAACAAGTCTGAGTGGTTTCGAATTACATTAAGTGCCTGTACTCCAATAGAACCTGTAGAACCTAATATTGCAATACGTTTTTTCATTATACAATTCTTTTGCCCTTCTTTTCTTAAAAACTAATATACTCCACCGGATTTATTGCCTTACCGTTATACCACAGTTCGAGGTGCAAATGAGGTCCTGTTGTAAGCTCGCCTGTATTGCCAATAAACGCAATAGGTTCGCCTGCACGCACTACATCGCCGGTGTGTTTCAATAATGCACTATTGTGCTTATATACTGATATCATATTATTGGGATGCTGTATGGCTATGATATAACCTGTCTTCAATGTAAAATCAGAAAATAGTACTGTACCATTGTAAACAGATTTCACCACAGCATTTTCGCTTCCTGCAATATCTATTCCATAATGTCGCTTTTGAGCATCGAACGACGAAATTACTTTCCCTTTCAATGGTGTATAAAACAAATAATCCGATACTGACCTATTATCGGCAAAATTCATCTGAGTATGAAGTTGACCAACATAACCTATTCTATCAGCTACCTTTTGTTCAATAATAGCAGATGTAATATTTTCAACCATCTTTGATGGTGTGGTAGCATCGGTTACCCTTACTTGATATTTATCTTGCGACTCAATTTCACTCCTTAACAACGAATCAGACTTGGAGCGAACGTCATCGGTAGGTTTTATCTTCAGTGTATCTTTTCGCTGTTCTATAACACCTTCTTCACGAATATCTTCGCCGGCTATCACAGCCTTTATGTTGGCGAGCATAAGATCTTGTTCTTGTAGTTTTCGTTCTAGCGAATCGAGGGTAGCAGTACTAGTATATACCTGCTCCATAAGATCGGTTTGCATATAACCGGGAATATACTCTCGCAACGATGTAAACGAAATAAGCATCGCAGTAAGTACTACCAATATTATAGCACTCAACCCTATTGCCACAAACAAATTTCTTGCCGACAACTGAAACGACCAACGTTCTTTGAAGGTATCCGAATCCATAACCACAAAACGTTGTTTGTGGCTCATATCCTTCTTCAGTTCTTTCAGTTTCTCAACAATTCTTTCTCTTTTCTTGCCCATTATATTTCCTTATCTATTCGATAGGAGGCTCTATCTTTATGCGGTCCATTACCTCTTCGGTAGGCAATTGAACTTTGGTCCAAAAAACTATTGCTGCATCATAACCGCCAATGGCTTCCTTTTGGTCTTCGTCGAAAATATACAAATAACCATTGTCTCGATTATAATAAGATGTATTGTCATACTTCTTCTGCATTCTGAAATAGTGTTCTTTGCTGCTTCTTAGCTTTCCCGAACTTCCTGTAAAAAATATAACTCTCTTGTTGGTAAAGTCAAAATCGTTACGATAAGCTGCAAATATATTATTCAATTCATCAGCCTCTTCCTTGTTGAGCCATGTTGCAAACTCTGTTTCTTCAGTTTGTTCTATTATCTGCTGCTGCCCTGCATCTGTAGTAGCAATTTTTCTTCCAAAGAAACAACTACTGAAAAGCAATACGGCCAACGATAAGCACAAATACTTTCTCATCTTGTATAATTGATTTATTATTTACGTTATATTCGACATATCGATATATTACATAGGTTGTTCGGGCACTAGCACTATAGCAAGTAGGTATAACAATATACCAAGTATTCCTAAACTGATTACTGATATTACTACCAAACCCAATCTAATTATTGTAGGATCGATGTTATAACATTCAGCAAATCCTCCGCAAACACCTGCAATTTTTCTATCGGTTCTTGACCTATAAAGTTTCTTCAAAATATCCTCCTTATGTTTTAGTTATTTAATCTTCTATATATCAAATATATTTATATTACAAACAAAAAATGTTTCAGTTGCAAAGATAAGACTTTTTCATACAATTACCAAATATCTATTGACTTATATGCTATATTTATTATATATCCATCTATATGCCAATATCAAGAAAGGTATCGAAACTATCACCCATATTAATAATATATCCGATGCCAAAACCATATCTTTCAATCCAACAAACGTAGCCACCCAATATGGCAATGAATACACTATCCACATTATCCCATTGGCACGATTGTAGGCAGGTATATCGTCTATTTCATTTTCTTCTACCTTCGAGCCACTCCAAAACCACATAGGCTTCTTTCGCAGCCATGCATATATACCTATCCCGGTAATCAACGCGCTACACAAGCCATTTGTCAAAATCCACGTTATACTTATCATATGCATTAATGTTATATGGATATAAAACGTATATACCATATATTTATTATACCTTTTCCTAAAAGTTTTGAAGCATTATATATATAGCCTCTCATGCATTACATAGGCTAATATACCTATTTTACGAAACATATAATTACTAGGCATTACTTGTAGCAAAATCCTATATATACACATCATTTTACAAACGCCCACATACAAATTGTTCAACACCCATATTTCAGCCTGCCAAGATATGGGGTTTAATTTCCCAAACCCTATATCTTAAATCAAAACCAAAGTTTGGTTTACTTAAATCAAAGTTTGGTTTACTTAAATCAAACTTTGATTTGAGTAAAGCAAAGTTTGGTTTTAATAAATCATTGTTTGGTTTAAATAAATCAAAGTTTGATTTTAATAAAAGATGTAGGGGTTAGCAAAATAAGATATGGGTGTGGGGAAACTAAGGTATGGGTATTAGGAAGTATATATTAGGGATTGGTAGAATAATATGCATGGGATTGTGGTTGGGCACTTATTACCCCAAAAACAAATAATACGTAAACTGACTGCCCAAAATACTAACTTAATATACAAAATCATTATTATTTCGTACCTTTGCATGCATGTAAACAAATAATATCAATATGAAAAAAACAATTATTTCACTACTTATCAGTATAATAAGCATCAATGGATGGTCTCAAAAAGAGTTTGCAAACCGCTATTGGCTTGGCATTTTAGAGGGAGCCTCGCTCCCACTCAACCTACATTTCGAAAGTAGAAACGATTCACTATTTCCTATACTTTACAGCCCTATGCAAAGTAGCGATAAAATCGTTCCCTCGTCGTTTCGTATCACAGCCGACTCTCTTTTTATAAACGTAAAACGTCTGAACTTTGAAGGGAAGTGGGTATATAACCGAGCTGACTCTACATTTACAGGCCAAATAAAGCAATATGGCAACAAACTGAATATAAATCTAAAACCCACCGATGGGATATTTGAAATAAAGCGTCCGCAAACTCCCGAGGGTCCATTTCCATACATCGAAGAAGAAGTAAACATAACAAATACTGCAGACAATGCTACCCTATCAGGTACACTCACCTATCCCAAGGAGGGAAATACCTTTGTAGCTACTATACTTATAACAGGTTCGGGAGCACAGAACCGCGATGAAGAGATATTTAAGCACAAACCTTTTATGGTTATTGCCGACCATCTGACACGCCAAGGAATAGCAGTATTGCGCTGCGACGACCGTGGATTTGGCAAATCATCGGGCGACATCAACTCTACCACTTTGGAATTTGCCAACGATATCGAAGCTATGTTTCGGTTTCTACAATCGCACCCCAAAATAAACAGCAATAAAATAGGACTTATTGGACATAGCGAAGGGGGGCTCATTGCCCCTATAGTTGCCTCTACCAACAACGTGGCGTTCATAATTCTATTGGCCGGACCTGGATTAGATGGCAAAGAAACCCTTTTGCTACAAAACAAAAAGATATGCCAAATAGGTGGTATGACCGATAGTCTTATAAATAAACGCCTTGATATATTAGAAGAAATTTTCGATCTCTCCACCTCTTATGAGGGTAAAGATATACTTATACAAATCAACGAAATAGTAAAAAAACATACCACAAATAAGGAAGAACGCAAAGCCATAGGCCTGTCACCCAAAGAGGTATTGGCTACAAATGCACAGCTCCAAAACCGTTGGATGAAAACCTTTATAACATTGGATCCATGTCCATATCTAGAAAAAGTGAAATGCCCTATATTGGCACTTAACGGCGATAAGGATTGTCAAGTACTGCCAATAGAAAACACCTCGGCCATAAGCAAGTGTACCAATGGTAAAGCCGAAACTATAATACTCCCTAACCTTAACCATCTGTTTCAGACTTGTACAACAGGCGGTGTTGATGAGTATATGACTATAGAAGAAACCTTTTCGGAAAAAGTTCTTGAAATAATAACCCAATGGATAAAAAAGAAAGTGAAATAGTTTCCACTATTCCACTTTCCAAGTAATCTTCAATATATTTTGTGTTTGAATAGTAAGCTTAAACCTATCATCGGTACGCAATCCCAATATCCACATTATCTCATCATCGCCATTACATAGTAGCCAAACATTCTTTTTGTCTTGCAAGGATAATTTTTTATCGGTAAAAAAATCACTAAGTTTGCGTTTACCCTTCATTCCAAAGGGATGGAATTTATCGCCATCTTTCCATCTACGCAAATGCAATGGATATATCAATTTGTCTTTATCGAAATAAGCACAATAACTTCCATACGCAGGCTTAAACAACGAAGTACTAACAACAGAATCAATATGTAAAGTAATGGGAGAATCTATTAGAGAATCCGTTTCATTTATATACACCATATCCAAATTATTATTTTCCATAGAAGGACATATAAGCAGATATTCTCTATCTTTAATCAAATAATAACCTTTTCCAAAAAACATCTTTCCCGATGAAGCATTTAGACTCTTAATTATATTGATAACCACAGACTCAGTAAATCCCATAGGACTGAGAAATTCATACAAATATGTCCTCAAAGGTGTAAGACTCAATAACTGCTCTATCAAAATCTTGTATCCATCTTTGTATGGTTGCACTAGCTTTTTCCTCATCCTTTCCACCTCTTGCTTATATATCAGTTCCACATCGGCAATATGCTGCATATTATTATGCATAGTTTTATCAAATGACGAAGCAAGTTCGCGGAATATTGGCACAAGCATATGTCTCACCTTATTTCGCTTATAGTCCAATGTAGCATTAGTAACATCGGTACGATAAGATAGATTATTGGTATGAATAAAATCCTCTATCTCATTTCGAGTAAAACATAATAGTGGTCTTATTATCTTCTCATTCTTCTGCAATATTCCATGAAGTCCCACTATACCTGTTCCTCGCATAAGGTTCAAAAAAAATGTTTCAATAGCATCATCATGATGATGAGCCGTTGCAACATAAGTATAGTTGTGTTTCATAAGTACTTTATCAAAGAAATCGTACCTCAAATTTCTAGCGGCCTCTTCTATCGATAGTTTGTTAGCTGCAGCATAGTCTTTGGTATCAAAAGCAACTGAATGTATCGGCACATTGTAATGTTTAGCCAATTGATGAACAAAACATTCATCTCCATTACTATCCCCCCCCCTCAACCTAAAATTACAATGAGCTATTGCAAACTTATATCCGGCTCTATAAAACAATTCACACATTGTAACCGAATCCATACCTCCACTCACTGCTAACAATATAGTATCATCAGTAGTAAATAGTGCATTTGTCTCTACCTCTTCTATAAAACGTCGCAACATAACAATATCCTTTTATCAAAAAAGGATGGACAGTTAAGTCCATCCCTTTTTATAGTCAATCAACGAAAAATTCTAATATTATTTTCTGAAAATCATTTTCTTCATCAATCGTTTTCCGTTAAACTCTATTCCGTAATAATATATACCTGTAGTCAAATTGGAATAAGAGAAGTCTATCGAATGACGACCTTCTGTGTAGAATTCATCAGTTTGATATATCAAACGTCCTAAAGTATTTACTACAAAGAAACGTACATTACCCGACATTGGAATACTAAAATCAATAGTTGTTTTGTTGGAGAATGGGTTAGGATAATTTTGTTCCAACACAATTGTTTCCTCAACTATATTTGTTATTCCAAAGTAATCCACTGCCAACACTACAGAAGTTTCATTATTGTCAGAAACAACATCATTAGCTGCTATCACCCTACCAGTACCTTCATAATATCTATCAGGATTCTTGGCAACAGTTCCATTCAAATCAATTTCATACGTTTGATCTGGTAACATAATCTCACGTCTCGAACCCGAAAGACTAGTTCCATTTACTGTCACCCTCACATTTACATCAGAATTACCCCCAACTACCGAAGTTCCGACATTGGTTACCATCAAACGAACACGGCATTCTGCATTTTCATTTTCTTCGACAAGCACAGTATCGGCACGCATATCAGTATAACTTGGTACAACCGTAGCAACTGTATCGTTAGTATTATCAACATCGTACTGATAATGAACAAATGCTCTAAATACATCATACGGTGCAGTTCTATTAGACCTATCCAATACTTTATTGAACACATATATTACTGTATCCAATGCAGGAACCGGCATTCCTTCACGATGGAACACTTCTCTCTCTAATGTATTTGTATCATTATCGTAGTAGAACGACACTTCAAAGTCATTCACACCTAATGAACCAATATTCGCAATTTTAAGACCTACATAAACATCATTAAACGATTCGGTAGTAATAATTTCTATTGGTTTGATGTCAGCCACTGCCGAAATTCCATATATTCTCGAATGCAATGAATCGTTATATATATACTCATCGCTTGGCAAGAACGTAGATCCGGCTATTTCCATCACGCCCATTACTGTACGTATCTTTTGTTCAAATGTATATTCATAGTATTCAAATGTTCCTAATGGACGTCCCAAAGCAGACATAAAGTCGATAGTCTCATATACAAAGTCCTGACCATTGAACGAATATCCCACAGGCATTGTTTCCAAAGGAGTTTCGCCATAGTTTCTTACCCTTAATGTAACATATAAAGAATCTCCTGCAATAACTTCACCTGACGGATAAACAATCTCGCCCATACCTGCATCGATTTGCAAAGGAGATAAATAAAAGTCCATACATGAGGAGTCATTATCCCAATACAAGTCTAACTCATTGATAGTATATGCACATATAGCAAAAGTATCTGGGAAGGTTTTCTCTATTGTAAACGCATTAGAGTCTGCAAATTGATATGAAACAGTATCATCTGGTGGAAGTACACCTGTCCACACAGCACGTTTTGGCAATGCGCTTCCATACGGATGGTATGCTACAGTAAATTCTCTAATAGTATCAAGACCATAATTTTGTACTACAACTTTAGGCTTGATAGTCTGTCCAAACTTAGGTTCAGTTGGATAGGGAATATCTACTACACCCACATCAATGGCACGTCTTGCACGTTGAATTGCTATATCATCAATAGACACCCCATCCCCTGCTGCAGTACCTTCAGGGAATAGTAATACAAATCTAAGTTGAGTATATTGTGCGAAATCACCAATAGCAGATATCGCTGTGAGTGGGAACCAACATTTTTCATACATATATCCAGCAGAATTTCCTACAAAGGTTCTACTATCGTTAAACCACGAATCTGTTACAGAATCATTAGTAGCCTTCAAATCTTTCCATTGATTTAGATAATTCAAATATTCCACTTTCAAACATGCGCCCTCTGGAATATTACGAACCATCCAAAAACTCAAAGTATCTGGCTTAATCTGACCAATATTCATAATCGGAGTATATAATATACTTCTATTACCATAATCATTTCCACAATTAATAGAGGCATCCAAATCTGTCACAAAAGCATTTACTCCACTCTTAGCACTCGAAATCCTATTTTTAGTAGGAGTTCCCTTTTCCCAATAATTTCTATCATACTGAGTTGTACCACTTGGAGCATACATTTTTGTAGATATACCTTCTAAATCATCAGAATAGTGCAACTGAATGACATGATATCTATGAAATTCTTTTGTTAAATAATTATCAGTCGAATCCTCATCGTTAAGCGATCCTATCCAAGCATTGAATATAGTAGTTCCTTCTGGAAAAGCATGTTCAGGCAAATTAATAACTTGACTCTCCATACTATTCAAGAAACCATTCCAAGGATAAGAATAAACAATAGTATCTGTACTATAAGTGTAATTAATAACAACATCACTTATAGGATTTTCTCCATAGTTTGCCAACAACAACTGAATAGTCTTTATAGAATCATTTCTATCTACTATTCCATCTACAGGATTTACAACACGTACCAAAGCAGGATTAGTTGGAAGAGGTTTTCTTATATTTACCAAATAATCGTAAACTACACCCTCAGGGACCTTTGGACAAACACCTATTGCAGGAAAAGCTTCATTATCTGATAGAGGAACATATCCTTGTTGTCCCATATAAGAGTTCAAAATTATACGCATACGAGTGTGACCATAATAAGCATCACTAGGTACAGTAAATATACCGGAAACCGTATTACCTGTAAAAATAGTATCCGAAACCATAACAACCTCTGACGTATCATTAAACAACCCATCTCTATTCCAATCTATATAAGCTTTGGCAAAACCTATCTTTCCACTCACATACGCCTGATTATCAATCGCTGTTATAAACAATGTATCAGTAAGATTTTTATAAAGCGATAGTGTTGGTATTTTCGGTGTTGTGTAATTTACAAGATTCATAAAAGTATGTCCAATTGGATGAACATTCGATTCCAATAAACCAAATCTCACACTAGTAATATCCATTCCAGATAATGTAGTAACAGTCGGTTCGCAATAATCATCTTCAGGAATTGGGGATATTATCTTTATAATAGTATCATTTTCTCTTGTTTGTTCGGTAGCAAGATCTGTCCAAATTGTAAGAGTATAATTTTGCGCACCAGTTACAACTTCGAAATCAACCAACGAATCGAACGAATAAACATATTCTGCGCCAGGTTGAATTGTTTCTACACAAGTTTCTGTTACTTCTTGCAACTCTAAAGTCTCATTATTAACTCTATGTTTTTTATAAGTAACAGGAATATTCGATATAGGCTGTGTACCATAATTTATCAAACGTATCTTCACAGTGTCTCTACTCATATAAACCTTATCTACTGGTTCTTCAATAAACTTTGGAGCAGCATCTATTGCAACCGGAAGTCTCAAAGTCACATGAATCGGATCGTAATAACTTGTACATCCTGATGAACTAATAGAAGATAAGTAAAAAAGTGTGTCGGAGAAAATAATATGTTCCATAAGATACTTTTTAGAAACATTATAATTTTCAGGCTCATAAAATGGAACACTTAACGAGTCAACATGCCATCTCAATGGTCTATTTTGAGATTGCGAGGCATTCAAAGTAACCAAAGTTGCATACGGAATAACTGTATCTTGACCAACAGGAGTTACAGGAGTATGATACGAATCTAAAGTTAAATTAATAGTTGTATCATTCATCTGCTTAACGTCATATTGAAGATTTGCCCACGAACGAACATCAACTTTTATATCATTAGTCAAGCCATGAGGATATATATCCACAGGTTGAGATATAGAAATATCTGCCGTCGTATTTATCTGCAATGGTTGAGATAAATATTTAATTTCTTGCAATGGTACAGTTGGCAATGTAGCAGGTGAAACAGTAGCTCCTGGTGATGATTTGAAAGTTGCTTGATATCCCACAACTATAGGAAATGTTGTTGGAATTTCTTTTCTTCCAACATTTTTAACTGTTACTGTTACTGGAGCATTGTACAATCTACATCCATCCCCTGTTACAACAGTTGTTTCTGTTGCTTGAAGGTTATATGCTTCATCTAAAAAACATCTGTTAGATACAGTGTCATTAAAATAAACGTTATCTCCGTTACAATACACTTGTGCAATAACTGTTTGAGTATCCAAAACCCCTAATACCATTGGTATGTAAACTGAAGACTCGACAACATCTTGAGGATTCATTGCTGGTAATGGAATAGTAATACTTTGCAATGATGTTCCTGCAATATGAGCATCCCAAGTACCACCTGATTCCAATGATGCTCCATTATTGATTATTCTAACAACAACTAAAATTGAATCACTCTCCACCAAATCAGTTGTAGAATCAATAAGGCCAATAGTACTTTCTGTTAACAACACAGGGGTTACGATCTCCATTACAGCCAAATCATGAGTAGGACGAATATATTCATGTGCACCTATTGTAGGACGAGGTATAGATGTTCTAATAGTATCATCAATATCTATAGTTACATCTGTCAAATACTCAGCCTTACCTACTACGGTACCTGAAGATAAGTGCAAATCTGTAGAACTTAGGAAGTATGGTTTGATATCAACAGAACTAATATCCTTAGAAGTCAATGCGACCAAACTAGCTAAATCAATCAAATCTTGACCCCAATATACAAACTTACGAGCCGAATCAGGATTATTAGTATAATAATTATTGAAGTCCGAAACAGAAACACACTGTGGAGTAGTTACATAATATGCATATCCCTTACTAAAATTAGATAATAAATTATTCTTTACAACAATATCCGAACTTAGTGCAATTTCAAGGCCTCTTGAACTCTTTGCATTTGGTCCAGCTTGTACTCGAGTAGTATTGAAATATACATTTATGTGAGATGAACTATCAATATAAATACCCGCTGATTTAACGGTTGCTGCTGCATTTCCCACAATAGAAATCATATTGTTATACAATCTACCCGGTTCAAGTTGAGAACCTGTTATTGCTCCTATATGAATACCTTGTTTCAATCCATTTTTGTTGTCAATCAAATTCACAACATTTTGCTGGACATCTACAGCGCCATAGTGTTCTGCCAAATAAATACCTGTCAAAGGCTTACCATTTAATGCAGATCCCGATTGGAATCTATTCTTCATAATATCAACATTTGATACCCTTCTAAAAGAAATACCACGGAATACAAAGTTTTGGAATACATTATTTCGTATTGATAGATTTGCTATATTATCCGATAAATCCTCTGTTTCACTCTGCATACCAATATAACAACTATCAATAATATTATTAGTGAATAAAACATCTATTACAGAACGACTCAACACAATTGCACATGCTTTATTACTATTCGATAAATTTCCACCCTTTACTTTGAATATGTTTCCATCAAATGATAAAGCATTACTATTCTCTACAACCATAACTGTAGCAGGTGTTGTAGCGTTAGGATTTCCTGTACATGTTGAATAAATTGTAATATCTTCTAAGAAAATATTGTGAGTACTATCGAACTTAACAACATAATTTTCTGTAGCAGTAGGAGCATAAGTAATAATAACATCTTCGGCATTGCCGGTTGCAGAACGGAATGTTATAGTATTAACAGAATCTAAACCACTGATACTTGGTATAACAACCTGCTCATTATATATTCCAGGACTTACTTCAAAAACAACCGGCCCACATACACCTGCATTAATCAAGGATGTTATAGCATCTGTAAAGGTTTCATAATCACCATTAGGACCTATATATTGTGTACCCGCAGGGAAACAGAATAAGAAACAATCCTCAATAGTATCATTAGTTTGATAATTATCACTAATATGTGTCAAATAAATTTGTATACAATGTGTTCCTGGCGTAAACGAATGATTTGTTATAGTTACTGTATCTATCTCTCCTTGTCCAATTGTTCCTGAATACAATGTATCCAACATAGGAACGCCATCAAGTGCCCAACTAATAATTAGCGAATCTCTATTAGTACCTGCACTACCATCTATTGTACTCGTTCCATAATTAGTAAATGTAAACGTAATTGGAGTAGGAACACCCGAATAATTACCTATTGGCATCAATGAAACTATTTCAAGAGGCGAAACATCTACTTGCGGTACATTTACCAAATTCACTTCAATAGTTCTTCCTTGACTTTCGCAAGCATAACCTACAAAACCAAATTTAATATCAGGACGTTTATTAGTACGAACACCCGTCATCAGTGTATCACACTGGTAAACAATATTATTATCAATATATAATACTGAATTTGTAAATGCATTTGTATAACGTGTGCTAACATTTCCACCTTGTTGATACAGCGAGAAACATACTTGTATCACTATATTAGATTGTCCATCCCAATAAAAAGCAGAATCTAAAACATGAGTTATCCACCCTTTTTGACTATTTCTAATAGTGTCATCTGTTCGATAATATACAAGCGAAACCTCTTTCCATGCATTGTTACCTGAAAATAGTGAATCAGGTGTTGCACCCATAGATATTGAATATTCTTGGTAAACTGCTTCACCTCCAGCAATACGAACACTATCCAAATAAAATGCCAATGTTTGAATAATACCTTTCCGATATCCCATTGCAGCCAATTCACTAGCCTTTATAATATATTGGTCTTTATTATACTTGAATTTAGTATCATACGGAGCATACGAAAAAGTACCCGACGATGATTCAAGTTCACCTATATGCACATCCTCATATATAATACCTTTAGCTCTAACGTCATATTCTGTATTTACATATAACAAATCAGTAACATAAGTATTTCCAATATGCAACAAATTACCACTTGCATCATACCATGCTAAAGTATCAGCCAAAGGTAGATGAGAGAATAATGTATCAGCTGTACCATATTCAGTTGTCCACACAGTATCTACAATAGGAATATCCGGAGTATAAAATGATTCTATTATTAGACTCACTGTATCATTATCACGATACATATCACCATCAGCTGCATTAACCCAAACTTTTACATCATAATATCTATTTTGATTATAACTTCTCAAATCTGCCAATGTTGTAAACGTATGAGAAATAGATGCAAATGAACCTAAATTTTGATAAATTGTATCAGGCGAATAAATAGAATCATTAACACAGAAATACAATATAGGATTAACTATACTACCTGTACCTAAATTTCGTAGTTCTAAAGATATTGTTTCATCATACAATCCACAACCTTCACCCGATACTTCAACATTCGCTACTCCTAAATTTATAGCAGGAATATTTTGAACATCTATATTTACCGAAGAACGATAACCCAAACATCCATTATCGTGATATTGCAATAAATTCGATTCAATAGTTCCTAACGACATTACATTGGGTGAAGCATTACAAATAACCCAACCTGATGCAGAATTCGAATTTAGATTAATACGACGTATACCAGCGGAACCTGATGACAAAGGATTATTACCAGTCCATATTGATGTAGGGACTCCCATTGTTGCCCAAGTAGATGGAAGATTATTTAATACAACTGCATCTTTGACCACATTACCATCTTTGTATATAATACCTACATTATGAGTTGTATTTGTAGTAGTATTTGTAATTGCAGAAAGAGAAAATGATGAATAATGTGTTTGAGAATTAGACACATTGCCTGTTACATATTGAATTACAAACGTAGATCCAGGTTGTATTGTTACATCAGGCAATACCACTTTCTTGTTATTATAAGCATTGGAAGATGATATCATAATCAGCGAGTCTCCTGCTATATTTATAGGATAGTTTCCTACGTTTGACAATTCTACTGCCATATTGGTATTGTTTGCCATAAATGAAGGATATGGATATGTAATACCGGGATTAGATTTATGATATTGTACCTCTGTTATCTTCAACAATTCAACTTCTGCACGCTGAGAAACATAGAAAGTGGTATCTCTGTACATAGTATCAGTTTGGAATGGTTGACCTCTGTGGAATGCAGTTACTGTACTATCATTTTCGTACCAATAAACTACGCCAGTAGTTCCTGGTATAGATATCAAAGTAGCAGTATTATAATCTACCATTATATTTTGAGCAGCCGGTGCTTGCAACTGATACAACGAACTTACTATATGAATAACCGTATCATTTGATCTGTCATCATCTGTAGATAAAGACGTCCACATTTTGAATTCATAATCCTTATCTGCAAGAGCTGCTGTCAAATTTTCTGAAGTTGTTACTCTAAAATGAATAGTATCCATCGATGGAATCGCACGATCTACAGTTTGATTTACTTGTCCAAGACCATCTTTTGTATAGTAGAAGGTAGCACTTTCGGCAGGTATTGTTGCATATCCATAATTCTTAAGAACTACTTCTACATTTTCAGTACCTAAAGTGCAAGATGTCTGTGGAGACAACACTTCATCAATAGCAAGATTGTTATAAAGCGGAGCTGATTCATATGCTCCAATACAAGGACTTATTGTATCTCTAATTGTTCCAAACATATCTGTAGTAATATCAGGAATAGGAATACCTGCATTTTGTATTATAAGACTCAACGTTCTCAAGTCCACATCTGTTATATCCAAAAATACCGGTCTTCCAAATATAGAATTTGTATCTCTATCAATTCCAGTAGCTGTACGCAACATTGTTTTCCATGTATCAAAAGTAGCCGCTTGATCATTTGTATATCTATTCAACAATGCTCCTGGAGAATAATATAAATTATGGTCTATAACATAATTATTATCACTAGGTATAAAATTAAGAGCATAATTGTTTTCTGTCATGGATGCAAATATATTATTTAGTACATACACATCTGTAGCCCCACTACCACCTATTGTTGCAGATGAAATATTTGATGATGTAGTCACATCAATTTTAGATGTGTTATACAGATATTTCATCTTTTCGGTATTCATTATATTTACCGGAGTATAGATAGTTTGATTTGTGCTAGACTCTGTAACAAACATATTATTTGCAACTATAGCATAAACACTAGCATTTCCATTGAAATCTGTTGCACCAAAACAGGACGCTCCATTAGACGAATAAATCTTATTATTCAAAACCTTACTAGCACCGTAACAACTTTGTAACATTAATACGAAACTCGGGTTCGTTTGAGTATTATTCAAATAATTACTATCAATTATAACATCAATTTGGTTTGTAGCCCTAATACATGACTCTTTTGCCATTTCGAAATACGAACGATATACCCTATTGTTTGAAGCACAGTTATCAGAAGCAGGTCCCATCAAGTTCAATGATACAACACCACCTTTGAAATTACAATAATCGACTGTAAAATCATTTGCACCTCCTGTAAACAATAATGATGTAAGTCCCAAAAGTGTACTATCAACAAAACTACAAGAATCAAATATACATCCCGTACTATTAACACCCAAACTTACAATATATGGCACACTTGTATTTGGAGTTGATGTAAAATTAATATTTTTAAATCGTACATATGAAGTATTTTGCAAATCCAATGCACATATACCTTGCAAAGGAGTAGTTATTGTAACCATTCCCGGACCATCCATGGGCTCAAAAGTCACAATATTTGTCGAAGATACGCCTTGTATAGAAGGCAATGTTATCAATCTCTGATATGTTCCAGTAGGCAATTTTACTGTAAGTGGTCCATTTACGCCACATCGATACAATGCTTCAAACAATTCATCTATATTATCATAATCTGGAGTTTGACCACCTACATAACGCACACCAGACATTGGCCCGTCACATGATATAAATGTAGTTCTTGTTGTATCATTGAATGGTTCATGATCTATATAACTATTACCACCTATTTGAAGAGTATCACCTACCCAAGCAACAACCTTTTTAAATCCAGGAGTAAATTGAGCTGTGGTAGTAATAGTAACAGGTATACTTGTTTGTCCCGGCAAAGCACCTGTCCATTGATAAGATTGAGGTTCTCCACCATCTATTGTATAATATATCGTAACACCATTAATAGTTGTAACGCCCATATTTCTCAACGAAACTTGAATAGCTGTAGGTGTATTGGCTGCAGTAGATAAACTTGGCATAATAACACTCTCTACACCCAAATCTTTCATAAGTGGTAAATTCTTGTTCATTTTAAATGTAAATGAAGGACGTTTAGTATCTGCAGTTCCATTTTCATACACACACGGAATCAAACCATATGGTGCATTTAATCCTATATATATACTACCTTTATTTGCTGCAGTTGGAAGCATATTAAGTGTTGTAGCACTACCATCTACATCATTATCATAGCATATCTGCATTAGAATATCATTTCCCGAATAGTAAAAAGTATCTATAAAATCAATTGTTGCGATAGTACCACTACCCGCAGGAAGCATAAAACTACCCGAATAAACAGTCTTTAAATCGACAGAGGAGAACTTTGTTCCTGTTGTATGTGTAACATCAACATTTTGCATCTTTATAGAGAAGTTGTTCAACATTGTTCCACCTCCACCCGCCAATTGAAATTTCATACGAGAAATGGCACCATGTGTGTAACCAGCCGCTTCCAAAATTGCTTTATCATAAACATACTCACTCCGCATATCTCCCTCTGCACCAAATGGGTGAGCAGATGATGTTGATGTTGATTCTCCCAAAGATGTTTCAACATTGATACCTCTTATACATGAATAGTAACTATAAGATGATTCATTACTTGGAAATGTTGCCGTATTGTGATTAGAAGTAGCATCCTTTGCAACTACTCGAAATGAAACAAGAGTATCATATCCACAGAATGGTATTCTTCCACACCAAATGTCAGACGTTCCTTCTCTAACCATATTAACTTTTCCATATGGTTCACTACCAAGTTTATAAATAATATATATCGAATCATTATCCAAACCCTGAGCCACAGTAGTGGAAATATTTGCTTTTATAACCACATCCCTACTAAATGGATGACGTGCTGGTGCAGTATTTGCTTGCACTGGGTATTCAATCATTTTAATTGAGGGAGGCACCAAAGACGACGGACTTGCATTAACCGTTATATTATCCAACAACCAACCATAATAAATAGTACGACTATCTGTAGCACTCGGTGCTGCAGCTTTGGGCAACCTAAAACGAATCAACAACTTTCTGTTTGCAGGCAAAGCACTAGAGAACAAAGAACCTAAATTGAAACGTTCCTTCTTCCACATAGTATTGTCAGGAGTTATATTATTTCCACCATTCCAATCTACAGAATAAGAGAAATCAGAAAAAAATCCATTCAAACTAAAATCTTGTGTACCACCGCCCCATGTCATATCATACTGACTACTACGCAATTGCGTCCAATTTGCTTCATCTATTCTCTTCACCTCTATTATCGCACCCGAAGGTGGAGCATTATAGGTTCCCTGCGGTGTTGGAGACATTGTGGAAAGAGACCTCACCTTGCATATATGCATAAATTCCAATGTTGCATATTGTAAAGACGGCGCTGATTGTGACAAATCAATGGTATCTAACAACAATATTGCATCTTCACCAGTCGTTTGTTGCAATAATAATGCTCTCGAACCACCAGAATAAATCGTAGTACTGTACGTATTACCACCGGTCAATGTGTAGTTAATCGGACTACCTGATTCGAAACCTGTCGTGTACTTTGTCAATATTTGAGCTTGCAGAGAAAATCCCAAAATAAGCCCCAAAATTCCAAAAAGTATTACATGCTTTTTCATCTTTTGTATGTTTATTTATCATTAATATTCAATTATTTATATTCAAAATCACAATAAAGAAATATGGTTTTTCTTCACTGCAAAAGAACTTACAAATTTACGATTTTTTTCGTTATCAACCAAATACTTATACACTTTTATCTCTTCTTTCACCTATATTATCAAAATAGACTTCTATAAATCAAAATATTACAAATAAAAATATTTTCTATTTTCACACATCTTACCAGTCACTATAACATTTATTTTGATGACTCTTTTTTGGAACAAATAGGTTTATAATTTACTCTTAATTTTCCAATACAAAATGTTATATATTCAAAAAAAGAGTTTCGATATCTTTACAACATACAAAAAATAATACCTTTTCCCAAAAATATTGAGTAGTTAACAACCCTTTTCATTAGCAAAAGACATAAACACAACTGATAACGAACTGCAATACAATTGACAGCACGGTGAAAAAAATCATTCAATCTCATCAACATAAAATCTTTTGAGTAAAAACATAACAGATTAAGAAAATAAATTCACATCACAAGGAAAACTTATTCACATCACATAGTAGTTGTTCCAATATCAGGATAAATTTTTACCTAGATCACAAGGAATTTTGAGATGTATATTGTCTAAAATCTGATAGTATATCATCAAGATCATGATACCCTATTATGAAATTATTGACAATAGGGCATGAACA
>JAEIGA010001726.1_pt1 | contig 34552 bp, 32 predicted proteins | sample 9270691 | NCBI WGS metagenome assembly JAEIGA01 (sample SAMN17057246, study PRJNA624740) | gut metagenome | biome: biome; isolation source: fecal sample | host: Bos grunniens | place: China: Xizang | collected 2019
AAGCCATCCGTAAAAGCTGCGATTTGAGCGACTTGGCCAACATTCTTTATACGTCGGGTACCACCGGCAATCCCAAAGGGGTGATGCTTTTGCACAGCAATTTTCACGAAATCATCCGCGTGATGAACTTCAAACTCAAGAACGTCATCGACAAGAACCAATCGTCGTTGAGTTTCTTGCCTATGACGCATATTTTCGAAAAAGCTTGGTCTTATTACTGTATGACCAACGATGTGCGCGTGGATATTCTGTTGCGTCCGGCCGATGTACAAATGGCCATCAAGGAAGTGCGCCCCAATTTCATGTGCAACGTGCCTCGATTCTGGGAAAAAGTGTATGCCGGTGTGCAAGGCGTGTTGAACGGATTTTCGCCTGTTATGCAAAAAGTGGTAGCTTTCGGTATCCGCATCGGCGAAAAATATCATTGGACTTATCGTCGTCAGAATAAGCACGTGCCGCCACACATTTTCTTGCTGTATTGGATGTTCAAGACGGTTATTTTCAACAAAGTACAGAAGAAAGTTGGTTTGAACAACGGAGTGATGTTCCCCATCGCCGGCGCCAAGCTCAACGACAACGTCTGCAAATTCATGCGCTCTATCGGCATTCCTGTTTGCTATGGTTATGGTCTGACCGAATCGACCGCCACCGTTACTTGCTTCGACGATTATCATTTTAAATTGGGTTCGGTGGGCACCGCTGTTGAAGGCCTGGAAATCAAGATTTCAGACGAAGGCGAAGTGCTGCTGAAAGGTAAAACCATCACGCCCGGTTATTACAATCGTCCCGATGCCAACGCCGAAAGCTTTACCGAAGATGGCTACTTCCGCACCGGCGACTGCGGTTATTTGGACGAAGAAGGTCATCTTTTCCTGACCGACCGTCTGAAAGATTTGTTCAAAACTTCGAACGGAAAATACATTGCGCCTCAGATGATTGAGACTGCCTTGGAAAACGACCGTTACATCGACAATGCCGTGATTATCGGCGATCAGCGCAAATTTGTGAGCGCCATCATCGTGCCGGCTTTCGCCGAAATGGATGGTTTGATCAAAGATTTGGGTATCAACAACTTGTCGGCCGACGATATGCAGGCTTGCGTGAAAGATCAGCGAATTTATCAATTTATCGAGAACCGTATTCGTTTGGTTCAGAAAGACATGGCCAACTTCGAACAAGTGCGTCGTTTCATTCTGCTGCCCGAAGCCTTCTCGATGGAAAAAGGCGAACTCACCAACACGCTGAAAGCCAAACGCAAAGTGATTATCAACAATCATCTCGAAGAGATTGATGCATTATACGAAAATTAATTACTCACTATGACTACGACCGAACAGATTAAAGAAGTTCAGGAGCGCGAGCACGCGCTGAGGAGGTATCTTTGACATCGATGGAAAGACCTCGCAATTAGCAACAGAAGAAGAAAAAACCCAAGCTGCCGATTTTTGGAACGATCAGAAAACGGCCGAAGCCCAGATGCGTAAAATCAAGGAATTGCGCTCGTGGATAGACGCTTACAAAGCTGTTGAAACCGCTTGCGAAGAATTGGTGCTGGCCTACGACTTTTACAAGGAAGAAGCCTTGAGCGAAGAAGAAATAGACCAGACTTACGCCCAAACCCTCGATCTTATCGAAGGCCTCGAAATGAAGAACATGCTTCGTCATGAGGAAGATAAATTGGGTGCCGTGCTGAAAGTGAATGCCGGTGCCGGCGGTACCGAAAGCCAAGACTGGGCCGAAATGTTGTTCAGAATGTATCAGCATTACTGCGAAAATCACGGCTATAAAATCCAGATTACCAACTGGCAAGACGGCGACGATGCGGGTATCAAAACAGCTACCATGACGGTAGAAGGCGATTTTGCTTTCGGTTATCTGAAATGCGAAAACGGTGTGCATCGTTTGGTGCGCGTGTCGCCCTACAACGCTCAGGGCAAGCGCATGACTTCGTTCAGTTCGGTGTTCGTAGTGCCTTTGGTGGACGATACCATCGAAATTGAAATCAAGGATTCGGATATTACTTGGGACACTTTCCGTTCGTCGGGAGCCGGCGGTCAGAACGTAAACAAGGTGGAAACGGGTGTGCGTCTGCACCACATTCCTACCGGTATCGTGATTGAAAACACCGAAAGTCGCTCGCAGTTGGGCAACAAGGAAAATGCTTTGCGCTTGCTCAAATCGCAATTGTACGAAATGGAGTTGGAAAAACGCCGCGCCGAACAAGCCAAGATTGAAGCCGGCAAAAAGAAAATCGAATGGGGTTCACAAATCCGCAGTTATGTCTTCGACGACCGCCGTGTGAAAGACCATCGTACCAATTACCAAACTTCGAACGTGCAAGCCGTGATGGATGGCGACCTGGATGCTTTCATCAAAGCTTATTTGATGGAATTTGGCGCTGACGAATAATCTAAATCATTATCGATGAACGCTTTAGAATTAAAATATCTGGCACTTCATAAAGTTGGTAGCAAGGCCAAAGAAGTTTCATGTTTTTTGTCGAAAAATCTCCTTTTCATCGATGAAAACATGCAGACGGTCTTGAGCGATTACTTTGCTTTGGCTTCGAAATCGGAAGAAATGTTTCAGCTTTACCACGAAGAAATGCTCGATGAAAACGTGGTTTTTGCTTGCGCGTCAAACATTTTCGAAGCACCTGAAACTTTGTTGGAGCAATCTGAAACTTTGGCGCAGCATCTTTTCGATAAAAGTGAGCATCCCAACATCAAGCAAGGCGAATTTTTCGTGGCCTATTTCGAAGGCGAATTGGACGACGAACCTTTGCAAGCCATCGGATTGTTCAAGTCGGAAAACAAAGAAATTTTCTTGCAAAGCGAATTTCAGAACGATGGATTAAGTTTGCTTTGTCAGGAAGGTATTGCCACGCGCAAACTCGATAAGGGCTGCATCATCTACAACCAGGATCGCGAGAATGGTTATGCGCTTTCGGTGGTAGATCATGCCAATCGTGGCGAAGCGCTGTTCTGGATAGACGATTTTCTGCAGGCTCGCCAACGTCGCGATTCTTATTCCAACACGCACGATGTGCTGAGCATGTGCAAAGATTTCGCTATCAAGGAATTGCCCAAGCAGTTTGACGTGAGCCGTGCCGACCAGGCCGATTTTCTGAATCGCTCGATGGAATTCTTCAAAGACAACGATCGTTTCAAGATGCAGGATTTTGCTCAGCAAGTGATTGGTCAGCCCGAAGTGATCGATGCATTCGACCAATACACTTGTCAATACCAAGATCAGCGCGGCATTGCTTTGGACGACGATTTCGCTATTTCGGAAGGCGCGGTGAAGAAACAGTCGCGTGCGCTGAAAAGTGTTATCAAGTTGGACAAGAATTTCCACATTTACGTGCACGGCAATCGTAACCTTATTGAGCAAGGCGAAGACGACAGAGGAAAATTCTACAAGGTTTACTATCAGGAAGAATCATAGTATTGCGCTTGCTGGAGGATGACGCGCTCGCTTCCGCTCGCGCGGGCATTGCTCGAAAGCTTCGCTATCGCTCCGCTTTCTCGCAAAGCAGCAACACTCTCTGATTATCAGCTAAAGTGGCGGCAAACAAATAAAGTTGGCCGCCTTCTTTTATGCGGTATTTTTTGCGAATCGTCTCTACGCTTTCGGGATAATTGCGCGTGGCCACATTCATTTGTTGCAAGCCTTGCAATCGTTTTTTCGTTTCCTTGGCCGATGGCGACAACACTTCCACTATGTTGAACACGCGTCCGGGAAAATCCTTTTGCAATGATTCTGAGGTATATAGATGCGTATTGACATGAAGTTTTTGCAAAGGAAATACTTGGGTCAGCAGTTTGTAGGCGCCGGCTTTGAGCAGGGTTACATCGGGTTCGTAAAGGTACCGAGCCGGCGCCGTGGCCAATCGACACGGGGCAGCATTTTCTTCCTCACGCGTAAAACAGAAAGTATGAACATCGCCCTGCTTGCGAAGATTGCAGGCCACCAGTTGCGTGGCCGGAGAGGCTGCGGCCTCGGCATTCGCCTCGGCCTGGCCAACACACAAAAGCAATTCCTTACAATCGTTGTCGAGCGCCAGCACGTGACAAGCCGCCACATCGCCCAATTGCTTCAAGGCCAAACTGATATCCAACATAGGCGAAAGCTTTATCATCAACAGACGACATTTCTCGCGCAGAGAGGAAAACAGCGCCGACACATCGGGCGTACAATCTTGAAGCGCAAACACTTTCTTGCCTTTATCGTCGCGACGCGCCGGATCGATAAAGATAAAATCTACCGGCTGTATATTGCGCAAATAATCCTCTGCCTCAGCACATTGCACGGAAATTTGTTCACGACCGAGTTGCAAAAAATTATGCGTCGCCAACTCGCAAAGCAATGCCTGACGCTCCACGTAAACATATTCTTCGAAAGTTTCCGAGAGGAAATAGGCATCAACGCCCAAGCCTCCCGTCAAATCGACGCCTTTTTTCCGCGATTCCATCGGCAAAAATGCATCGAGCAAAGCGGCCTTGTATCGCGCTGTGGCTTCCGACGACGACTGCTCCAGGGAAAGTGTGGGCGGAAATTGCAAAGACTCGCAAGCATACCAAGCGGGCACTTTTTGCTTAATTGCCTGATAACCTTTAATCTGCACCAATGCATCGGCCATATCGACATCGGGATAACGCGCCGCCTTCAATGCTAAATCGCGCACGTCATCGTTGATGTGCTCCCTGACAAATGTTTGCTGAACGAGATTTCTTTGCATGCTGACAATTTTTCGAGCGCAAAAATACGAAGAAGTTTGTAACATTATTTCACATTTGATGTCTATGCGAAAGTTTTACAACAAGATTTTTACAACTATGAAAAAGATTTGTATTTATTTGGCAGCCTTGGTGTTGCTTTGTTCAACGAGTGTGAAAATACAAGCTCAAAACACATCATGGCAGAGTTTTCAAGACTCAACAGATTTTTCGACATACGCCACAAACGGTCGCGCCTGCAACGATGCCGGAAGAGCGATAGTGATGAGCGGAGCAACGCTTGCGGCCACCGGTGTGGGATTGATGCTTCACACAATGTTTTTCTATGAATCCGGACCGAATCCCGTGATGTATATGGCACCGGTTTACGCACTCGGAATGATGGCAGGAGGCGGAATTATTGCCTTGGCGGGGTGGCCTTTGTTGTCAATAGGGAAGCAACACATGACAGCCGGAGGAACTTCGCAATTGATATTTGGAAATGAGCATCAGAAGGGATTCAACGCCATGATAGAATTGGGTGGAGATTTAGGTTCGACCATTAGCGTCGATGCCGTTGCCGGATATCATTTCAACGAAAATTTCTTCTTGGGTGCCGGAGCAGGACTTCGTCCTTTCATCATAAACGACCACATTGACAAGGTGGCGAAACCTCTGTACGTTAATGCTCGTTACACTTTCGGCGACAAAAGAGTCGATCCTTATGTTTCAACAAATCTGGGCTACGAGCCACTTTCTCAAAAACTATATTCTTCGTTGGAATTTGGTTCCCGAATCAGAAATATCCGCAGTGAGCGTGGCAGCTCGTGGTGGATTGGCAGCCGCATGGAAAACCTCGACATCCGCAGCGTTTCTACCATCAGCATCAAATTAGGGAAGTCATTTTAACTTTCGGCCTCGCCTCCCCTTCAAGATAAGAAGCTCACCTCGAGTAAACTCGGGTTTGCTTCTCCGCTCGCTTTGCACTATCTTTGTCCCCCTATTTGAAAGAAAAAATGGAAAACAGAGGTAATTTTGCGACGAAATTGGGCATTATTGCAGCGGTGGCCGGATCGGCTGTCGGACTGGGTAATATATGGCGTTTCCCGTATCTGTTGGGACAGAACGGTGGCGCCGCTTTCTTTTTGGTGTATTTGCTTTGCGTAGTGCTGATGGGCATTCCGGTGATGATGGCCGAAATGAGTCTCGGACGCATGGGCGGACGCAACGCTTCGGGCGCGTTCAAGGCTTTGGGTCGTCCTAAGTGGTCGTTGTTGGGAAAGATGGGCGTACTCTGCGCTTTCCTGATTTTGGGCTTTTACTACGTGGTGGCCGGTTGGACGCTCGAATATACTTTCCAAGCCATCAAGTTCGATTTTATCGGTCAAACGCCCGGCGACTTGGCCGATAGCTTCGCAGCATTCTCCACACACAATATTCGTCCCATCGTCACGGCAGTGGCTTTCATGATTATCACTTGCTTGGTGGTGTCGTTTGGCGTGAAGAAAGGCATTGAAAACAGTTCGCGCATGCTGATGCCAATTTTGTTCATCTTTATCATTGTGTTGGCTATCCGTTCGGTAACACTGCCCGGCGCGATGGAAGGCTTGAAATTTCTGTTCAAACCCGATTTTGGCAAAATTACGGCCGATGTGGTGCTGAGCGCCATGGGACAAGCCTTTTTCTCCTTGTCTATCGGTATGGGATGTTTGCTCACTTATGGTTCGTACGTGAAAAAAGATGTGAACCTCGAAAACACCAGCCTGCAAGTGGTGGGTGTCGATACTTTGGTGGCTGTGTTGGCGGCCATTGCCATTTTCCCGGCGGTGTTCTCCATGGGATTGGATCCGGGTCAAGGACCGCAATTGGTGTTTGTGACATTGCCGCATGTGTTCAACCAGATGCCCGGCGGATCGATTTTTGCCATTATCTTCTTCCTTTTGTTAGTGGTAACCACGCTCACCTCTACCATTTCCTTGCTCGAAGTGGTGACGGCCTATTTCGGCGAAGAATTCAATATGAAGCGTGGAAAGGCTTCGGTATTGGCCAGTGCGCTTTGCGTACCGCTGGTGGTGTTGGCCTCGCTATCGCTCGGCCAACTCGGCCACATCCAACTCTTCCATTGCAATATTTTCGATTTTCTCGATAAAATCACTTCGCAGATCTTCATGCCCTTGGGCGGTTTGCTCATCTGTATTTTCGTAGGTTGGATATTGCCAGGCAAAGATTTACACGAAAGCCTCAGCAACAAAGGCAAGATAAAACTAAGAATCTGGTCTGTTTTTTACTTCCTGGTGCGCTACGTATCGCCGGTGGTGATTCTGCTCATCTTCCTGGGACAATTTTTGAGATAAGAAAAAATTCTTACCTTTGCGCGTTATTTTGCGAAAATCCGAACGATGAAAAAAACGGCTAAAGCATCCAAACAACCGCATTTATGGCAGTTGCCTTCTTTCATGAACGAGAAGGGCAATGTTGTGCGTGTATGCGTGTTCACCGCGGCTTTTGCCATGCTTTTCCTCAATTTGTATCAGCCATTCAATTCCGGCACCTGGGCAGGACGCTTCGGTTTGGAAGACGGCGATTCTTTCCTCTACTTCATCTACTCGAGTTTGGTGATTTTGGCCGGATTGAGCGTTATCGCCATTTCACGAACCTGGCTTTATTTTTACGCCAAGAAACATACGGTGAGTTATTTGGGCTATCTCGCGCTAATCATCTTCGAAATCGTTCTGATGGCGCTCATTTATTCGTCGTTCACGGTGTTCGTGTTGGAACGATTCAACAAAATCGATATTTTCATCCGATTGATTCGCGCCTGGGTGGAAGCCGTACAGAACACATCCTTGGTATTGCTTATTCCCTACACCCTAACCTGGATGTATTTTTCATTGAAAGAGAAGAACTTGCAATTGGACAACCTCAGCGCGAAACACAAACAGCGCAGCAAGATGATGCCTCGCAACGAAATGGTTTGTTTTTACGATGAAAAGGGCGATTTGCGTCTTTCTATCGACAAAAATAGTTTGTATTACATCGAATCGGCCGACAACTACGTGAAGATTTATTACAAGCTGAAAGGCAAACTGGAACACTTCATGCTGCGCAACTCCATGAAAAGCATCGACGAACATATCGGCGATCGCCTGATGATGCGTTGCCATCGTTCGTACATGGTGAATCTTGACAAAGTGAAAGTATTGCGCAAAAGCGAAGACGGCCTCATTCTCGACCTCGACCACGAACAAATTCCCAATATTCCGGTATCGAAAACCTACAGCGCGCGCGTGATGGATCGTTTCACCACACCCGAAGACATCGACACCGACGCTGCCAACGACGAAAACGCTTAATTTCCGCCGGCTTTCGTCAGAATACCAACGCCTTTCTTTCCATCGGTTTTCACCACCATTGCTTCATCGAAACGATAGTGTTTCAGATACTTATCCTCGTATAGCGGCTCGATGCCGTTCAGGAAATCCAAATCGAGGAAATTGCGCTCGTCCTGTGCGTGTGGAATGGTGTAATAATGCACGCCGAACGAAGTAAGATTCTGGAAGAAATGCGTTCCCTGACTGGGATCGATCTGGTATTTGTTCAAACTGGTTTCCACGATAAGACGCGCCGAAGCGATATTCGGCCAACGCACCGGAATACCCAACCACGGGTCGCTCGAACCCCAACGGCCCGGCCCGATAAGCACATAATTGCGACCTTCTTGCGTGAGTTGCTTGTTGATTTTATCAATTTCGTAAGCACAAAGCTGATTCTGCGTTGCATTGAAGTTGTCGCCACTCACATAGACAATATCGAAAATTTCGCTGGCAATACCCTGACCCAGTGCGTAATTGGTGCGCATAAGCAAGTCTTCCTTGGGCAGTTCGTTCAGGTTTTCGTTGAACTGTTCCTTGCTATCCACGATAGGACGAATCTGCAAAAGATAGAAAGCGTGTTTCTTGTCGGTATCTTGGCTGTTCAGGTTGACGGCAAATTCAATTTCCACATGACGACCCATTTCTTCTTCGCCCAATTTCAGGATATCCGACAAAAGTTCGGCCAAAGGAAAGGTTTCATTTTCAAGAATATGTGCGAAAGAAATAATCTTGCGTCCGCCTTCCCAGATACCATCGCGAATCACCTGATCGTAAGGATCGAAAGTAGAAGCAATCTGATCGAGTGTGCCGTCTTGTTCGGCTTCTTTCACCGGCAATTTCAGCAAGTTGAAACCATCGTCCACGGGCAAATGGCCGTTCTTGTTGTTGAGGTCGAGCGCCAGGAAAGAAGTCTGGGTTTCGCGCAAGGCATATTCCATCGTACTCATTTGCAGGATATGCTTGGGATGCTTGGGCGAGAAACGCAGCGTCAAACCGCCGTCCACGATATATTTTCCCAAACCGAGCGCCACATTGGCAATGCCGTCGGTGGTTTCTTCTTGTCCGATAGGATAATAATTGAGCGAACGCGCCACGCCTGAGAAAGTGGGATAAAAACGATTGCCATAACTGCTACCGCAAACTTCTTCTATCACCACCGCCATTTTTTCCTGGTCGATAACATTGGACGTGGCCGTCATATAAGCTTTACTTTGGTCGAAAAATACCGAAGCGTACACTCCTTTGATGGCGGTGCGCAACATTTTCAGCATAATCTTCGGATCTTCGTCGTAAGGAATCATGTAGGTGGAATAAATCCCCGCAAAGGGCTGATAATGCGCATCTTCCAACAAACTTGACGAACGTACGGCAATAGGTTTCTTCACTACTTCCACAAAAGCTACCAAGTCGTCGAAAAGCATTTCGGGCAAATGCGCGTGGCGAAAAGCTTCCAAAATTTCCTCGTTGGGCAAATCCTGCAAAGCGATGTCGTAGAGATTGTTCTGCTCCATGAACTCGTCGAACACATTGGTACACAACACCAGCGTTTTGGGAATCATCACCTGCGTGTCTGCGAAACGGTTCAATTCGGGATGGCGCTTAATCATGGCACTCAAGAAAGCCAAGCCACGGGCCTTGCCACCCAGAGAGCCATCGCCGATGCGCGCATAGTTGGAGTATTTGTCGAAACGGCCTTTCTGAAACTCGGCAATCACCCCTTCGTTCTTGATTTTACGATACTTCACGATGGCATCGAACAACATCTGACGCACCGGCATGGTGTCAGTAAAAGCCTGAATAGGAATATGTTTGATAAATCGTCCGATGGGAAACATGGCGCGCGAAAACAACCAGCGAGAGGCGTGATTTCTTTCGAAATGATAACGCAGCGAATCGTCGGGAATGCTGAAGATGGCTTTTTGCAATTCTTGCAAATCGTGGATGCGGGCCACTTCCTGGCCGGTTTTCGGATCGCGGAACACAAAGTCGCCGAAACCGAAAAGATTGGTCATCAATTGACGAAGTTCTTGCGGGAAAGTCTTGGAACCCTTCTGAATGAAAGCCATTTCAGGACCTTCGGCCAGTTTCTTGTTGCTTGCCTCCGACGAATCGATAATGATGGGCAGCACCGGATCGTTTTGGTGCAGAAACTCGCTCAGCTTTTGTCCGGCCAGCGAATCTTTCATTCCGTTGCGCGTAAAGCTGACATCGGAAATGACGCCCAACATATTGTCTTGATACTTTTTGTAGATGGCGGTAGCTTCTTCGTAACTTCTTGCCAACAAGATCTTTGGACGTCCGCGCATACGCAAAGTTCGATGATGCGCGTTCAAGGCTTCGGTGGCAAAATTGCGCGATTGTTCCAACACATATTTATAAAGGTCGGGCAGAATGGACGAGTAAAAACGGATGGAGTCTTCCACCAGCATAATCACCTGAACGCCCACCGATTTCACGTCTTCTTCGACGTTCATCTTGTCTTCTATCAACTTGACGATGGCCAGCAAAAGGTCGGTGTTTCCCAACCAACTGAACACATAATCGATGGCCGAAGTATCGGCGTTCACCAAGTATTGCGACACCTCGCGCGAGAAAGGCGTCAGCATCACGATGGGCACGTTCGGACTGATTTTCTTGATGCGTTTGGCGCCCTCGAAAGCTTGCTGGCTCTTGTCGCCGGGCATGAAAATAATCAGCTCGAAATTGTGTTTCTGCAATTGCTCTATGGCGGCTTCTTCGTTCACCACCTGCATAAATCGCGGCGGATAACGCAAGTTGAGCTGGGTATATTCGTTGAAGATTTTTTCGTCGATACGGCCGTCTTCTTCCAGAATGAAAGAATCGTACTTACTGGCAATCAACAAAATATTGTACACGCGTTTTACCATAAGATTGGAAAAGGAGTCGCGCATCTCCATCTGTTCCAAATCCAAAGCAAATTTATCCATCGTCGAAAAACAAGGTATAATTATCTGTCCACTATTGACACATGGACAAAAGTAGTAAAATATTATTCAACGTGGAAATGTTGCTATTTTTTGATGGCTTTCACTTTGTAGCCGGCCGAGCGAAGCAACTGAATCATGCCGAATTCACCGGGAAGATGGCCGGCTCCCACCACGAACAAGGTAGATTGTAGGGGCATCATTTCTTTCATTTGCATTTCCCAACGCAGGTTGCGCGTTTTTACCAGTTTCTCGTATTCCAATTCGGTGGTCTGCTCCATGAAAATCTTCCACAAAGCATCCAAGTCGCAAGATTTATATACCTCTGTCAGCTCGACAAGCATTTCTTTCATATTATCGGTTCGGGCCATTTCGAGCAATGCATCGGCTTGTTCTTCGAGCGAACTAGCATACAGCAAATTAAGCTGGAAGCTCATGGTTTCCAAAGCACCGACCTCCTTAGCGTTTTTGGCGGCCAATTGTTGCATGTATGTATCCATGCCCGTCATGGTAGCCATGGTGGGAAGAATTTCCATCAGTATCTTATTTTGAAGCGTCACCAAAATCGACATGGGTTTAAGCATAGAAAGCTGCTGTAGATTCGCTCCCAAGTTGGCAAGCAAATACTTGTCTATCAAAGCCATTTCCTCTTGACTAAACAAAGACATCAAAGTCGTATCGCTCGGCATCAACATCAAAGATTGCAACTGCAACTGTTCTTCTTGCGACATTTGTCCCGCATTCAGCATATCTATTTCTCCGACAACAACTTGCGCTTGGCCGAATGCTTTTTTCAAGCCGGGAATACTATCGCAAAAAGTGAACGAACAAGCATGATGCGTTCCCAAGATATACGAAGCGTCTTTCAAGCCATTTCCACTGATTTTCCACAACAATTGCGCGTTGACAGAAAGCGCCATCATCAACACTAAAGACAAGGAAATAATTTTTTTCATTTTTATCGAAGTTTAATTGGTTTAAAAATTGATGGCCAAGCCGAAATAAGGATGCGTGTTATGGCGAACCCAATCTTTGATGTCGAAACGATAATGCGCCTGGCCTGCCCATCCCATCGAAACGCTGACATAACGCGTGAGATCCAACGCAATTTCGGGAAGAATAAAGCCGCCCAGCGAAGGATGACTGATATTTGTGGTAAAACCTGTACGCAATCGCACCGAAGGCGAAATCCAGGAGTTGAAGATGCGCATTCGTCCATCAAAAAAGAGGGGAAGAACCGAAAGTCCGCCTACTTCCGAGGAAGTAGCACCATTGGGAAATGTGACCATATTATTCGGATCGTCTAAGGTGATGGTCATGGGTATGAAATAATCGACGCCCATACCGTAGCCAAGGAAAAAATGTTTGCCGTACTGTTTTCCGTTGGAGAATGTCAGTGTGCTTTCGAGGACGTTGCTCGAAAAAGCGATAGAACGCCAAGGCTTGCTTTCGACCTTCGAGGCGGCATTGGTTTTGGTGAACAACTTGAACTTGGTTTGAGTTTGAGTTTGGGTTTCGGTTTGGGCACTGGTTTGCGCTTGGGCCGAGAAGCCGGCGCAGAGCAAAAGAGCCATCATCAGGGAAGTAAATTTTTTCATCATGATATGTTTAATTGTTTGCTAATAATATCGCTCACATATGGCCACAAAGATACATATTTCGTTCATTCGTTACACCCCCCCCCATTTTTGAAAATAAATTTTCAAAAGATTGATATACAGAGATTTATATGCGTATTTTTACTGATTCTTGGTGTTTTAAGCAAGGAGATAGCAGAAAAAGTCGGGCGAGAGGAAACAAATTCAGGAGCAAGCGAAACAAATTCAAGGTCGAGGCTGTATCTTTACGGGCGAAAATAAAGCGTGCCAGAGCGCACCAGAGCGTGCCAAAAGAATAGAGATGATTTTTGAGAAAAGATGGCCTTTTGACGCGCGAAGGTGGCGACTCCGGAAGATGGATAATCAACAAAACATTTGAACATTGAACAAATACGCATTGATAACGGGAGGAAGTGCCGGCATCGGGCTGGCGGTGGCACGCGAACTGGCTTTGCGGGGCTACGGCTTGGTGTTGGTGGCTCGCAGCGAAGAAAAACTGGCGCTTGCTCGCGAAAGTTTGATGCGAGATTCGAACAAAGAGATTGACATCTTGACCTTGTCTTTAGATTTGACGCGCGATGACGCGGCGCAAACGCTTTTCGATTGGACACAGCAACAAGGGCTTATCGTGGAGGTTTTGGTGAACAATGCCGGTATGTATTTCTTCGAGGAAGCCATCGTCTTGGACGCTGCGAAAACGCAAGCCCTGATTCGGCTGAATATACTGACACTGACGCGATTGTGTCAGCTTTTCGGTGCAGAAATGGCTGAGCGAAAGCTTGCTGCCGGACGAGTGAATCCTGTCGAAAAAGCGGAACCGGCTTACATCTTGAACATTTCGTCGTATTCGGTATATATGCCTTGGGCGGGCTGGAGTCTGTACAGCGCCAGCAAAGCTTATGTGAAGAATTTCTCCTTGGCACTGGCGCGCGAATTGCGTAGCCGTGCTGTGGTGGTGAGTTGCGCAGCGCCGGCCGGCGTGGCGACGAGCTTGCTGGGCTTGCCCGGCAAGCTCGCGCGCCTCGGCCGGCGCTGCGGCATCCTGATGAGCCCCCAGACCTGTGCACGCCGCATTGTTCGAGCCCTCTTCCGCCAACGCGAATACATCATTCCCGGATGGTATTATTGGCCGCTCATTCCCATCGTCGAATGCATCGGATGGTGTTTCCCGCAAAAACTGCATCGTCTGCTGACAAAAATTTTTCAGCCTAAAAGCCTCAGCACAACAAACAGATAATCATGAAATTAGAACATCGCGAAAACGAACATAAAGCCTCCGGCACCACGCTCCAAGTGAAAGAAGATCAAACCTTGGAAGCGCTGCTCATGCACCACATGCAAGGTCGCAGCAAATCTTCGCTCAAAAAACTTTTGCAAAGCGAGATGATTAGCGTTGAAGGTGAAATCGTCAAGAAACTCGAATTTCCGCTCAAGGCCGGACAAAAAGTTTTCGTGGGCAAAAAGCCCGATTTTCAATTGCCCGAAGGCTTACGCATCATCTGGGAAGACGCCTGGCTGATGATTGTGCTGAAAGACAGCGGATTGCTCACTATCGGACATCATCGGGAAAACAAACTCACCGCCGAAGAATACCTGAATCAGTACATGAAACACAAAAAACTCGGCGAACGCATTTACGTGGTTCACCGTATCGACCGCGACACCAGCGGCATCCTTGTTTTCGCCAAAACCGTGAAAGCCAAAGACATACTACATACCAACTGGCACGACATCGTGGAAAGCCGCCGCTACATTGCCGTGGTGGAAGGTCGTCCGCGACGCCCGCAAGGCTGCATCGACACTTGGATGGACGAAGACCCGAAAACCCTCGACATGTTTGTATGCCCGCCCGGCCAAGGCAGACGCGCCATCACACATTATAAAGTACTGAAAACCAACGGCCGTCACAGCCTCATCGCCCTCGAACTCGACACCGGCCGACGCAACCAGATCCGCGTCCACATGCAGCACATCGGCCATCCCATCGCCGGCGATCCGCGCTATCATTCACGCACAAATCCCTGCAATCGCCTCTGCCTGCACGCGCAACAAATCAAATTTCGCCACCCCATCACCCACGAAATGATGGACTTCAGCAGCGAAATTCCCGCCGACTTCCTCAAAATTTTCCGGTAAAACGCTATTCAATATGATAGCTATTGTGTTTCATTAACTGTTGAACATCAACCAAAGGCAATGGATAACAAGCCAAAGGTGTCGCTTTTGTCTTCTCATAAAGAACTCCCCGCAAGCCCCCAATGGCAATATTAACCAAACTTGGTATCAAATTTGCTTTAAATTCAAGTTGATGATTATCTCTATCTATGATTACAAGCGAATTCAAATCCTCAAAACGAAAATTAAAAAGCATCTCCAATTGCATTAACTCTGTTTCTTGAAAATGATATTTCACGCCCACTTTCTGCTTAATCGAGTGAGTATCAACATCAATATAGCTCTGAGAAACATACTGAACACCCAAATTATGCTCCGTTATGTCTAGGGTAGAAAATAATGTAGCAGCATATGAAAAAGAAAGTTCTTCTATTGACCTTAATCTAAATTGTATGTTTGCTTCTGAGTTCATAATTAAACGATTGTAGATATATTCATAATCATGTTGTTTTTCTCATTCAAACTGGCATAAATGCTCTGCTTGCTCGAAATTCGCTTTCTACTTTGTCCTGTCTGAAAAAAATGTTGCATAGAAACCTGTTCATAGCTATTTTCCACGATGGGAGCCATTTTCCACGCAGCACTACGGTCGTCGATTAAGGTAATACCCAACTCTCGTGAAATATCATACAAAGTATCAATTGTAAAATTATGTGTGCCACTCAGCCACTTACTGATTTCGGAGGGCTTTTTGTTCATCCTTTCAGCAAATTCCTTCTGAGTTAATCCGGATTGAGCAATAGCATCTGCAATTTTTATGGCAAGACGCATTCTCATGGCCGTTTTTTCATACGTGGCAGCACTTTCATTTTCTAACCTTTGCAAAATATTGCTTCGCTTCTTATTCATCTTCGTTTATATTTAAATTACCGGACAATCCAGCATCACTTATGATAATTTCACCTTCTCTTATCGCCTTAGAAATGGCCACCGAAACACGCTTCATCAACGAAACCTGACGCGACAAAACTTCATCCTCCTGCCAAGTTCTGACTTTCTTTGGCCCACCTCCACCCAACACAATAGCCACAGTGCCATAAACAATGCAATACAATCTCAATTTCTTGGCAGGACTATCGTACAAAGCTGAAACACCATCTCCGGGAGAACCTTCATTAAGTTTGAAAAAATGCGGACGCGCACCACCTTCTTTACCAATGAATTTCAATCGCTCATAAATATCAACAAGTTCCTTGGGATAACTATCCATAAATTGCTCTGCAAACGATTCAAATAGGCTCAAATCTTCACCATCAATCCTGATGGTAAAAACTTGACATTTCTCTCCCGAGAGCTCTGGTATTTCAATCAATTTAAGGTTCATATTTCAAAAACATCGCTGCAAATATAACAGCATTTATACCAAATTATTCACTTATAGATTAATTTTTTCAAAATAATTTTTCCCGTTCAGGTCAAACGCACAAAAATCTCAGTATCATCCCCTCTAGAAGTCCCTTACACAAAAGATGCTACACAATTTCTATTCTCCAAAAACTTTTCTACATTTGCAGCCGACTCAACCAGCCCGATGGGATGGATGGGTCAAGACATAATGGATTCATGCTCAAAGCGATTACCCTTGTAAAGGAATACCTGTGCAAGAAACATCCTTGAGCAAGAGAAAGGACGTTTTCATTACGCTATCTTCTACAATCGAACTTCGCAACTTTGATTCCATCAGAAGGTACCGCAACGAGGCGTCCATGCTGGGTGTATTATAACCGTATGCAAAATGTTCCCCAAAAGGGTGGACATCGATGTCGCATACCAATCTCTTAATACGCAATTGGCGTGGGCTGGCTGAGTTGCTTATCTCGATGGAAGGCAATGCGAAGGCCAGATTGTGGGATAGGCGAGGAAGTCTCTCCCACGTCTTTTTTATATCCATACGCGAAGTGATCATTTTTAATGCCGAAACAGGGAGAGCGGTAGGCAATAGTTATTGGTAACACTTAAAAATGATATCACTAATCAATAATTTTTAATAATTAATTTATGAAAACTTTACGACTATCACTTTGCACGATAGCATTATTATTGTGCAGTATCGCGGCAAACGCACAAGACTTCAACTTCTCCGTAAACAACATTTACTACGTATTTACTTCTGAATCTACCGTAATGGTGGTAAGCTCACCCGAATATTACAGTGGAGATGTAAGTATCCCTTCAACTGTCACATATGACAATAAGACATATTCTGTAACTTCTATTGAAAATTACGCATTCGGTGGATGTGTCGATCTTTCGTCTATCACTATCCCTGAAAGCGTGACTTCTATTGGTGAGGGCGCATTCCATTCTTGCTACAATCTTTCGTCTATCACTATCCCTGAAGGCGTGACTTCTATTAGAGGATATGTATTCTACGATTGCAAAAAACTCTCGTCTATCATTATCCCTAAAAGCGTGACCATTATTGGAAGTTCTGCATTCGAAGGTTGCGACAATCTTTCATCTGTCTCCATTCCTGAGGGCGTGACTTCTATTGGTGAGGGCGCATTCCATTTATGCGACAATCTTTCGTCTATTTCCATCCCTAAAAGTGTGACTTTTATTGGAAGTTCTGCATTCCAAGGTTGCTCCAATCTTTCATCTGTCTCCATTCCTGAGGGTGTGACTTCTATTGAAAGTTCTGCATTCGAAGGTTGCCTAAGTCTTTCGTCTATCACTATCCCTGAAGGCGTGACTTCTATTGGAGATGCCGCATTTTCTATGTGTTCTAGCATAACAAAGATTGTAATTCCGAAGGGTGTAACAAGTATTGGAAATTACGCATTCAATTGTTGCTTCAAGCTTTCTTCTATTACCATTCCGGAAAGCGTGACCTCTATTGGAGAGTCTGCATTCAAGAACTGTACCAATTTGGAGTATGTGAGCATTTATGGTTATGTGAAGAGTATCGGCAATTATGCCTTCTCCGGTTGTAGCAGTCTCGACAGATTCTCATTCGGTTACACTATAGAAAGCATTGGCAAAGAAGCATTTTCTGATTGTACAAACTTAACAAGCATTATCATCCCTGTCATCACGCCTCCGGTTTGTGGCGAACAAGCACTCGACGACATCGACAAATTGAATTGCGTACTTACTGTACCTTCGGGCTATGCCGGGGCCTACCAACAAGCCGAACAATGGAAAGAATTCGCCCGCGTCGAAGATGTTGTGGAGATTATGGAGATTCGTCGATTTATTTTGATTTATTTGGTAGATGACGAAGTTTATCATTGCGATACTTTGGCTTACAACGAATCCATCGTTCTACCTGAAGAACCTACCAAAGAAGGACATACTTTCAATGGTTGGGACGGCCTGCCCGAAACCATGCCGGCACAGGAATATTTGACCATCAATGCTAGTTTCTCGGTGAATACCTATAAAGTTTACTACTATGTGGGCGAAGAATTGGTACATACTGCCGAAGTGGCATACGGTGATACTATTCCTGAATATATTTACGAGCCAAGCGCAGAAGGAGAGGTACTTAAAGGCTGGGAAGGAGAAACATACGAAACCATGCCCGCTCACGACGTGACTTACAAGGCCAACATTATCAATGGTATTAATTCCGTTCTCCTCGACCCATCGTCTCTGATTATTTACGATCTGCAAGGACGCAAAATAACCAACACCGAAGACCTGCAAAACGGCATTTACATTATCAATGATCAAAAAGTTCTTATACAGAAATAAGTAATAACACAACTTCTCACATCTCCCGGCTCAGAATCGCGTGGTTCTGGGCCGGTTTTGTGTTAGAAAAATTCTGAGGATTCGTGTATCAAACGAAGATTCCGGCCTTATATTTGTCGATGAAATTAAAAACAACAATAGTGCACTATATTGCACATTTGTTTGCATAATCCATAAAAACAAATTACTTTTGCGGCAAAAGTGAAATATATTGCACTATGAAGTATGGAGATTTAATAAAAGAACGCCGCAGTATTTTGGGTTTGACCCAGCAAGAATTATCCGATTATTGCGGGCTGAGCGTTCGTATTATCAAAAGTATCGAAAGCGAAAAAGGAAATCCGTCGCTGAAAACGATGGAAAAGATAGCAGAAACGCTCGGATTGGAATTGATATTGAAAGTAAAACTGCCTAACGAATGAGACAAGCATTGGTTTTATCGAACAAAATGGTGGCCGGCACGCTGACCGAAACCGACGACATGCGTTATATTTTTCAATATGACGACCGTTATCTTATCGACCCGACACAGCGAGCCATTTCGTTGGCATTTCCTAAACGCAAAGAAGCTTTTATCTGCGACGAACTATTTCCATTCTTCTTCAATATGCTCTCGGAAGGCGCCAACAAAGCCATACAATGCAAAAGCTTGAAAATCGATGAAAACGACGCTTTTGGATTGTTGTTGGCAACCGCAAAATACGATACCATAGGAACTATTACCATAGAAAAATTATGAAAAATATCGATGTATGTCCCGGCACACTTGCCAGTGGATTCAAAAGTTACAGCCCGCTTTGCCTGCGCAAAGTATTTGACGGAAAGAAAGTGAGTCCTTATCTTGATTTCTCGCTCGAGGAAACTTCAAACGAAATACTCGCATCTATCAAGAGTATTTCCATTTCAGGCGTACAAGAAAAGTTCTCAGCCCTCATCAAACAAGGAAAAATAACACTGACAGCGCCTGGGGAATCGGGACGCTACATCATAAAGCCAATTCCGAATTATACACACTTGCGGTTCAGACAGAACATTCCGGCCAACGAGCATCTTACCATGCAGATTGCCAGCCAAGTGTACAAAATTCCGACCGCCGAAAATGCCTTGGTATTTTTCTCCAACGAACAAGCAGCTTATCTCACCAAAAGGTTTGACTATACCAAAGATGGCACAAAAATCAAACAGGACGACTTTGCTTCCATCGCAGGCAGAACAGAAAAAAACAGTGGAAAAGATTTCAAATACTCAGGTAGTTACGAGGATATTGCCCACTTATTGAAGCGTTACGTTTCAGCTTGGCCGGTAGAGATGACAAAATATTTCCGCTTGATAATTTTCAACTATTTATTCAGCAATGGCGATGCGCACTTGAAAAATTTTTCTTTGCAGGAAACAGAAAATGGAGACTATATCCTCACACCCGCATACGATTTGATGAACACGTCCATTCACATCGATGACGGAGATTTTGCTTTGCAAGGAGGATTGATACCCGAGTCGGAATATTCAGAAATATACACAAGAACCTCGCACCCTTGCAAAGACGATTTTGCTTGCTTTGGAACTCGTATTGGGCTGCCACCGAAAATAATGCATGAAGTTATCGAGACTTTTGCCAGCGAGCAAAGCAAAGTCTATGAATTGATCGAACATTCGTTCTTAGACGAAAAAGTAAAACGCATGTACAAACAATCCTACCAAGAACGTTTGCATCGTTTTCAGCGCAGCGACAACTAAAGCTATCACATCGTCTTGAAGACGCGGGCGTAGTCGAGGATTTGTTTTACCATGGAGAAGAGGCCGTTGCTGCGCGTGGGCGAAAGATGCTCTTTCAGACCGATTTCATCGATAAAATAGAGTTCGGCGTTGAGGATTTCGTCGGGCGTGCGGCCGCTGAGCACTTTGAGCAAGAGGAAAACCAAACCTTTGACGATAACCGTGTCGCTTTCGGCGCGGAAAGTAACAATATTGGAAGCCTTGTCGTAATCGGCCACCACCCACACACGGCTCTGACAACCTTCGATAAGATATTGCGGTTTTTTGTAGGCTTCGTCGAGCGCGGGCAGGTCGTTGCCCATGTCGATAAGCAGTTGGTATTTGTCCATCCAATCGTCGAGAACAGAGAATTCGTCGATGATTTCGTCTTGTATTTGATTGATTGTTTCCATTATTTGAACATTTTCTGAATGCGTAACAAAGCCGCCACCAAAGTGTCGATTTCGTCGAAAGTATTGTAAAAAGAGAAAGAGGCGCGGGCGCAAACTTCGTAACCCATGCTTTCCAACAAAGGCTGCGCACAATGATGACCCGTGCGGATGGCGATGCCCAATTTATCGAGCAAGAGGCCCAAATCGTAAGGATGAATGCCATCGATAACGAAAGAAATCACGGCACTTTTGTGCTCGGCTTGTCCGATGATATGCAAACCCTCGATGGCCTGCATTTTTTCCGTGGCATATTGCAAAAGTTCGTCTTCGTAGCGGGCAATCTTGTCCATACCGATGTTTTGCACATAACGAAGAGCCGCCGTAAAAGCAGTGGTTCCGATGAAATCGGGCGTTCCGGCTTCGAATTTGTAAGGAAGCTGATTGTAGGTGCTATGCGAATAATACACTTGGTCTATCATTTCGCCACCACCCTGATAAGGAGGCATAGCCTCGAGCAGCGCACGTTTTCCGTAAAGCACGCCCAAACCCGTCGGGCCATAGAGTTTATGCGCCGAAAAAGCATAGAAATCGGCATCGAGCGCTTGAACATCCACCGAAAGATGAGCGGCGCCTTGGGCTCCGTCCACCAAAACAGGAATCTGCTGCGCGTGCGCCAAACGGATTATTTCGGCCACAGGATTGATGGTGCCCAACACATTCGACACCTGCGTCACAGCCACCAATTTCACTTTCGGACCCAGCAGAGCAGCGTATTCATCAATCTTCAAACAGCCTTTTTCGTCGAAAGGAATCACTTTGAGCGTCATGCCTTTGCGCTGACAAAGCATTTGCCAAGGAACGATGTTGGAATGATGTTCCATGCCGGAAATCAAAATCTCGTCGCCGGGCTGACAGAAGGCTTCGCCAAAGGAAAAAGCCACCAAGTTGATAGATTCCGTCGTGCCGCGGGTAAAGATGATTTCATCGCTCGAGGCGGCATGAATAAAATCTCGAACCACTTCGCGGGCGTCTTCGTGCGCTTGCGTGGCTTGCTGGCTCAGATAATGCACCCCACGATGCACATTGGCATTGCAAGTGGCGTAAGCCTTAGAAATAGCGTCGATCACCACTTGCGGCTTTTGCGTGGTGGCAGCATTGTCGAAATACACCAAAGGCTTACCATACACTTGGCTGGCAAGAATGGGAAAATCGGCACGCAAGGCCTTTGCATCTATAGCAGACTGTGAACAGATTGCTGACATCTTCTACAAATTCTTTACAAATCAAGGACAAATATTACATTCGGCACATTTCGACAATTCTCCGCGGAAACGCTTGCCGATAAGCATACGCACACGTGCCTGCAAAGGTTTCAGCGAAATGCGTTCCACGATGTCGCCTGCAAAAGCAAACTTGAGAAACATACGCGCTTCTTCTTCGCTAAGACCACGCTGACGCATATAGAACAAGGCATTTTCATCAATCTGACCGGTGGCCGAACCATGGCTGCAAGTAACATCGTCGGCATAAATTTCGAGCTGAGGCATGGCGTGCATGCGAGCCTGTTTCGAGGTGCAAAGATTGGCATTCGACTGCAAGGCCACCGTTTGCTGAGCTCCGGGCTGCACCAACACTTTTCCACCGAACACACCACGAGCGGCGCCGTCCATCACATATTTGAAGGTCTGATTGCTGTTGCATCCGCCGGCCTTGTGATTCACCACCACATGATTGTCGCTTTGCTGCTGACGGCTCAACAAACTAAGTCCCGACAAATCGGCTTTGGCTCCGGCTTCCTGGAATATCAGTTCGACATTGTTGCGTGTGAGGCCGTTTTCCAAACCGATGTTGTTCATCAGCAAATCGGAATCGGCCGCTTGCGAAACGTAGGTATTGCTCACGCGCGTCACTTTGTCGTGGGTCATTTCCATTTCGTAGTATTCCAAACGCGCGCCCTTGCCCAGGAAAATCTCGCTCACCTGGTTGGAGAAATATTTGGCCGTCGACATGGCATGATCGCAAACAATCAGCTGAGCCGAAGCACCTTCTTCCAACACAACGAGCAAACGACGCGTAGCCATGATATCGATATCGCCCTGAAACATCTGCACCAACTGCAAAGGTTGTTCCACCTGCACGCCGGCCGGAATATACAACACAAAACCGTCCTGCACCATAGCCGTATTGAGCGCAGCCATCGCATCCTGACTTTGCGAGCAGAGCACATTGTAATAACGTTCCAACAATTCGGGATGCGCTTTGAGTTGCTCGTTCAGACTGCCGAAAACAACGCCTTCGGGCAATTCGATGGGCTTTTTGTTGGGATAATATAAATCGTTGACAACGAAGAACAATCGGGTGGACAAGGTGGGCACATCGCAACGGAACACTTCGCCGGGATGAGCGGGAATGCCCATACGGAAAAGGTTCAAGCCGTAATCCACTTCGAGCGCGGGACGCAGGTCGCAATAGCGATAGTCTTCGTTCTTGCCGGTGGGCAGGCCGAGTGCTTCGAAGCGGGCGAAGGCGGTGTCGCGAGCGCCGTCCAAGGCGCGAGCGGCATTCAGTCGCAACACTTCACGATAGTTCTTGAACAGATTGCTATAAGTTTCTTGTGCTTTCATAGCGCGTCTGTTAATAACCCAATTCTTGTTTGATCCAGTCGTAACCCTTGGCTTCCAGTTCGCCCACCAATTCAAAACCGGCCGTCTTCACAATTTTACCTTGATAAAGCACATGCACAATGCTGGGTTTGATGTAGTCGAGCAAACGCTGATAGTGCGTAATCACCACGCAAGCCTTTTGCGGCGTATGAATCTTGTTGACACCTTCCGACACAATGCGCAAAGCATCGATATCCAAACCACTGTCGGTTTCGTCCAAAATAGACAAAACAGGATCGAGCATGGCCATCTGGAAAATTTCGTTACGCTTTTTTTCACCGCCGGAAAATCCTTCGTTCACCGAACGATTGGCCAACTTGTTGTCGAGTTCCACCAAGGCACGTTTTTCGCGCATCAGCTTAAGGAATTCCGAAGCATTCAGCGGAGCTTCGCCACGATATTTACGATGTTCGTTCACCGCAGCACGCATAAAGTTCACCATGCTCACGCCGGGAATTTCCACCGGATACTGAAAACTCAGGAACAAACCTTCGCGCGAGCGGACTTCAGCCGGCATTTCCAAAAGATTCTTGCCCTTGAAATACACTTCGCCTTCGGTAACGGTGTAGGCAGGATGTCCTGTCAAGACAGCCGAAAGCGTACTTTTTCCCGAACCGTTAGGGCCCATGATGGCATGAATTTCGCCCTCGTCGATGGTGAGGTTCAAGCCTTTAAGAATTTCCTTATCGCCAATGGATGCGTGTAAGTTCTTTATTTCTAATAAATGCATACTCAATAATTTTTTATCCGACACTACCTTCCAGAGAAACACTCAGCAATTTCTGTGCCTCAACGGCAAATTCCATAGGAAGCTTGTTGAGCACTTCCTTGGCATAACCGTTCACAATCAGGCCGACAGCTTCTTCGGTAGAAATACCACGTTGCTGACAATAAAACAATTGCTCTTCGTTGATTTTGGAAGTGGTGGCTTCGTGTTCCACCATGGCGGTATTGTTGTTGATATCGATGTAAGGGAAAGTATGAGCGCCGCAGGCATCACCCATCAGAAGGCTGTCGCATTGCGAATGGTTACGCGCATTGTCGGCCGAAGAAGCCACGCGCACCAATCCACGATAACTGTTCTGACTCTTGCCTGCCGAAATACCTTTCGACACGATGGTGCTTTTGGTGTTGCGTCCCAGATGAATCATCTTGGTACCCGTATCGGCCTGCTGATGATTGTTGGTCACCGCTACCGAATAGAATTCGCCCACCGATTCGTCGCCCTGCAATACACAGGAAGGATATTTCCAGGTAATAGCCGAACCGGTTTCCACCTGCGTCCACGACACTTTCGAGCGATAACCTTTGCACAGACAGCGTTTGCTTACGAAATTGTAAATACCACCCTTGCCGTTCTTATCGCCGGGATACCAGTTTTGCACCGTAGAATATTTTACTTCGGCACGTTCGTTCACCACGATTTCCACGATGGCCGCATGCAACTGCGATTTGTCGCGAATGGGCGCGGTGCAACCTTCCAGATAGCTCACGTAACTGTCGTCATCGGCCACGATGAGCGTGCGTTCAAACTGACCGGTATTCACCGCATTGATACGGAAATAGGTAGACAATTCCATCGGACAGCGCACACCCTTGGGAATGTACACAAAAGAGCCATCGCTGAAAACGGCGCAGTTGAGCGCAGCAAAATAATTGTCGCGATAAGGCACCACGCTACCCAGATACTGACGCACCAGGTCGGGATGTTCTTTCACTGCTTCCGAGATAGAACAGAAAATGATTCCCAGTTCCGCCAGATTTTCCTTGTAAGTGGTTTTCACCGACACGCTGTCCATCACCGCATCCACCGCCGTTCCACCATGCAACAAACGATCGCGTTCTTCCAATGGAATACCCAATTTGTCGAAAGTTTTCAGCAATTCAGGATCGATTTCCTCTTGGTTTTCATCGCTTTCGGTTTTGGGCGCCGCATAATAGATAATATCCTGATAATCAATTTCAGGAATATTCAAATGCGCCCAAGTGGGTGTTTCCAGCGTCTGCCAGTAACGGAAAGCTTTCAGACGAAACTCCAGCAACCATTCGGGTTCTTCTTTCTTAGCCGAAATCAAACGGACCACTTCCTCGCTCAAACCGCGGGGAATCACTTCTGTTTCGATATCGGTAACAAAGCCGTGTTTATATTCTCCGCTCGTTACTTCTTCGATAATATGTTGATCCGGAGACTTTTCCATAGTTAATTAAATTTGTTGTTGTCCTGCCAAAGCTTTCTTCGGCAAGTTTTCAAGTTCGTGCATATTTTCCTGATAAAAGGCCTTCAAATCGGGAACTATCGCAGGAAGCACACTTAAAACCGTATCGTACAAGACGGAATCTTCTATTTGTTGCGCCGAAATAAGATGATGATCTTTGTCGGCAAATTCGTAGATATTCAGCACGATACTTGCCATGAAAGCGGCTATCACCACCGACAACAAAGCGCCGAAAAGACGATTCACCCAACCCAGGAAAAGCGCTTTCAAAAGGCTTTCCAAAAGATGAGCCAAAAGCGATATCACCAGATTCACCACCAAAAATACTAGGGCAAAGGCGATGATATACAACACTTTTTCGTCCATTTCCGACCACCAGCCGGCGAAGATCGCGGCCAAATGGGCAGCATAAGTGCGAGCCGTCCACACCGCTCCCACCAATGCCACCAATCCGCCTATAGCACTTACCAAGCCTTTGCGCCAACCCACCAAGAAGGCGATCAGCGCAACGACCATCAGGACAATATCTATCACATTCATATTTTAAAGACTTTGCTTCACTTCGTGTTCTTCGAACGATTCGATGTAGTCGCCCACCTTGATATCGTTGTAACCCACGATGCTCATACCGCATTCAAAACCTACGGTCACTTCCTTGGCGTCGTCCTTGAAACGTTTCAAAGCAGCCAATTCGCCGGTGTAGATAACGATACCATCGCGGATAAGACGCACCTTGCAACCACGCTTGATTTTTCCGTCCTTCACCATACAACCGGCCACGGTACCCACTTTCGAGATTCTGAAAGTTTCGCGCACTTCGGCCGAACCAAGAATTTCTTCCTTGATAACGGGCGAAAGCATACCTTCCATAGCAGCCTTCACTTCTTCGATAGCATCGTAAATAACTGAATACAAGCGAATATCCACACCTTCTTTTTCGGCATTACGACGAGCGGGAATAGAAGGACGCACCTGGAAACCGATGATAATGGCGTCTGAAGCCGAAGCCAAGGTAACATCCGATTCCGAAATCTGACCCACACCTTTGTGGATAACATTCACCTTGATTTGCTCGGTACTCAACTTGATGAGTGAATCTTGCAAAGCTTCGGCCGAACCGTCCACGTCGGTCTTAACGATAAGGTTGAGTTCCTTGAAGTTACCGATAGCGATACGACGACCGATTTCGGCCAAGGTAAGCGTGGTGCTGGTACGGAGACCTTGTTCGCGCTGCAATTGTTCACGCTTGGTGGCTACTTCGCGGGCTTCCTGTTCGGTTTCCATCACGTTGAAGTTGTCACCGGCCTGAGGCGCACCATTCAAGCCCAATACCAATACCGGTTGTCCAGGGCCTGCTTTCTGCACTTTCTGACCACGTTCGTTGAACATTGCCTTGATACGACCAAAATGAGGACCGGCCACCATCACATCACCGATACGCAAAGTACCGTTCTGAACCAAAACCGTAGCCACATAACCACGACCTTTATCCAAAGACGATTCGATGATAGCACCCAAAGCACGTTTGTTGGGATTGGCTTTCAAGTCGAGCAATTCAGCTTCGAGCAACACTTTGTCGAGCAATTCGGCCACGTTCAAACCTTTCTTGGCCGAGATATCCTGCGACTGATATTTACCGCCCCAGTCTTCAACCAAATAGTTCATTTCGGCCAACTGTTGCTTGATGCGTTCGGGATCGGCAGCAGGTTTATCGATCTTGTTGATAGCGAAAACGATGGGCACACCGGCAATAGAAGCGTGCGAAATAGCTTCCTTGGTCTGAGGCATCACGTCGTCGTCGGCAGCCACAATGATGATGGCGATGTCGGTCATCTTGGCACCACGCGCACGCATGGCGGTAAAAGCTTCGTGACCGGGCGTATCGAGGAAGGTAATTTCACGACCATCGTCCAAAGTAACGCTGTAAGCACCGATATGCTGGGTAATACCACCCGCTTCACCGGCAATAACATTTGCATTACGGATATAGTCGAGCAAAGAAGTTTTACCGTGGTCTACGTGACCCATCACCGTGATAATGGGAGGACGAGGCACCAAATCTTCTTCCTTATCTTCTTCTACGTGAATAGCTTCCAATACTTCGGCGCTGACATATTCGGTGGTGAAACCAAATTCGTCGGCCACAATGTTGATGGTTTCGGCATCAAGACGTTGGTTGATAGACACCATCTGACCCATTTCCATACACTTGGAAATAACTTGCACCACGCTCACATTCATCATGGTAGCCAAATCGTTTACGGTAACGAATTCGGTAATCTTGATGATGCTCGATTCGCGCGATTCCTGTTCCATCTGATCCTGATAACGTTGCGAAGCGGCATTACGTTTATCCTTACGATATTGAACACCTTTCTTGGGTTTCGCACTCAGACGGGCCAACGTTTCCTTTACTTGCTTAGAAACATCTTCGTCGTTGAATTCCTGTTTCAAAAGAGGCTTGTTGTGCTTGTTCTTGCCACCCTTCTGATCTTTGCCACGGTTGTTATCACGATTGTTATTGTTGCCGAAATCAGCGCCATCGATACGCACTTTACCATCGCGGATGCGATTGCGTTTTTTCTTGCTTTGAGCATTGTCGCCCGCTTCGCCGGAAGCAACATTGGCTTGAGCAGGCTTCTGGCTATTCTTGGCAGCCTCTACACGCTTTTGCTTTTCGGCAGCTTGCTGCTGACGACGTTCTTCCTGTTCTTTCTGACGTTCGGCTTTGGTCTTTTTCTTAGGACGCGTAAACTGGTTGATAGAATCCAAATCGATGGTAGACAACACTTTCACGCCGGGAACAATCTTCTTGTCGGCCAAAGAGAAGATTTCGGGTTCGCTCTTCTTGGGAGCTTCTTCCTGCACATCTTTCACTTCTTCGGCTTGGGCTTCGGGAGCAGCCTTCACTTCGGGTTCGGCCAGCACCGTTTCCACTTTTACTTCGGGCAGTTCTACTTTCGGTTCTTCTTTCAGCTCGGGCACTTCCACGGCGGGAGCCTTCACTTCTTCCTTGACGGGAGCGGGCGCAGGAGCGGGAGCCTCTTCCTTAACAGGAGCAGGCGTTTCTACCACGGGTTCAGCTTCCACTTTTACTTCGGGCACTTCCACCACAGGCTCCTTCACTTCTTCTTTCACAGGCTCGGCTTTCTTCGGATGATTGATGGCATCCAAATCGATTTTGCCCAGCGGCTTGAAGTGCGGACGTTCGGGTTCAGGAGCAGGTTCGGGCTTGGCTTCTTCCTTTTTAGGTTCTTCCACAGGCGCTTCCTGCTTAGGCATTTCTTTCTTCTTGGTAGGCATTTCACCCTTGCCAAATTTCTTCCACAAAAGAGCATAAGCTTCGTCCGAAACCTTTACGTTAGGATCGTTCTCCACTTCGATGCCTTCTTTGCGCAAGTATTCCACCAGCGTAGAAACACCAACATTTACTTCTTTAACTATCTTACTTAATCTAACAGGCATAACATTAATTTTCGGTTTCTTCAAACTCAGCTTTCAAAATAGCAAGGACTTCGTCCACAGTAGATTCTTCCAAGTCGGCTTTTTCAACAAGCACTTCACGAGAAAGAGCGAGCACGTCACGGGCGGTATCGCAACCGATAGACTTCAGGGCGTTGATTACCCATTCGTCGATTTCGTCCATGAATTCATCCAAATAGATATCGTCTTCTTCTTCGGCATCCGTTTCGCGGAATACATCCAACTGATAACCGGTGAGCATACTGGCCAACTTGATGTTGTTACCATTCTTACCGATAGCCAAAGACACTTCTTCGGGTTTCAACCAAACAGAAGCCTGCTTGTTTTCTTCGTCCAAACGGATAGACGAAATCTTGGCGGGGCTGAGCGCACGCTGGATATACAAGCTGATATTAGGCGTATAGTTGATAACGTCGATATTTTCGTTGCGAAGTTCGCGAACGATACCATGGATACGAGAACCCTTCACACCTACGCAAGCACCTACGGGGTCGATGCGGTCGTCGTACGATTCAACAGCGATTTTTGCTCTTTCGCCGGGAATGCGGGCAACGCCACGAATACTGATCAAACCATCGTGAATTTCAGGTACTTCCAATTCGAACAAACGTTCCAGGAAAGTAGATGAGGTACGCGAAAGGATAATCTTGGGATTGTTGTTCTTGTTGTCTACGCGTTCGATAACGGCGCGAACGGTTTCACCTTTGCGATAGAAATCGGTAGGAATCTGTTCCTGTTTGGGCAACAACATTTCGTTGTTTTCGTCGTCGAGCAAAAGAATTTCCTTCTTCCAAATCTGATAAACTTCGGCGCTAACCAATTGGCCAACCAATTCGCTGAAACGGGCATACAGATTTTCTTTCTGCAATTCCATGATGCGCGAAGCCAAAGTCTGACGCAAGTTCAAGATAGCACGACGGCCAAATTCGCTGAAATGCACTTTCTTGGTTACTTCTTCGCCTTCTTCGTAGTCCTCGTCGATTTGTTGAGCTTCGCTGAGCGAAATCTGCAACTGAGGATTGGTGAGTTCGTCGTCGGCCACTACCACGCGGTTGTGCCAAATTTCGAAGTCGCCATTGTCGGGGTTGATAATGACGTCGTACTGTTCGTCGGTGCCATAAAGTTTGGCAATCACATTACGGAAAGAATCCACAATCACATTGATCATCGTGTTGCGATCGATGTTCTTCGATTCTTTGAAATCAGAGAAAATCTCAATCAGGTTGATTCTCTCTTCTACAGGAGCTGCTTTTTTAGCCATTTTTGTTTTATGTTTTAATTGTTATTGATTGCTATTCAAAAGTCGATGTGTTGTGCCACCGATTTTACTTCTTCGTAAGTATAGGTTTCGTCTACTTCCATTTGCACGGGACGCTTGGCGCCTTCGGGCTTCACTTTGCGAAGCACATTCACGCAGAAATCGTTATCGCCCACGCTTTGCAATACGCCCACAAATTTTCTGCCGTCTTTCAGGCGAACTTCCACATCTTTGCCGATATGCTTGAGCCACTGCGCTTTCACTTTGAAGGGATAACCGATGCCGGCCGACGACACTTCGAGCGAAAAATCTTCCTCTTCTCTGTCGAATTGGCTTTCCACAAAGGCGCTCAAAGCGCTGCAATCGTCGATATTCACCGATGCCTTGTACGATTCAAACTCGATGGAAATCACATTGTCGGTCGAAATTTTACAATCGACCAAGAAGAATCCGCGTTCTTCCAACCAGGGCTCAACTACCTGAATTACAGAATCTTTTATCATATTATCCGAATAAAAATTGTTCGTTCTTTGGGCGCAAATCTTGCGTATTAAGAAAAACGAAAGGAAGACCATCGGGCCCTCCTTCACTTACATCGGCTGCAAAAGTACACATTATCAGCGTATTTGCAAATTTATTCGTGTTAAAAAAACGCTGTCGCTTCCATCGTGCGGATAAGTTCTTCGCGGTGTTCCTTCAAACAGAGATTCAGCAGGTCTTCAGGAGCATACTCTTTTTGGCTAGTATTCCATTTTTCCAAGATTTGTGCTTTTTCTTCTTCGTAACGGCACGAAAAGTGGCTAAATAATCTTTACTATTGAAATCATAAAGGTTTGCCATAGTACATGTCGTGGCATTCGAATTCGATGTCTTCTTTTTTGATCTGGATTCCATATTCTTCATACATAAATTGTAAGATTTACACATAGCGAGCTCCATCGATGCAAGATTGAGACAAAGCTAGCAATTTGAAGGCATAAAAGGGACGCTTTCCGTTTTTATTCGCAATTATCAATTCCGTATCGGTGAGCTGAATATCTCCCATTTCATTCTCAAAATAATCCATGGCCACAGGAATCATCTTCTCCGCTTTCAACTGCTGGTTTTGAGCATCGTAGGTCTGTATTTTCATGGCAGCAGAATCCTGAGCCAGACAACGTGTGAAGGAAACCAACAAATCATAAGATTCGATACAGATTTCTTTCATAGGTTTTTCATTCCGATAATCGTTTTCGCGAAACTGCCGATGAATAGACAAAAGCATTTCCAAAGGCAGATTCCATCCTTGCGCCATGGCTTGCCGGTAGGCTCGCTGCAACAGATTCAAGCAAAATTCACAAGAATCCTGTAAGCTGTTCAATTTCCAATATCGGTGAATATCTTCGTAGCTCATTTTCAGATAAACAGACAATGTTTTAGTCGATTTATCAAGTTCAATTCCATCACGAAACACATTGGGGCGAACCACAAGGTATTTACAAGACGGACTTTCTATCTGCATATCATTCAACGCACAAGCCACATAATCTGTCATAAACCGTGTCGTTTCATTAAAATCTTTGGCAAAAGCATTTTCTATACCCGAGTTATTCTCTGCATCAATATATACAATCGGAACCAAACCGGCATACTGCTCGTATAGAGAGATATCCAAAAAAGGAATACAAGATTCGAAAGATTTTTTGTTGTAAAAAGATAGTTGCGACAACTCTACCTTATCTTCTCTTACCGAAGGCTTGATGCCTATTTCATCGAGAATATGGCGGAACGATTCTCTCTCATCACCGCCCTGCGCTTTCCGATGTTTTAAATACTCACTACTTCTAATCTTTTCTTTCAGAACTTGATTTTCGGCCATTCGCGATTCTGTCAAACGTATCATCCGAAAAAAATCTTCCAGACTATCTTCCCGAAAAGATTCCCACCAGATATCGCAACGACGATGGCCACAATAAAACAATGCTTCTTCTGGAGTAAGCAGTTCGACAGGCCTCTTCATACATTCTTTCCAAAATGTTCCTGCAAAAGGGCCAAGACCTTCGGCTGCCACATTCGACAAACAATAATTTGCCGTAAACCGATCGTCGTAATATCTGTGAATGCTCATGCTAAGCATCAGATACATATCTTCATCCACTTTCTTTCCGAATAAGCCCTGCGAGCCTTTCGATTCAAAGAATGTGTATCCATACGACTCCAAAGTCGGCTTCAACAATTTTATCAATTTTGCTTTTGTCAGTTTCATTTCGTCTATTACTTGCTCTGCGGTAATCTTTGTCGTTATTCGATTTTGGATGCTTTTTCAAGCAAATGTTTGTCGGGGCTTATCATTTCCGCATAATCAGGAACAGATGGAAGTTTGATTTCGAAATAATAATCGCATTCTTCTTTCAATTTTTGAAACCAAGTCTTGCCTTTCATATTTTTATGATTCATATAAATCGGAGGAATCTTATTCACCTGAACAATATGCAACGATCCCTGCAACTTTGGAAACATCTTTATGAAATCGGCCGTTTCCATCAGCATCTCCATTTGCGTTTTTCTGATGAATGTTCGACACAAATCCTTATCTTTTTCAAACAACGAAGGTCTTTCCCAAACCACATAATTTGGCTGATAATCAATCAACCAAACATATTTATATTCAGGAGATAATAGCTTTAACACTATATCTTTCAACGGAAAATCCAATAGTACCCAATAATGTCCGCTATGGATTTCTTCAATAACATTCGGTTTAATCATATTTTAAGAATTTTCACAAAGATACTATCAGCATTTAAAAGCACAAGATTCTTTTCCAGAAGATAGAGAAAAATTCGTACATTTGCAGGCTTGAAAATGAGCTGAATGAACCGACTATCTACATTGTTGTTTACCGCTTTGTTGCTGCTTTCCGCTTGTACGATGCCGAAGGAAATCAGCAATGCACTCTACGATAGAGAAGTGGACGAACTGCTGCAGAATACGGCGGCCGAATACATCGTTCATGCAGGTTTTGAAAACAAAGACGCCACCTTGTTGAACAAGCGCACCGCCGCAGTGGTGAAGGAGCAGGCGCAGCTGATAGAAATTAAATTGGAAAGCATGCTCAGCGAAGACGAAGTGGCCACCATCCGCCAACCCGACGAAGGTGTATTGATGGTGATTCCCAGCGACTTCATGTTTAAAAGCGGTCGTAGCGAACTGACAGAAGGCGGCATCCGTTACATGGAAGGTTTCGCGTTTATCCTGTCGCAATTTCCCGATTTCAGAACATACATTTTGGTGCACACCGACAATAACGCCTCGGAATACATGTCTTTGGCTTTGTCGGAAGAAAGAGCCAAGACACTGAAGAAAATCTTGAAAAAAGAAGGACTCGGCGCGGTTCACACCGAAGGAAAAGGCGCACTGGTGCCCATCATCACCAACGAATCGGAAGAGGGTCGCAAGCTGAATCGTCGCGTGGAAATCGCGGTGGTGGCCAGCCCGAAATTGATCAAGCAAAGTAGAAAAGCGATAAAACGAGATATCAGAAAATCAAACAATTAAACAATAAACATCATGAGTAAAAAAGCTATGCTGATGATCCTCGATGGTTGGGGCATCGGCCAACACGGAAAAGCAGACGTTATCTTCAACACGCCCACGCCTTATTGGAACAGCCTGTTGGAAAATTATCCTCATTCTCAATTGCAAGCTTCTGGCGAAAACGTAGGTTTGCCCGACGGACAAATGGGTAACTCGGAAGTGGGTCACCTCAACATCGGTGCCGGTCGCGTGGTTTATCAGGATTTGGTGAAAATCAACATCGCCTGCCGCGACAACAGCATTTTGGAAAATCCGCAAATCAAGGCCGCTTACAGCTACGCCAAGGAAAACGACAAACAGATCCACTTCTTGGGTTTGGTTTCTGACGGTGGCGTGCACAGCTCGCTCGACCATTTGTTCAAACTCACCGAAATTTCTAAGGTTTACGGCATCAGCAAGTCGTATGTGCATTGCTTCATGGACGGTCGCGACACCGACCCCCGCAGCGGATTGGGCTTCATCGAAGCTTTGGAAAAGCATTTGGCTACTACCGGTGGCGCTATCGCTTCTATCATCGGACGTTACTATGCCATGGACCGCGACAAACGTTGGGAACGCGTCAAGGAATCTTACGATTTGATGGTGAATGGCGTTGGTAAAGCATCTACCGATATGGTACAGGCCGTGAAAGAATCTTACGAAGAAGGTGTTACCGACGAATTCATCAAGGCTATCTGCCACGTGGACGAAAACGGCAAACCAT
>JAEIGA010001727.1_pt1 | contig 34552 bp, 58 predicted proteins | sample 9270691 | NCBI WGS metagenome assembly JAEIGA01 (sample SAMN17057246, study PRJNA624740) | gut metagenome | biome: biome; isolation source: fecal sample | host: Bos grunniens | place: China: Xizang | collected 2019
GTCAATGGGTGTAGGAATGTGCTTTAACGGTTTAGCACAACACTTTAAAAATAAAAAATAGGACAAACTATGAATAAAATTGATGTTAAAACTAAAAAAGATATAATGCAAGCAGTGTCAGGAGTATTATTAATATTCCTGACATTTATTGCTAATGGGTTTTTGAGCTTTCTAGTGGTAGGTTTGGACTTTGCGAACATTTTGACAGGTGAGTATTGGGCAAACTTTATTACTTTAACTCTGAGCGAAATAGCAGTTTTGTTTGGTATGTTTATAATTCAAAGAACACAAGACTTGCAACATAGCAAAATTGTGGACTTGCAAAAACACATAGACCAAAAAAGAGAACAGATATATCACTTTGACAAGACAACGGAAGCAGAAGAATGGCTAAGAGAAGTGTACAACTACCGTGAAAGGTTGTTTTTATATGAAGAAAGAGTCAAGTTATTACATAGCAAAATCACACTTGTAGAACCAAAAGAAATCTGGAAGAACTACAAAAAACTAAAAGCAAAGTATGACAAAGCAGTTGAAAGGAAGGAATACTTAAAAAATCAGCTTGTTTTTATTAAAAAAGACAAAGAAAGATTAAGGCTCTTAATTGGGGCTAAAACCGAAGAACACTTAAAAACGATAAATGCTTTAAGTAAAGAATTAGAAACCGAAGAATACGGCTTAAAAACGGCTAAATTGCATTATAGAGATGTTTTCTGGGGAAACTTGTTAAGTGATGCAGAAGAAAGCAAACTAAAAGACAATTCTCCGTTCTTCAACGAGAAAAAAGAGCTTACCAAAAGCATTTTAAAATACATTGGGCTTGGTTTGATTAGTTCTGCCGTTCTTAGTGCTTTTGTGTTTGGTGGTTTAAAAGGGTTGTCATGGGCAACAGTTGTGTCAATGATAATTCACTTAACAATGCTAATTTTCTTTATGGCAAGGGGAATAAGATTGTCACACAAAATCATTTTAGGCACTTATTATAAAGCGCTTGAAAAAAGAAAGTCAATTTACAATCAAATGCAAAAAGACTTGCATTTAACTAAAATTGAAATTGTAGAAGAAGTGGTGGAGAATGAACAAGAAAATATTTAAAATAATGATTGCGCTTGTTTGTGCGTTTTTATTGGCATTTTATATTATTAAAATATTCTTCCCTGAATGGTTTGTTTTACAAATAGAAAATGAAAGACTAATTGAAATTGGAAACTTTATAGACAAGCATTGGTGGGCTTATGAGTTATGTAGCATATTTACAAGCTTTTTAATTTATTGGTTTTATTGGTGTGCTATACAACAAAAATTATACTTAAGTTGGAAAGAAATATTTGTTGTTTTATGTACAATTGTAGTTGTTCATACTATTTATTGGGTACAGCCACAAACATATACAACATTTTCATTTTTAAGTTTTATAACTTTGCATTTATTTAGTAAAAATAAAAATGAAAATTATATTACAAGATTGGTAGTTGCCACTTTTGTACACTTTACTTGTCAATGCTTAACATTGCAGATAAGAAACATTATAGCAATTGTTAGCACATATAATTATATGACTTTGTTTATACTAACTTTGGAATGTTACTTTTGGTTATTGTTAATGTATTTATACTTTAATTATAACAAAATCTTCAAAAAGGGGGAATAATTATGGGTATTGTAGCACCACCACTTTATAATGAAGAAACAATCATTAATAAAGTAAATGCAATCACTAAAATTGATGAAAAAATCAATGCTTTGCTAATTGAAAGGGAAGAAGCCGTTGAAGACCTTAAAAAATCAATCGAAAAGTAAAATACTTTTTAAAGCAAAGTTAAAAAAGTTCATAAAAGTTGAATTATGGCAATATTTACTTGTTACAGGTTTTATTGCATTTTGTGGTTGGCTATTTGCTAAACCGATTGAAGCCGTTTGCTTTTGGAGTTCGCACTTAATAATAAGACCAGAGTTTGAAAAACAATATCACTGCAGAAATAAAAACTTATCAATTGCAATTGCTTGTTGTTTATTTGTAACATTTTCTGTAATATTCTTTGGCATATTATATTGTATGCCGTTGTCAATAAGTTTGCTTTCAAGCATACCTTTGGCATTCGTTATTTGTTGGGTTGGGTATGTTGTACAAGACAACATAGATATGCGACTATTAATAAAAGGGAACATTTACTCAATGACCGACAAACAGTTTAAAGAATATTGTATAGGTAAAGGTCTAACAGAAATGGAAGCTTCTATTGCAGATATAATCTTTAGAAAGAAAATTAAAGGCGAAGAATTATACAACAAAATAGGTTATTGCAAAAGACAAGTTTTGAGAATAAAAAGCAAACTAAAAGAGATGTTATTTAATTAAATATGTCACCTTTATGACACCTGAGAAGTTAAACTTCTTGGGTGTTTTTTTATTATAATTTTGCAGCAAAAGGAGAAATGATTATGTACAATTCTTATCCATATTACAACAACATTTATGGTGGTGGCTATTATGCACAACCACAAATACAACAACCAACACAGCAAACACAACCTATATTTAACACTCAAAATACAAATCAAATATTTGTTAATGGCATTGAAGATGTAAAAACAAGACAGCAACCTTTTAATAGCACATACAACTACACAGACAATGATCAACCTAAAATCTATCAAAAACAAGTAGATGCAACAGGAAAGTTTACAGTTAAGACTTTTAATATAGTGGAAGAAAATGGCTCTTCTACGACAAACAATAATAACCCTAATATTTTATCAACCGAAACTATAACAACGGAAATAGGGCTAATTAAAGGCGAAATACAGGCATTAAATGACAAGTTAGACAAAATATTTGCACCAAAACAAACAAAAGGGGAAAAAGTAGATGGCTAATCCATTAAATAACACACAAAATGACATGGTTCAAAAAATGGTTGGGTTAATAGAAATGAGCCAAAACCCTGCACAATTTATAAGTAGCAAACTGCAAGGCAACCAACAATTGCAAGGCAGGTTTTCACAAATACAACAAATGGGGAATATAAACAGTAAAGACTTTGTTATAAACCTATTTGGTAGATACGGTATACCACAAGCCCAAGTGGAAATGCTTGCAGAAAAGATGGGCATAAAATAGGTATCACTAACACAAATGTCGACTAATGCGTTATTGATATAAATACATTTAACAAAGGAGGGACTTCTATGTATATAGAAGGCGAAGTTCCTTATGTAGGAACAAACAATGGTAACGGAACAGGGTTCGGCAACGGCTGGGAAGGACTTATTGGTCTTGCTCTAGTTGCAGGACTATTCGATGGTGGCTTTGGTGGTTTTGGTGGTGGTAGACACGGAAACTACGGCGGTGGCATTGCAGAAAACTATGCACTTGCAACTGACTTTGCAACTATCGAAAGAAAAATTGATGGTGTAAACAGTGGTATTTGCGATAGCACATTCGCACTAAACAACACAATCACTAACGGCTTTAGTAATGTTCAAAACACACTATGCCAAGGCTTTAGTGGTGTAAACCTAGCATTGTCAACTCAAGGCTATGAAACAAGAAATGCAATCGCAGGTGTATCTAGTCAACTAGCAAGTTGCTGTTGTGGTATTGAGAAATCATTGCTAGAAAACAGATACTTAGATGCTCAAAACACTTGTGCTATCACAGGCGCAATTAATGGTGTTTACAGAGCATTACATGATGAAATTGTTGCAAACAGAATAGAAGACAAAAATGCTACTATCGCTGCACAACAAAACGAAATCAATGCTTTGAGATTGAAAGCAAGTCAAGAAGCTCAAAACAATTACTTAATTAACGAGCTAAAACCTTGTCCAATTCCAGCATACATTACTTGCAACCCTTACCAAAGCGCATATGGTTTTGGTAACACAGGATATGGCAATAATGGTTGTGGATGTTGCTAATTCCTACAATAAGTAGTTGAGAAAATTAAATACTTCAACAGGGGTGTGATTTTCTCGCACCCTTGTTTTGATTTTAAAAAAGGAGATAAAAAATGGCTTGTCAACCAAGTTGTAAATTATGTGACAAAATAAGAATATCACAATCCGTAACAGTTGTAACAGTAGATGGAACAGACACTTTGGTAATTGACCTACCTGTAGGAACATACGGAGATGGTTGTAAGTATTGTATAGTAATTGCACAAACAATCCCAGATACTGCAACTATTAATATGCCAGTTGCATTTTCAATAGGTGGAGATACAACAACCGTGTATCCATTCGTAAAATGTGATTGCTCACAAATAACTGCTTGTGGAATAAGAACAAGAACAAGATATTCAACAAGAGTATCAACATCAGCAACAAGTGGTGTTTTTAAATCTTTGGGTGGAACTTGTTGTAGTCCAAACAATGCTTTGTTAAGCTTGCCAATTCCTGTAACAGCAGTTGCAAATACTAACGAAGGGGGAACAGTAAATGCCTAGAAGAATGAGAGATATGAGAAACCCTTATGGTTCAGCTGGAGGCTATGTAAGAGATAGAAGAAGCCGTGATTATGAAGGCAGAATGTCAATTAACGGTGGCCGACAAGAAAGAGGTGGCAGAAAGTCAGGTGGAGAAAGTCCATTTGAAGTTCGTGGCACTTGGACTAAAGGTGGTTATATGGCAGATTATGCAGGCAGAGATAGAGCCGACTACCGTAGAGATAGAGCTGACTATCGTAGGGATAGAGCAGATTATCGTGATTATGCAGACCGATATGATGGAAGAAGGGATAGAGCAGATTACAGAGATATGGAAGATGACTATGCCGACTACCGTGACAGAGAAGATGACTATGCCGATTATAGAGATTATGGAGAAGAAAAACTTGATGATAGAGAGTTAATGGACTTTAGCAAAAGACTGCTAGAAGAAATTGATGAAAAAGACAAGCAAATGTTTAAGCTTGAAACTATTGAAAAGAAAGCAAAAGAAATGGGCATTAAGTTCGACAAGTTCTCAATGGAAGAGTTTTACACAGTTGTGCTTATGATGTTTACAGATTACCACAAAACACTTGGAACAACAAATATGGATGTTTACTTGCGATTAGCAAAAGATTGGCTATGTGATGAAGATACTGCAGTTCAATACGGAGAAAAACTTGCAGTATACTATGATGCAGTTGTAGAAGGTATGTAGTGGGTTTTATTTATCACAACGAAAATCCCTATGGTTTTAGGGAAGAAGATTGCGTGTGCAGGGCTATAAGCTTTGCATCAAAAAAAGATTACTACGATATTGAAGAAAAACTTGCATTAACAGGCAATCTACTAGAGTGCGATAAACTTTGCGTTTGTTGTTATTATCATTTATTAGATTATGTGTTTCAATTTAAACGATTAAAAAGAGCAGGAATGTCTGTAGGAGATTTTGCAGAGAGCCACCCAAAAGGGACTTACTTGGTTAGAATGCCAGGTCACATAACAGTTGTTAAAGATGGAAATATCTATGACACCTGGGACTGCTCTGACAAAATTGCAACACATATTTGGAAAACTGAATAATAGGGCATTAAACTGCCCTATATGACACGATACCCAAGAGGTAAGGGAAATGTCTGCAAAACATTTATTCGCAAGTTCGAACCTTGCTCGTGTCTCCATTCCCTAGTGCTTGTGGCTTATCTAATGCAAAAAAGTTCACGAAGGCAGGGCAAAGAGCAGAAAGACTGCTCTTTTTTATTTTTAAAATAGTTAAAAAAATATTAAAAAAGTATTAAAAAATAGTTGATTTTTTATTAAAAATGGACTATAATACTTATGTAATCTAAAAAAGGAGAAAAAAATATGAGTTATGAAAGAGTAGTTATTAAGACTTCAAGCAACAATTATTACTTTGAAAAGAGTATAGTTGAGTTTGGAGAAAATGAGATTACTGTTGAAGGTAATGGCATTACATTTACAGTAGACACAACAAAAATAACAGGACTTGAACTAGAAGGAGGAGATTAAAGTGTCAGCAGTAAAAGAGCTTGCAATTAAGTGCAAGAGAAGTCAAGTTGTAATTTATGCGCTTGCAAAAAAACTTGGTAGGTTGCCAACAGAAGAAGAAGTGCTAGAAAGAAAGACAGGCAGACCACCAAAATATAAAAAGGAGAAATAAAAATGGAAGAACTAAATTATTTTCAAAAACTTAACAACATTAATGTAAGTGACAAAACTGAGAAAAAAAATGGGCTAACATATTTGAGTTGGGCATGGGCTTGGGGAGAAGTAAAAAAGATATTCCCAGACGCAAACTACACAATATACGAAAGCACATTACCAAACGGATATATAGTAAACTACTACACAGATGGAAGAACTGCTTGGGTTAAAACAGGTGTAACAATCAACGGAATTGAGCATATAGAAGAGTTGCCTGTAATGGACTTTAGAAACAAATCAATTATGCTAGATCTATTAACAAGTTTTGATGTAAACAAAGCAATTCAAAGAAGCTTAACAAAAGCATGTGCAAGACACGGACTTGGCCTATACATTTATGCAGGGGAAGACCTACCAGAGAGTGAAACAGGAGTTCCTGCAAATGTTAAAATGGCAGATGAAGTTAAGCAAGGCACAAAAGAAGATTTTTTAAAAGAACTAGAAACGCTAGGGTTTGACATAGATAAATATGCAGATTACTGCCACAAAACAGTAGATGAATTAACAAACGAAGACTTAGCAAGAGCAGTAGCATTAAAAAGAAAAGAAAAAAACACAGTAAATAGTAAAAGTTTTAAAGGAGAATAATTATGAAAGATAATATTTTAAAAGCATATAACAGAGCAGTTAGAAGAAGTGAAAAGTTACAAGACAGAGTTGGAAACTTACAAAGAGAAAAAGATTATATTGTAACAAAAAAAGAAAAGTACTATGAAAACAAAATTAATATAACACTTGATGAAAAAGCACAATTAGATGATTATATTACATACATTAAAAAGGTAATTAAATAATGGACAAAACAATAACACTAATTGAGAGAGCCGAAGACACAATCAAGGTTCAAGCTCAATTAGTTGCCCTTATGGGTGAGTTAAAAAAAGGAAAAACCTTTGATTGCATTATCCAAGAGCATAAAGAGAAACGAAGCAAGAATGCTAACGATTATTCGTGGGTGTTACAAGACAAGATTGCAAAAGTGCTTGGAAGAAGAGTTGATGACATACACAACGAAATGGTGTTACAGTATGGGGTTATAGAAACCTATTCTATAAAAAAGATTGCTTGGGAGAGTGCTAAAAGGTTATTTGATTATTACAAAGTGCTAGGAGAAAGCTCAATAAACGATACAGAGTTTATACACATAAGAGTTGGACTTGGTACACATACATACAACACCAAAGAGATGTCAAAGTTTTTAGATGGAGTGGTGCAAGAGGCAAAGGACTTAGGAATAGAAACAAAAACTCCAAAAGAGCTAGCAGAACTAAAATCATTGTGGGGTACAAATGAAAAGCATAATTCAAAATAACAAAGAGTGCTACATAACAGGTTGCACAACAGGACTTCACGAGCATCACATATTTGCAGGACATGGAAGAAGAAAATTAAGTGAAAAATATGGTCTAAAGATTTGGCTTATTCCAGAGTTGCATGATATGGATAACAATGGGGTTCAGTATAACAGGGAACTTGATTTACTAATCAAAAGGATAGGTCAAAATGCCTTTGAAGAAAAACACGGTACGAGAGAAGATTTTATTAGGATATTTGGGAGAAATTATTTAGATGATAATTGTTGAAGATACAAGAAACCAAGTAGGCAAACATAAGATTTTAAATGCAGAACTCAAAAAAATGGGCTACGAAGTTATAAGGTCAAAGTTGCTTGTTGGAGATTATGTAAAACTTGAAAAACCTATTATTTGCATAGATACAAAAAAAGATTATGTAGAACTTGCAAACAATATCTGTGGCAAATCACACGAAAGATTTAGGAATGAGTGTTTAAGGGCAAAAAACTACGGTTTAAAGCTTGTTGTGTTAGTAGAAGAAGAAATACCTGCTGAAGAGTGGAACTCGCCTTTAAAGGCAAATAGAAAGCCTATAACACAGGTTAAAGGGGAAACCTTAGCAAAAGCAATGAAAACAATGACAGAAAAATATGGTGTAGAGTTTAAATATTGTGACAAAAGGGATACTGCCAAAGTAATTGTGCAGTTATTAAAAGAAGATGAAGAATAACATTGAAGAGTTGGTTTTGAGTGCATTGGAAAGAAATGTACGAGCAAGAGAAGATGACTTTATTTTATATGGGAGTGTCTTAAAGGCAATGGGTGTAGATATAAGGCAAAGTTTAGCTGAAATATTTGCACATCACATTGAACTTGGTATTCCTGCTTTTGAGAGTGTGAGCAGAGCAAGAAGAAAGATTGCTGAAACAAGACCAGATTTGTTTGATGCCTTAACAAGAGAAATAAGAGCAAACGAACAAGAAAAATATCAATATAAATATGGGAGATTTAATTAATGAATAAGATTATTTTAATAGGAAACCTAACAAAAAAACCAGAGATTGAGACAACAAACTCTGGCACAGAATATTCAAGAGTAACAATAGCTTGTAGAAGAAAAGTGGCAAATGAGCAAGGTCAACATGAAACTGATTTTATAAGTTGTATTGCATGGAAGTCAGTTGCAACATTTATGAGTAAGTATTTTGACAAAGGGGACAAAATAGGTATTGTTGGAACTTTGCAAACAAGGAACTACGAAGATGCAGGGGTTAAAAAATACATTAGTGAAGTAATTATTAGTGAAGTTGAGTTTGTCTCTTCACAAAGAGCAAAAGAAGAACCAAAAGATGATGGTTTAAAAGAAATTGACAAACCAGATGATGAAAGGTTGCCATTTTAGTTTACAAATATAAAAAAGTATGATACCATAGTAAATGGTTAATACCTACCTGACATCAAAAGGTCTGTAAGCAATTATTGATGTTAAGGAAAGACAAAGCCCAAAAGATGTTCCATAAACTCCTTTTTTAGAAACTTTTGGGTTTTGTTAAAAATAATTATCAATTTTAGTTGATTTTTATTTAAAAATACTATATCATATTAATAGCCAAGTGTTAATGAGTGGTTGCTTTAATGCTTGAACAATTTAATATTTGGCGAATGCCACTAAATGAAATGCCGACAACCACACAAAGCAAAGTAGTTTAGTGGTTTTTTTATAAATAAAAGGAGATAATATGGCTGTTTTTAGAATAAATAAAACAAGAGATTATACTATTATGAGTAATAGACATTTAAAAGAAAGAGAAATGTCTTTAAAAGCAAAAGGGTTGTTATCAATAATGTTAAGTTTGCCTGAAAATTGGGATTATTCTATAAGTGGACTTGTCGCTCTGTGCAAAGAAAATGAAAGTGCTATTAATTCTACTTTAAAAGAATTGAAAGATTTTGGTTATTTAGTGGTAGATAAGCTTATGCCTAATCAAACTAAGTCAGGTAGAATAGAATATATTTATAATATTTTTGAAGTGCCAGAAGAAGAACAAGAGCATAAAAAACAAGGCCTAGAAAATCAAGGGGTTGAAGTTCAATGCTTAGAAAACCAAGGTCAATTAAATAAAAATAATAAATTAAAAAATAATAAAAATAATAATATATATAAACAAAAGCATTATTATGGGGAATATAAAAATATTCTTTTAACAGATGATGAATTAGATAAACTTAACAGAGATTATGGAGAAGATAAAACTCAGATAGCAATTAAGTTCTTAGATGAGGCAATAGAAATGAAAGGGTATAAATACAAGTCACATTATTTAGCTTTAAAAAAGTGGGTATTTGATGCAATTTCTAAAAATAAGGAAAACAAAATAACAAATAATTATTCAAAAGAAGAGTTAAACTCTTTATTTGACGACATTTCTGAAATAAATATATAAAAATACTTTAAAAATATTTAAAAAATATTAAAAAAGTATTAAAAAACAGTTGATTTAATTTTAAAAACATATTATAATAAAAATATAAAAATTAAGTCAAGGAGAGATGTTGAAATGGCAACATATAATAATTGCAACACTAAACAAATAGGTTCAATACAAGGAAAAGAGCAAATAAGAGAGTTCTTTGACCTTTGCCGAGAGATAGGCATTGAAACTTTGGAAGGTGTTGCATTTTTTATTAAGTATGAAATCCAAAGAGGTGCAACATTGCTTGATGCCTTAAGAGATTATGCTTGGGAGTTGAAGAATGGTCAATTATGAAGAACACGAAAAGTTGGTATGGGAAATATATCATAGAAACTTTTATGGATACCCGTATTTAAAAGATGATTTGATACAATGTGGAACAATAGCATTGTGGAAAGCCTCCAAAGGTTTTGATGAAACAAAAGGTCTTAAGTTTTCAAGCTATGCAGTGCCTGCTATAAGAAGGGAAATGCTAAGATATGTATTACATGAAAAGAAACATTTTAATAATTTAGGCTCAGACTTCTTACCGTTAGAAAAAGGAAAAGAAGATGATATATTTCAAAAAATATTAGTAGAGCAAGTAATAGATAAATGTGTCTATTCAAAAAGCATTAAAGAAAGAATAAAGAAGTTATATCAAGGATACACTAATAAAGACCTTGCTGAAATGGAAAATAAGACTAGACAAGCAATAAGCAAGACCAATGTTGAAAACAGAGAAATGATAAAGGAGATGCTATTAAATGGGTAGAAAAAGGGAGATAATGTTTAAGATAATTCCAACTGACTGGAAAGATAAGTTTAGAAAAGATTGGCTAAGAGAGTTGATAAACAAGCGCAGAATTAAGAACGGTGGAGATAGAACAATATCGACACAGCAATTAAATGCAGTAATAGAAGAAAAAATGCGAGAGATGAATACAAGCTTTGAAATTAAAGCAATAAACGAATTAATAGAAGAAGTTAAAAACGGAAAGGAGATTTAATTATGAATATAAAATATGGAATGGGTGCAAACAATAATGTAGTGGAATACGAAGCAGAAACTGAAGAAATTAAAGAAGTTATAAAAGATGAGTTAAACAACATGAGCAAAGAAGAAATAATTGAGTTAATATATAATGTATTTGGACTTGTTAAGTTAGCAGATTACTTTGAACCAGAAATAAAAGATGCTTTTCAAGATAAAGCAGAAGAAATGTATAAATATAGAGATTAATTTGGAATATAAAGGAGTTTGAAAAATGGATAAATTAAAAGAAATTATTAAAAGTTATTTAGAAGAAGAAACAGACCGTATGTCAAGAGAGATTATGAGAATAGTTGAGGCATATAATTGCAGAAACCCTTATAAAACAAATAGCAATGAGCTTCTACAATGGGAAAATCAAAGATTTTGCGATAAGTTATATCTGTATTACAAAGAACACAATTTGAAGTATGACTTGAAGTACTATCAAACAGGCATATTGAAAAAGGAAAGCATTATTGCTCTATTATATCTAATTAACAAATGCAAAACCTTTGAGCAAATTAGCGAAGAAACAGGTTTGAAAGTTAGTAGTTTGAAAGTGTATAGAAGATTTTTGAAAAATGCAGGATATATAACTTTAACTAGAGATTATATGCAAGTTAATGATGGGGTTTTAATTAACAAAGGAGATGATGAAAAGTGAGAGATAAAAAAGCATATTTAATTGAAAATATAGGTTGTGATGATACAACTTATGCAATTTTAGAATTAACAGAAACAGAATATGAGTTTTTGACAAAAGTATTTGAAGAAATAAACAAAAACAGTAGTTATTATTGCCAACCAAAAATTAAGTTTAATTTAGAAGATAAGGTTGAGTTGGTAAATGGTGACTACGAAGATGAGTTTGATTATAGAAAAAAAACAAACGATTATGATAGCGACACTAAAAAAATAAATGGGAAAATATATAAGTTTATTTATTAAGGAGATGATGAAAAGTGAGTTTTGAAGATATGTTGATAAATAATTTGAAAGAAGAAATCAAGCAACTCAAACAACAACTAGCAGAGAAAGAGAAAGAAATTGAAGCATTGAAGCAAAGATTAAAAGATACAATTAAGATTTATAGTGATGATTTTGTTGAAAAAGACAAAGAATTAAATGAACTTCGCTATAAAGTTAGGATAGCCGACCAAGCCAAAACCGACTTTGCGATTGAGCAGTTGGAGAAAGCAAGAGAAGAAATAGATAAACGACCTGTGAGTGTAAGAAGTTATGAAAACAGAGAGTTTGATGAAATACTTTTAGATGATGTGTTTGATGTAATTGACCAACAAATCAAGGAATTAAAGGAAGGGAAGTAGAGTATGAAGTGTATTATAGGAATAATATTATGGTTAATAGGGCTAAGCAGTATAATTTGTGCAGTAGTTTGGCAACAAGCTTTATGTTATCAAATGTTTGGGGTTGTGTTTAAAACAGTGTTTATACCACATTGGTCAGCCTTATTTTATTTAGGAATAGTGCCATTGGGTGTAGGCAGGGCTATGGTTCAAATGGGTTAATTAACCAACAAGAAAATAAAGGAGAATAGTATGAACGATAAATACATTTACATTCAAGGGTATTATATAAACAAAGAAAAAGTGAGTGGCTTTTATATGGGCGAAGATGTTTTATATATTTATTTGTCTGGTAAAGTAATACAAATTGATGGAAGAAGACTTTGGGACGAAAAAAAAGAAGAGATAGCAAAAGCATTTGGACTTCCGTTTTGGAATTGTGATTGCGAATAATAAAGGAGAAAGCAAATGTTAAAGATTAAAGACAATGTGGACTTAAAAGAACTTGAAAAGTTTAATGTATTAGAAAACAAAGAAACAAAAAAATATTATGCGACAGATTGTAATGGTTTATTTATTGATTGTGAAACTAGAAAAATTAGAATAGATAGTGGGGCTTGGAATATTGATTTTGAGATTTTATTTGACCTAATACAAGCTGGACTTGTTGAAAAGGTGGTGGAAGAATGAAAGTGTATGTAGATGAATTGCCAAAGAGTTGCGAAGAATGTCCTATGTGCAGAAGTGGAAAACTAAAATTACAACGAAAAGGTAGATATGTAGAGGTAGAACAATGTGTTTTTGGACAATATAAATATCAAACTATTGATGATGAAATAGATACTTGTCCATTACAAACCATAGCCGACCACGATAAGCAAGTCCGTAAGCAAGTTTGTGATGAGATTAGAAAGTTTTACACAAACCCAGTTTATGATAGAGAAAATGCTCACACAGAAGTTAGAGTTTTGTTGGCAAGATTAGACCAAATAGAGAAAGGAGAGTAAAATGAAACAAACATTATCAGTAGCAGATTTTGCTTTAATATTAGAATTAATAAATAGGGAAATAGGAAAAATAGAGCGTTATTTAGAAGAATGTGCAGAAACTATGGAAAAGTTTGGCATAAGAAAACAAACAGAAAGTTTATTGATTGAAAAACAAAGATACCAAGACTTACTGCATCTAAAACAATCACTACAAAATCTAAATGTTGAAGTAGAAACACCAAAGGTAGAGGTGGAAACAAATGAACCTTAAAAAGCTAGAACAAAAAGCAAGATTTTACAACCAAATACAAGAATTACCATTAAAAGAAGCTTGTGCAAAGGCGATAACAGATGTTATATCTGCAAATGAAATAGGGCAAATGGCAAGAGAGTTAGATATAACAGTTGATGACTTAGTAGAAGATTTGGAAAAAAGGATAAAATAAAATGCAAATAACAATATTTGATTGAAATAAACCATGACCTTTTAGGGCAACTTGTTTAGTGGACAAAAACCTTAAAAAACTATATAATAAAAGAGAAGAAAGAAATGGAAATTAAAGAACAAATACAAGAACAATTAGATAAAATAGAGAGTTTATTGTTAAAAAACTACGATATATACATAAAACTAAAACCAGATGGAAATGTAAAGATTACATACTTTGAACCAAGAAATATAAGGAAGGAAAGATAATGTCAAGAGAGTAAATAGTATACAAGAAAGTTAGTGATGAGATAACAAAAGTGAGTGACAATCTTAATGAGCAAGATTACGAAAACTTTAATGATAAAGAGTGTTGGGAAAAAGTAAGAGAGTTATTAAAGAAAAATAAGTTATTGTAAAGAGAGTTTTTATAAGGGAAAAGGAATGGTAGATTTTGATAAACACATTGGTTTGGCGGTTGAGTTTTGTAAAAACCAATTCCAAAACTACAGCCATTTATCTGAAGATATACAACAACAGGCATACATAGGACTATGGAGAGCTTGTAGAACCTTTGATGACACAAAGGGCTATGAGTTCTCAACTTATGCCTACAAGTGCATGAAGAACGAAGTGTTGGTATTTTTGAGAAAAGAAAACAAACACACTTCCGTTATAGTGGACACAAACTTAATAGATACACAGACAACCCAAAGATACTCCGAGTGCAATAAGTTTATCAAAACACAATCTGACTTGCTAGAAATAGTAAACCCAAAGTTTAAAGAAACTTTTAGATTATACACAGAAGGTTATAAGCAAACAGAAATAGTAGAAATACAAGGGCTAGACAAATCAACAGTCAGCTTACGAATAAAGGACTGTATAAAAACAATAAAACAACAGAAAAACAAAAAATAGTAAACAAAACAACAAAAAAAGCATATAATAATAATAGAAGGAGTTAATATGAAAAGAATAACTGAAAAAGTGATGGTGGAGTGGGCAAGAGAACATAAACCTGGAAAGAAAGTCAACGGATTAACTATAAGCCAATACATGCAAGATGAAGAAGGCAAAGTATATGTAGCAATACCACTTAAAGAGTTTATCAAAAAGGCAGAAGAAAATAATAATATTTAATATAATAATATTATAAGGGAGAAGAGATGGCAAATAAAGGTGGTAGACCTCCAATAGAAATAAACAAAGACAACTTCGAAAGCCTTTGTAACCTGCAATGCACTAAATTAGAGATTGCAGGGTTCTTTCATTGTAGTGAAGATACAATAGAGAACTATTGTCACAAGACATATAACGAGTGTTTCTCGGCAGTATATAAAAAATACTCACAAGGTGGGAAAATATCACTCCGCCGTGAACAATGGAAACTTGCACAAAAAGGGAACTGCTCTATGCTTATTTGGTTAGGCAGACAATGGCTAGGACAAACCGATAAGGTAGTTATTGAACGAGAAGATGTGGAAACATTTGAAGGCGTTGTTGATGTTCTTAATGGGATTAAAGAAGAAATAAGGAATAAAAATGCAGACAATTGAATGGGGTGCTTTTAGTAAAAAACAAATAAACTATATGGCAAAAGCAATGAATAGTCAAATGAGTGTTGCAGAGGGTGCTATTCGTTGTGGTAAAACAATTATGCACTGCCTTTTAGCTGCGATATATTTAGAAACTTGCCCAGACAAGATACACCTAGCAAGTGGTTCAACAATGCCTAATGCAAAACTAAACATAGGGGACTGTAATGGATTTGGTTTAGAGTATTTGTTTAGGGGTAGATGCCGTTGGGGGAAATATAAAGACAATGATGCACTTTATATAGATACAAAAACTGGAGAAAAAATTGTTATATTTTCTGGTGGTGGAAAGGCAGATAGTTATAAGAAAATACTGGGAAACTCTTATGGGTTATGGATAGCAACGGAAATCAACGAACACTTTGATAGTGATGATAGCCGTGAGAGTTTTATCAAAGTAGCCTTTGGTAGGCAGTTGGCAAGTAAAAAGCCGTATGTTTTATGGGACTTAAACCCAAGCAATCCAAATGCAAAGATTTATACAGATTATATAGACAAGTATGCAAAAGAAGGTTTGCTCGGTGGTTATAATTATGAACATTTTACTATTGCCGACAATATTGCAATAAGTGAAGAGTCAAGGCAACAAGCACTTTCAAAGTATGATGTTAACTCTATTTGGTATAAAAGAGATATACTTGGAATTAGATGCGTTGCAGAAGGATTGATATATAAACAAGTAGCAGACAACCCAGAAGAGTACATAATCAAAGCCGAAGATAGAAAAGAGTGGGCGAACAAGGTTGTGGACTATGCAATAGGCATTGACTTTGGAGAGCATAGGTCAAGCACAACATTTGCACTGCTAGGATTATTAAGAGACTACGAAGGCATAATTGTTTTACAAGATGAAAGAATAAACCATCACGGAGATGTTGAATTGTTAAAGAGGCAGTTTAAAGAGTTTTGTGAAACTTGTCTGGCGCAAGGGTATGGAATATACAACACATACTATGACAATGAGCAAAGGACACTTGGCCAAAGCTTAAAGACAATGTGTCTAGTAGATGGGCTTCCGAGCATAGTGCAAGGATGTGTGAAAGAGAAGATAAAAGAAAGAATACACACCGAGCAATTGCTGTTATGCGCTAAAAGGTTGTATTTTATGGAAAACTGCAAAGAAAGTATAAAGGCATTCCAAAATGCGACCTGGAGTGATAAGAAAGAAGAAAGACTAGATGAAGTCAGCGAAAACAACCCAGTCGACATGCTGGATGCGATAGAATATGCATTCCAGAAATGGACAAAACTATTATTATTGAGTTTAGGAGTGAAGAGATGAGCATACCAAAGGTAGCAGAAGTAGTAGGCAATTACTTGAAGAGAGCGAACTATAATGTCGCATATTTGCCTTATTTTGAGAAGATACAAGAATACTTGAGTTGGTATAGGGGAAAGACCGACTGGCACGAATACCGAAGATGGAATGGCAACAAATACATCAAAAAAAGCAAAAAGACACTTGATATGGCAAAGACTTGCTGTGAAGATATGGCAAGTTTGATAGGCATAGAAAAAATAGAGTTTACATTTGATGACAAACAAGCAGAAGAGTTTGTAGGCAGGGTGCTAGAAGATAACAATTTCAAAGTAAATGCTAGTCAGTTGATAGAACTAATGGAAGCACTAGGTTCGTGTGCCTTTGTTTCAAGTAAACAAGATAACAAGATAGTCATTGATTATATACACGGAGATTTGGTGTTCCCACTGAAATGGGACAACGGAGAAATCACAGAGTGTGCATTTGCAATAGTAGGTGGGGACAATGAAAAGACTGATTATCAAGTAATAACCCACACACTAGATGAAAGAGGCAACTATGTAGTAGAAAAGGTAAACCTAACAGCAAATGGCGCAGTGGCAAGACCAAACCAAATATCAACCGAACTACAAAATGTAGATGAGAAAGACATTGAAAGGTGGGAAACCAACTCGCCAGTGCCAAGGTTTAGATTTTGCAGAACAAACATAGTAAACAACTATGACAAGACAAGTCCGTTGGGAATGTCAATGTTTGGAAATGCGATAGACATACTAAAGGGACTAGATGAGGCATACGATAGCTTGTGTAATGAGTTTGACCTGGGCAAGAAAAGAATATTCATAAAGAGCAACCTAAAGGCAATAAGATACGAAGATAACGATAAGTTCAAAGGTTCGTTCTATAGCCAAGTAGATGCAAACGATGTGACATTCTATCAAATAGACTGGGCAGGGGAACACGAAGATAAACCACCAATTTACGAGAGCAACATGACTTTGAGAGTAGCAGAACACCAACAAGGACTTGACACACTATGCAAGTTGTTTAGCAGAAAGATAGGTTTAGGAGATGGGTTCTATTCGTTCACAGGCGATAGTGTAGGCAGAACGGCCACAGAGATTATATCAATAAACTCAAGTTTGTTTAGAAACCTAAAGAAACAAGAACTAACAATCAAAGATACATTTATTGGACTATGCAAGACAATAATGGACATTGCGAACCTGGAAATGGGACAAAAGTTTGACCTAGAGCAAAAGATAACCATTGACTTTGATGACAGTATTATAGAAGATACAGGCAAGACAAAGGAACAAGCAATGGCAGAATACAATGCAGGACTAATAGACAGTGTAGAATACTTTGCAATTACAAGAAAAATGACAAGAGAACAAGCACAAAAGTTCGTAGCAGAGATGATGGCAACAGACACAATGAAACAAGTTGATAGCATAATGAACGGACTAGGTGGGCTTGATATGGGTGGTGGTATTTAGTGGCAGAAGTAAAACCTGCAAGTAGCAGACCACAAACAAACACAGAGATTTTGATGGACTGCCAAACCGAACTAAAGTTGCTAATCAAAAAGGCAATAGAAAATGTGCATTACATGATAACCTTTGAGCAACGAAAGGACAAAATCATTAAAGATGCCGTTGAGCAACTAGATGATGAAGAACTAAAAGAAACGGCACAAAGGGTGTTAAATGAGTTCGCAAGGAAAGAATATCAAAGGTTAGTGCAAACACTGAAGCTTGGTAGTTTGCCGATAATACTAGCATTTGCTGGGGTGGACATAAAAAAGACAATTAACCCAAGGGCAGTGCAAAAGGAAATCAACGAAAAGAAAAGCACGCTAACCAAGACCGATATAAACAAAGGGTATTCACAACTAGGCAACTCACAAGCCAAGGTAAGCTATGGGTTCTCACTATACGGAAAAGCCGAACTAAATGCTAGACACAAAGAGCAACTGCAAATGATAGAAGAGTGCAAGAAGAAAGGCAACCTAGTGGTGGCAAGCACACACAGTGACTGCTCTGATAGGTGCTTTAGGTGGCAAGGCAGAGTGTATAGTTTAGATGGCACAAGTGGAACAACAAGTGATGGCAGAAAATACATACCACTAGAAATAGCAACCAATGCAGAGTTCAAAGGCCACAGAAACGGCTTGTTGGGGTATAACTGCCGACACAAACTAATACCATATAGCAAAGGGGTTAAACCGATTAAAGTGACAAAAGAAGAGCAACAAAGGGAACAAAAACTATCTCAAATGCAAAGGGCATTGGAAAGAGAGATAAGGTCGACTAAAGACCTTGCTTTGACATTTCAAGATGTGGATAAAGTGAAATACCAATACTACAAAGCAAAGGCAACATTGCTTACAAGGGAATACCAGGAGTTCTGCGAAAAGAACAACCGAGTGGAATACAGAAGTAGGTTGAAGATTTAAGTAGAAAAAAACGGAAAAGTTGCATATAATATAATAAGGAGAAAGAAATGGAAAATATTATTGGAAAAGCAAAGAGTTTCTTGGAAGAAAAGGGAATTGATACTAGCAATATGACAATGGAAGAAATCATTGCAAAATACCAAGAACTTCTACAAAACGAAGAAGAAACCACAGACAACCTAGCAGAAGATGTTGCAGAGCAAGAAGAAGAAATCGTAGAAGATGACATTAAAGAGGCAGAAGATTCGGTTGACCTGGAAACACTACTTGAGCAAAACCAAGACATAATAGACACACTAAACGATGAGCAAACAGAACTTTTTGAAAAACTAATAGATTTGATAAGGGAGTAAGATGGGCAATTTTATAGGAATGGTCTTTGGTTTTCTAAAAGAAAAAGGAATTGACACAAGTAAAATGTCAACTCAAGAAGCTATCGACAAATATAATGAACTTAATAATTCGAAAAATGAAAAAGAACCTGTTAAGCAAAAACTTAAAGAAGATTTTGACATCGATACAGATGAATTAGATTTGACAGCTGATGAATTAGAAGAAGCATTAAAAGAAATCGAAGCAATGAATAAACCAGTAAAAAAAATTGAAACTAAGCAAGAAAAGTTTGAGTTTGAAGAAGATGACGGAAATTGGAAATCAAAACCATACTTGGTTGATGACTATAACTATGATTATCAAACTGGAGATGTAGTTGGGGAAAATATTTTTGATGTAACAAAAACAGGAATGAGTAAATACAATAACTTCTTAAATGAGCAAGACAAAAAATATATGGAAGAAAGCAAGGGGTTAGTAGGCGAAATAAAACAAATAAGCCCTAAAGAATACTTTGAAGAAAGTGCAAAAATCTTTAATTCCACTTTTGAAAAACAAAAATCAGGAATAGCGAGCGAAAAAAGTAGAATTAACATGCTAAAAGAAGTAATACAAACAAAAAAGAAACAATTCCCTATGCCATTTCTTAATTATGCTGAAAAGTCGCAAGAAGGAAGGCATAGAATGTATGTTGCAGGGGAATTATTTGGGTGGGATAAAAAGTTCCCAGTGCTAGTAGTTAATAAAAAATATTAAGGAGAAAATAGTGGCTAATTTTATTGGTATGGTGTTTGGAATATTAAAAGCAAAAGGCATAGACACTAGCAATATGACTACGGAAGAAGCTATTAAAAAGTTCAATGAAATAAATAACAAAAGTACAGAAACAAACAATCCAGTGAAATCATATGTGCCTGATGCTCCAGCATTTGTTAGAAAAATGCACGAAAATAGAATGCAAAATAATATCGAAACTCAAAAAATCAAAAAGTTAACCCAAGAAACCAAAGAATACATAAAAAACAACCCTACATTTAGAGGGTATAAACTAGAAACCATTGACATAGAAAAAGCAATAAATGATGGCCGAATCTTAGATGATGATTCTACATTAAATACTAGAAGAGTCGCATGGGGTAATTCATATGATAAATATGAGTTTGATGAAGAAAAATACGATAAAGATAACCAACACCCTATAATGATTGTAGAAAGAAATGGTAAATATTTTATAGAAGATGGAAGACATAGGTTAGTAGCATTAAAAAACAAAGGGTTTAAGAATGTTGAAGTTTTAGTTAAAAGAGAAAAAGAATAAAAGGTAATAACCCAAAAGGGAGATTATATGCCCAAACATTTAAGGCAAAAAACTGTATGGAATACAAAAAGTCAACAAAGACTATAAAAAAGGAGATTTATAATGGAAGAAGAAATGAAACCATTACCTGAAACTACACCAGGGGAAAATGTAGAAAATGTGGAAACAGTAGACAGTCCACAACAAGAGCCAATAGAAAAGACATACACGCAAGCAGATGTTGATAAGCTACTAAAAGGCAGGTTTACACAAGACCAAGTCAATGAAATGATTAAAGAGAGATTGAGCAGAGTAAAAAAAAATGATGCTCCAGTTTCTGTTGATGTTGCAACCAACGAAGAATTGACAAGGGTAAAAGGCGACCTACAATCAATGCAACTAAAACTTGCAGAGTATGAAAAGGAAGTGGCGCTTGGAAAATACAAAATCGATGAGCAATACAGAGATTATGTAGACTACAAGGTTTTGCACATGACCGACAAGGACAAAGACTATGCGACAGCGCTAGAAGAGTTCTTTGGGGTAGAAGAAAACAAAAGATACCTAGAAGGCGAGGCAAGACCACCAATGCCAAGACCAAGAAACTCAAACACACTTGTGAACGCAAAGGCAAGTGATAACGATTTGAGAGCAAAGTTTGGCCTAGCAAACAAATAACAAATTAAAGGGGAAAATTAAAAATGGCAAATGCTATCACATTAGCCGAGAAATACCAACCATTACTTGATGAGGTATTTGCAGAGGCATCATTAACAAAAGACCTAGAAAACGGACAAGTTAAGTTTGACAACACTGCAACAGTTAAAATCTTAAAGCTTGTTGTTCCAGCACTAGGCGACTATTCAAGAAACAGTGGTTTCACAGCAGGAGATGTAACAGCTACATGGGAAGCTTGGACACTATCACAAGATAGAGGCAGAGAGTTCTCAGTAGATGCAATGGATGATGAAGAAACACTAGACCTTACATTCGGAAAAGCATCAAGCGAGTTTGTAAGAACAAAGGTTGTTCCAGAAGTAGATATGTATAGATTCGCTAAAATTGCACAAACTGATGGCATTACAAAAGTAGATGAAGATTTGGAGTCAGGTAAAGACTATGATGAAGCAATCGGAACAGCTCAAGCATCACTTGACAATGCAGAGGCACCAAGAGAAGGCAGAATCCTTTACATTACACCAAACGGATACCAAGCATTAAAATCAGAGTTCGCAAACAGATTTAACAACAAGGCAGACCAACTAAATCGTTCATTCACAGAGTTTGATGGTATGAAACTTGTAGTAGTTCCACAAAGCAGATTTGTAGACAAAATCACAAAGAACGGCGACACAAAAGTATACGAAAAAGCAGTAGATGGCAAGAACATTAACTTCCTTCTAGTTGCAAAAGGCACAGTAGAGGCAGTAGCAAAACATGTTAAACTAAGAGTATTTACACCAGATGTTAACCAAGACATGGATGCTTACAAGTTCCAATACAGAATATACCATGACCTATTCGTTTACGAAAACAAAGTTGCAGGTATTTACCTACACACTGAAGCTGAAGGTTAATAAAACAAAGGGCAGAAATGCCCTTTATGGCATTAAATAGACCGTAGTATATAAATGGTGGTGCAAGTCCACAAAATGCCTTACAAACCGAATTAAGGGGTTAAAAATGATAAAAGACAATGATTTAACATTTAACACAAGCAACAAAAGATATTATTTGACTGAAAACTATGTGTACAACAAGTTAGGAACAGACTTGGCATTAGTGACATTTGATGAGTTTGACACAAACCTAACAACACTAAAGGCAAGAACAATAGAGTATGCTTGCGATATGCTTTACGATTTTATAGAAGATAATGCAGTCAATAGAGCTGCAACATTGTATGACTTCACACAAAGAGAAGAGGCACACGAAGCTTTGAAGAAAGCGTTAGGGTATCAACTGTTATACTTTATCCAAAACGGAGATATAGCAAACGAACCAGGGAACAAGGTAAGTGATACAATAAGCAACAGGGCAATACAAGTGCTAAGAGCAAATGACTGCTTTCATGTAGTGAGAAGAGTTCCACAAGACATAGGAGAATGGTAATGCTAGGAATAGTAGCAAACAAGCAAAACAAACAAGACAAGGGTGTGAAGTATATTTACATAGGCCAATGGAAAAGCCAAGACAAAGTAAACACTGGATACTTTAGGTTTGCGATAGAGCAAGACCAAAACCTTGTGAAAAACGCCTTGAACAACTTGGCGGGATACGAAGGTTCGTTTAGAATAAGAACCAAAAGCAATCTGGACTTTGCACCAGAAGATGTTGTAATATTTAGAGGACAAAAGTATGCAATAGAGCAAACACAAAGAGATATGAAACTAGATGGGGAAAGTTCGCATAGTAGGTTTGTTGCAAACGGCAACATAACAACCTTTATAAACTTGCGAAGATTAGGTAAATAAATATGACAAAAAACGAGTGGGAGTCACTATTTCGTGATGCAATGCAGAGTTTGAGAAAACAAGTATTTGTGCCAGAAGATACAGGGCATTTGAAAAAAAATGCTATTCTGGGTATGTGGGTATCAGAGCAAACATTTCGCATTTACATTGATGAAGAGGTGGCTCCTTATGTTTTTTATACACAAGAACCGTGGATAAATAGACCTGGAATAAACCCAAACCAAGGGTGGGTAGAAAAAGCCGTTGATTACATAGCAAACTACATAGCACATAGATTAGGGGGAACAACAAGCAAAAAATGATAGATACAATTTATATAGCAAACTTTATAGAAAGAGAGTTAAACAAAAACTCATTAAATAAGCCGTTTAGAGTGTGGGCAGATGAAGGGGAATTAATACAAGACAAGACACAAAACCTTACACAAGGCATTATAAGGGTTACAGGCAACACATTAGTACCAATAAAGAACATAAACTTTGAAACCGTGAATGCACAATTAATGATATTGGTAGATTTGGACATTACAGGTGCGACTGAAGAAGGCGACTATGATAGAGAACAATCAAGAAACCTTTTAGATGTGAAACAATGTCTTGCAGATGTAATATCAAGATTAAACGGACAAACACAAACTGAAGAAATTAATGGAAAGAATTATGCAATAACAGTGGGAATGAGTTTGCCAACGCCTGGAGATAAAACATTGTTTGGCCATATGGTAGACACAATGCCACTATATATTAATATTTCGTTTGTGTTCTTTGAGAACGGCATAAATGCCAATGATTGTGACATTTACATTAACGGAGAAAATATGTACTTTACTAGGGCAGTTATTTCAAAGGTAAAAACAGCAGATAATAACACCTTTGCAGATAGCAAGATAAGTAAAGGCATAGCACTTGTTGGTGGCAAATCAATAGATATGGTAATTCCCGTATTGCAAACCAACACTTCAGAAGTAATAATGGAAGACATCTTAGATGATACACAATTAAATAGAGCAGTTAGTGTGAGAGTTAATACACCATTAAAAAGCATAGACTTTATAGGTATTTTAGGAAACACAGCTTTGAATATGGATGCAGGACTTAATGCAGGCTATAATGTGTCGGTTATACAAGGAAATGAAAATGCTTTGAAATATGATAATAATTGGACAATAACAACAGAAACCGCCGCCACAATAACAAAGCACCTTACAGCACCTGGCACAGTGTATTGGGGAGATGGCTCTGCAAATTATTCAGAAACAGCAGACACAATAGAACATACATACACAGATGGAAAGGAAAAGCATATAGTTAGAATCTTTGGGGGTGTATAATGGCATATGAAATAAACATTAATATAAATGGAGATGTTGAGGCCTCAGAAACAACTCAAGGTGTGAGTGGGACAAGTGGCAAAGCTAGTGAGCAAGAAAAAGCACAAAAACAACTTGCTAAATATATATCAGCCCAAACAATAGAACCGTTTATTGCAAATGTAAAGCAAAACATAACACAAAACATACAAGTGGTTACTGGAAATACAGACTTACAACAGAGAGTAAACTTTGCAATGGAAACAGTGCAATTTGGGGTAAATACTTATAAAAATGTGGCAGCAGGTGCAGTTATTGGCACACAGCTAGGAATTGGTGGAGTAGCAGGTGGCGTTATAGGTTTAGCTTTGACTGCTATAAACACAGCAATGAATATTGCTTTTGAGCAACAGAGATTAAACTTGCAAGAAAGAATGGAGAACTATCAATTAACACAAAGCCGTAGTAGATTTGGTAGTGCATACAATAGAACAAGAGAAGGTGTGTAATGAATTACAAAATTAAATTAAATGACAGATATGTGACAGAGTATGTTGCTTTGCCTATAAGCATTCAAAAGACTGTTGATGAAAGCTTAGACCAAGCAAGTCTTAGATTGGTGCATACCGACATTGTAGAGCCTATAAAACCATTGTCTATTGTTGACATTGAGTTTTGGAACGATACACAAAGTTACATAGAAAAAACATATTCTTTTTTTGTGTCAAATGACAATGTAACAAATAACATATTAACAAGCACATACAATCACGAACTAGCATTAATTGAGATGACAAAGTGGCTTGAAAGATTTGCAAACATTGTAAAGTGTAATACAAGACCGTTAATACATGATTATACAGAAAGTCAAAAAGATGTTTATATTACAGAAACAATTAATGATTCTCAAACATACTATGGTTATAATAGCGTATATAAAACACCTGAGAAAGAAGGAAAACTTGTAATATTAGGATATTCTAATTTTGCAGAGGCAATTAATTTAGGCTTTAATTATTTATATGGCAAAGTTATTGTAAAGGAAAACGGACAAACTGTTTTAGAAACTTCTTTAGATGAAGACAAAACAATTAAAACATATGCTGGCAAAACATATGATATAGAATATAGTGGGTATCAAGGGGTTTCTGGAAATAGAAGAAAATATAACTTTTCAATTGGAGTTGTAGCAGAAAACACAAAGAAAAAAAATGCTACAATTCCAGAAGTTGTAGACCTTTTATTAAAAAACTTTGAAACATTAACAATAAGTCAAATGCCAAGATTTGCACTAGACTTAGATTTTATAGAAAAGTACAAAGATATAGATGCACCAGAAATAAATATGCAAGGCACATTGTTTGAGTGTTTGCAACAAATAGGTGATTATATTCATTGCATTCCAAGATTAAGAAAAAAAACAGATCGTGACGGCAACATAACAAACCCTACACAGTATGTTATAACTTTTGATGAGTTGGGAGATGAAGAATATGCAACAACCGATTTGTCAGACTTTGTAGGCCACACCCAAAGCTTTTCAATAGAACAATATGCGACAAGTTTAGATAGCAATATTGACAACTTAATAAACACAGACAATATAGGAGAAGGCGTGTTGGTAGAGCCAAACCTAAAAGGTTGGAAAACTCCGAGAACAGACCTTTCAACCGTTCAAATAACAGACCAAAACCTTTTTATTGAAACAAGTGAAGCAATAGAGCAAATAATAAAGGTTGAGTGTGGATACATTGGGGAAGATTACATTGGGGATATAACACCTTTTGTTTATTCAAAAACCGAGTATGATGGTCAATTGTCAAGTATAAGTGACAACTATCCATTATCAAAAGGGTTTGCTATATACTATCAACCAGGTGCAAAAAACATTTATGGTTTAGAGTTTAAATTACCACATGCAATTAGTCCAGTTTTTGCAGATTTTGCAATATTAAACATTATAAGACAAAAAACAGGTAAAGATTATTCTGATATAACAAATATTATGGACTTGCAATTTAGAGTTACATACATTCCTAATACAAACGGAAGAGTAAGGCAACAAAAGACTGAGTTGCAAGATGGTTTGCCTTCAACAATAAACTTTAACCAAAATGCATCAAAAATTAGTTCTAACTTATTTGGAGAGGCAATAAAAGGTGCTTTAGCAAAGTTGGGAAACCCAGAGATTACAAAAAGTTATATTTTTACAGACATATCACAAGTGCCAAAAGAAGGGCAAAAGTTTGATGAAGACTATTATATTTCAGTGGTAAAAACTGAGCATTACAATGATTTTATTAAATGCGATTTAGGGTTGTCAAAAAACTATAACCGAAAAGACAGATATATGGGTTTGAATAGTCAAATAAGATTTTACGAAGTAAGTGAACTTCAAGCAATTGATAGACAACTTTATTACGAAGATTATTGTATTATTGGCAAAGACATTGAAATTGAACAAAAAGAAGTTTACCGAGATCATAGTCCAAATATGATAACTTTACAAGAAGGTGAAAACGAAATTAAAGTTGATGCTATTGGAGAGTTGATGGACTTTACTATTTTGATAAACAATGTGCCTTCTGGGGTTCTTGTTGACACAAATAGTTTGCCTTTTAGTTATAAAGACATTACAATTTCAAGTATAACATATCCAAATATAATAAATATTAGTTTTACAGGCACACAAGAAACAAAAATAGGATTATCTTCTGTAAGATCTAAAATAGAAAATGCACTAATAACAGATGTAGGATTGACAAGCTTTGCAAGTGCATTTAATGAAAACAAAGAGCCTATCTCAATAGATAGTGTATATTGTGAAACATTTTCAAACACAGAGAATTATGGTAGATTTTCAATGCCTTTAACTTGTTTGAGTATGGGCAATAGCATTTTCTTCCATTATGAGTTTGTAGATAACTTTACAGCAGGAACAAAAAGAACCGATATTAAAGGTGAAGTTGATGTAAGTAGATTACAATATCAAGAAAGTTATGCAGACATATACGGCGAGTTTGACTTTATGACCTTCCAAATTGGTACAAAAGGGTTTTTAGGCGGGTTTGCACCAACATGGCAAGATAAAGCAGTAGAATATGGCAATAATTTGCCGACTGAACCTGTAGACACAAGTGGCGCTTATATAACTTCATACTTTCAAGCCAATGGCAATTATGCAATCAATGTTAACAAAGATAGTAGTGAAGTAATAGCAATGAATTATCAAGTAAACTTTGTGACAAATGATGACATAATTATAGGCACAGATATAGCAAAGAGTTCAGTGTTCTTAACAAAAGAGCCTTTGAATTATAAGTTGTATTTATTACCTACAAGAATAAAAAAGTATAGCAACGATGTTGATTTGACAAATGCGAGAGAATTGGGCAGTGTTGAATACGATGTAAAACCAAACGGCACAAGCAAAATGCAAATAAAACTACGAGATGTTGAGGTAGGCAGTTATGGTGGGCAAAGTTGGGCAATATGTAACGGAAACAAGTTAATATTTGGAAAAAACGGAATAATTAACCCAAAAACAAAAATAACTCTACCTTTTTTAACTTTTAAGCATATAATATAATAGGGGAAAGAAATGATAATATATATTGATGAGAAAGGAAACACAAATTATATAGATACCCTAGAAAAAGACATTAGAGTAGTTGGAGATTTTACTGCTGATACAATTTTTAAAGTGTCCCTTGAATTGCCAACAGGTAGAGTGACACAAGAAAAAGAAATGATATTTGAAGACAATTCGTGGCTTTATTTATTAGAAGAAAGTGACAAGGCACACAAAGGGATAATTAAATATCAAGTACGAGCATATAGAAACAATCAAATAATAAGCACAAACAGGGGTTTAATCCCTAACTATTAGGAGATAAAATGATAATAAGTTTAACATTAAATGGAGAAATATATAGTGTAGAGCCAGAGCAGATATATCAAGGCGCTAACAATGTAAATGAAATATTTATATTTGCGCCTTTGTCTGCAAATACAAGTTTTGAGATGGAGTTTACACTGCCTAATGGCCACATTACTAAACCATATGTTTTAGAAAGAATAGCGCCTGTTAGTAGTCAGTTAAACACTTGGAAATTGGTTGTAGATGCACCTTTGACACAATATTATGGAGTTGTTAAATACCAGTTTAAAGGCACTGTAAACGGTGTAACGACAGCAACGGGTAAGGGTAGCTTTACAATACTGCAAGGTGTTAATTGGGCTTTACCAGACATTCCAGACACAAATACATATGAGTTAATGCTTAACAAGATTGCTCAAATAGAAGGCGAAGTAATAAATGCGACATCAAATAGTGATATTGCGCTAGAAACTGCACAAGAGGCGCTTGGCAAAGCAGAGCAAGCAAAAACAACAAGTGAACAAGCTTTGCAAGGTGTCCAAGATGCCATTACCAAAGGCAATGAGGCTATTAATTTAGCACAAAGCGTAAATGGGAAAGCAGAAGAAGCACTTGCAAACTCACAAACAGCCAATGCGAATGCAACGGAAGCTTTAGAAAAGGCAGAAGAGGCAAAGGCATTAGCAAGTGAGAAATCAAACTCAAAAGTATTTGACACATACAATGACATGGTTGCTTGGTTAAGAGATGCAAACAATAAAAACAAACTTGCCGTAGGTACATCTCTTTATATCAAAGATGAAAATGTCCCAGATTATTGGATAACAGAGGTTTATGAAAAATCTGATGTGCTAGGTTTTTATTATGGGTTTGAAGAACTAGAAAGCAAGTTGCCAGATATAAGCAACATGGTAACAACAGACACCGACCAAAACATATATGGGGCAAAAAACTTTTCAACAATAATGAAGAACGGATATGACCTACAAGGCCACTTGACCGACATAGACTTTATTAGCATAAAGAACATGACAACATATGCAAATGGTAAAGCTAAAATTAATGGAGATGTTTTTATAAAAACTTCAACAGACCGAGAGGGGAGTTGGGCAAATGGTTCAATAGAGTTTGGTATTAAGGGCAGTGATACAATAGTTGTTGAAGAAGATGAAGAAGGCAATGCTATTCAAATACATTTGGATAAGACCTTTGAAGATAAAATTGATGGTTTAGAGAATGACATTGCAGATAAAGCAGACAAATCTGACATTAGTGGTTTTCAACAACAAATAGACCAAGCAAACATAGATATAAACGAAGTAAGAAACAAAGCAAACAACAACGCTAATTTAATTGGTGCAAATACCGAGCTAATTAATGCAAATGCCAAGTTAATAAACACTAAAGCAGGTGCTATCGAATTGCAAAACCTTAATGCAAAGGCACTAAAAACACCGTTAAATGCGCCTAGCGAACTAAAACTGGTTGGAATTAATACGAATAATGCTCAAATATTAGTTGATATGCCAAAGGGAAGTATTCTTTATGACAAACCTGGTCAATACACAGATGGGGCAATGACACAAAAGGCTGCGACTGATAACTTCCTTTTAAAGTCTGAGAAACCTGATTTAACCAACTATTTGACAAAAAATGGTGCAGAAACTATCACTGGAACAAAAACATTTACAGGCAAAAATCTTCAAGTAACAACATTCGCAGGACAACAACCAACTTATTTGTACTTAGATGACAACAACGAAATATTTAAAATTGATGGTATCGCTCATTATATGGAAGTAGGATATGATGGCGATACACCAATTATAAGGTTGCTTGACTATGATATAGCAACAAAAGATGACATTCCAGATGTTAGTCAGTTTATTACAAGCACAGTAAACAACTTGATTAATTATTATACTAAAACACAAACCTACACAAAAGATGAGATTAACTCTTTAATTAGTAACATAAAAAGTTTTAATGCCGAGATTGTTACAGAATTACCAATAAGCAATATCTCAACAACAACTATTTATTTGGTTGCAAAAACAGATACAGAGAACAATGACTATTACGATGAGTACCTATACATTAATAATGTTTGGGAAATGATAGGTAATACAAAAATTGATTTAGCTAACTATTATACAAAAGATGAATCAATCAGTTTTTTTGCAAAACAAAGTGATTTAAACACTACAAATGCAAATGTTTCTCAAAATACAACAAATATAGCAAATAGATATACAAAAGTAGAAGTTAACAATTTAATAAAGGATTTTATAACAAAAGAAGTTAACAACCTAACAAACTACTACACTTCTGCTCAAATAGATGCGAAAGGATATTTAACAAGTGTTCCAAGCAATTATGTTACAACAACAGAGTTGTCTAGTAAGAATTATGCAACAGTAACATATGTAGATGGTGCATTTACATTAATTAGTGATTTAAGAACAGACCTTACTGCTCTTGAAGAAACTGTTGAAGGTTTAGCAGGTTCTAGTGATTTAAGCGAGAGGGTAAGCACATTAGAAACAAACCAAGAATTAATTAATCAACAAGTTAATGAAAACTACGAAAAAATACTTGAAATTGACCGTGACTATGTTAGAACATCAACTTGGTCAACTCTAAGTACAAATGTAAGTACTAATACAAGCGATATTGCCTCATTAAAGGCTACCGTTAAAAACATACCAACTAAGACAAGTCAACTAACAAATGATAGTGGGTATGTTACAGATACTGAGCTAAGTACACAAATAGCAGACTTAGTTCAAAATGTTAACACTGTTCTAGCCAATACTGTTAAAACAACAAACACTGCACAAGAAATAGCTGGTACTAAAACATTTACAGGTGCAATAATTGTACCAGACATAAGTTTCTAGAGAGGTTGATATGAGTAGTTCAGCAATTAATTTAAAAAGCTTTGTAAACAAAATAGTTTCGAGTTTAAAGTATATTAATGGAAGTTCTCTTTCAGCTACACACCAGAGTGCAGTTTCTTCAATTCTTTTAGGAACAAACACAGGCGAACAATCAAAACTATTAAATGTTAGGTCTGCTATTGAAGTTATAAACAGATTGAGAAGATTGGCAGGCAAAACGGCAAACTTTACATTAACAAATGCAAGTACATACGGGTCTTATGCAGTTAGTGTTAATACAGCAAAATCAATTATTGCAAAAGAAGATTTGAGCCAATCAAATTATAAGTTTACTTATTTGAACTTGTATCACAATACAACAACAGCAAATAGCAACAATGCAAATGCACAATATAGAGCATTGCAGTCTGGAACAATAGTTGGCACATTATACGGAGGAGGTTCTGGTGGTAAAGGTGCTTGGGCTTGTTCTAATGGTAAGAACGGTGGAGGTAATACAATAACAGTTGGTTCAACTGGTGCAGGTGGAATAAGCTATGTTTATACAAAAACACTTACAGGGGCTTTAACTCAAACATCTTCTGCTTCTGGTGGGGATAGTGTTGGTGCGAGTAGTGTATCAACATCAAACGGTTCTGCTACTACACAATATTTAGCTTGTGGAAATGGTGCAGATGGTAATTCTGGTAAAACAGCGTCTTCTAGTTTTAGTGTAAACTCATCAACTGGTTTTAGGTTTGTATTTGGTGCTGGTGGTGGTGGTTCTGGTGGTTCTTCATTTAACTGTGATAGCCAAACAAGTATATCTTCTGTGAGTGGCAATGCTTCTGGTTCAAACGGAAGTTCTCCTGCTCAAAACAACCAATGGACAGCTCACGCAACAACTTGGGCAAGTGGTGGTGGAGGTGGAGCTCCATCTGGTTCGACAAATACAAGTATTGCTACTTCTGGTTCAAGTTTTGGATATGGCACAGTTACAAGTGCAACAAGTGCTTCTGCTACTCAAGCAGGAAACCCAGCAAGAACATCAACAGTAAACTCAATGTCAGCCAATACTACTATTGGTCAAGGTGGTGCAGGTGGTAAATCTTCTGCGTTTGGCAACAAGGATAGTTACAGTGGTCAAGTAAACGGTGGTGGCGAGTTAGTTGCTACTGGTGGACAAGGTGGTATGAGAGGTGGTTTCAAAGTCACTTCTGGTGGCGATTTGCTACTAATTCAAGTAGACAATATAGAAACACTACAAGCAGTTTAGGAGAAAATATGGTTACAACAAAACAAAGATTTCAAGAGATATTTCAAAGTTACATTCAAGAGTTTATTTACACAACAACTTGCATTGAAGATGTAAATGGAGAAGTAACAATTAAAGGTGGGAAAAAGACATTTATGCCACTAAATGATTGTGTTAGGCTAGATAAACCAATGTATATTTATAGTAGCAATACCAGTGAATATACAGGCGAGGTTGTAGAAAAGGAAGATAGATATGAAATACACTTCCCTAGATTTGGAAAGTTGGGAAAAACATATACAGATGATTTGGCTTGGGTTTTAGATAAAGACACTGTGTTTTACTTTGAAAGACCGTATCGAAACCGACTAAAAACAGTTCTTCAAAAATTAGTTGGAGAAAATAGTGTTGTTGCATATAGTAACGATATTGCTATTAATGATGTTAAAATCGGTCCAGCATTTATTACAGGATATATAAGAGATTTAGATAGTGGGTATCACGAACTTAATGGTGGAATTATTTATTGTTTAAGGTGGACTAATATGGAAGGCTTGCATAAAACCTTTGAAGGTAACAACAACCACTTAGAAAGAATGAATAACCCTTATAAAATTAAGTTTGGTACACTTGACCAATTCTTAAATATATCAAAAGAAGAGTTTGAGAATATTCTTGAAAATGAGGAGAAATAATGAAAGAAATTGAAATAATCAACGGCATAGGTAGATATGTTGGTGGAAACGAACATATAAAGCTAAATGAAGAGTTGAAAATAAAAGTAAACTTTAATCAAAAGGTTGACAAGGCGTTTTATATAGCATATAATAATTATGAAAAAATTAAAGGTTCAATAAAAGAAGATGGCACATTTAGTTTGCCTGTTAATTTTATTAAACTTGGCAAGCTAAAACTTGTAATTGAAGAGCCAATATTATATGCAACCCCTAGAACAATACAGGTAGAAGACCTAATTATTAGAGAAACCGAAAGTCAAGTGCAATCAATACCACAAATAGAAGAATTAAAGGCAATTGTGGCAGAGTGTGTTGAAAAAGTTAAAGACTTAAACGAAAAATATGATACCGTTTTAAAATTGATTAGCACAAGTTATGACATGGAGGAATATGAAGATGTTGAGTAGATTATTAGATATGGCTGGGTGGTTTACAGCTTTGAGTGACACCATAACAGACTTTTTGCCACAAATAATAGCAATTCTTACAAGTGGAACACTTTCTTATTTTCTTTTTAGACTTGTGTTTGAGTTAATTATTACAAAGATAAAAAACAAAGCAAACAAGCCTTTAGCAGAACAAATAGCAAAAAACGATGCTAAATTAGACACTATTATTGATAAAGTTGAGGAAGCATTTAATAAAAAACTTGATGAATACACACAAGTTATTGTTGAAACAATGCACGAAACCGTAGCAACATACAAGAAAGAAAAGCAAAAAGTTTACAAAAAGATTGTAAAAGAAAACAAAAAAGCACAAAAAGTTGTTGAAGATGCAAAAGCCGAGATAGAGGCAGTAAAAGAAGAAATTAAAAACGAAGTCCAAAATCAAGTTGTAACGGAAGTTCAACCTGTGGTGGAAGAAGTTATAGAACAAGTTGAAAAAGTGGCAGAGAGCCAAATACAAGCCGAAGAAAAGGCAAAAACAACTAAACTTGTTGCAAAAAAGGTAATTTCAAATGACTAACGAAACAAAATCAACAATTTTTAAGTGGTTATATAGAAGTTTTGAGTATTATGTGCCTGGTGGCATAGCACTTTGGCAGTTTTTAATATCTTCACTTATCAACAAAGAAATCACAGTTATGCAAAAAGTTGGTGTAAGTGGGATATTTGTGCTTGTTATAATTGCTATTATAGGGGTGTATTTTTATGGAAAACACTTTAAGACAAGCATAACAAAGGTAACAAATGATATTTTAGAGTGCATTGATGACACAAAAAAGGTGGAATTAATAGCAAAAAAGAGGCAGATTGAAAGTCAACAAGAGATTTTTAGGAATGCATGTTTCTTGGCACCGTTTGTCTTGATGTGGTTGCTTTGCACTTTGATAGAAAATGGAGTGCCGATATTAAATATATTGTCTCATAGAAATTGGAAGTACGAATTTTGGAAAGAAAAAGAAA
>JAEIGA010001728.1_pt1 | contig 34551 bp, 29 predicted proteins | sample 9270691 | NCBI WGS metagenome assembly JAEIGA01 (sample SAMN17057246, study PRJNA624740) | gut metagenome | biome: biome; isolation source: fecal sample | host: Bos grunniens | place: China: Xizang | collected 2019
GCCACAGCGATGCAAAGATACAATTTAATATCCAAAAAAACTAAAGAATTTCTTAAAAACACATTATAAATTACACGCCTATGCGAGGCTTATTCTCTATGGTGCTGATATAGTGCTTGAATGGGGTTGTTCATTTTTTGTTTTTTCTTTTAAATGGTCGAAGTTGCATTGGCTGACAATGAGTATGCCGAATGTTATTCGGTTGATGTCGCTGATGTTTCTTGGATCGTTTGTGTCGATAAATGTGTGTATGCAGGGGTGCTTCTCGATGAGTTTTAGGAGTGAAATCTCTGTCTCTAACAGCTCGTCAATGTCGGGCAAGGGTGTGCGATGAGCGATGTTATCGGGGGTGTTGTGTAGGAGTATCAGTAGTCGTGGTACTTGTGATAGTAGGGGGATGGATGCGACAATGTGTTCTTTGCCATCGGGTGATAGGGAGGTGTAATAGCTCTCGCTGACCGGTGCTTGTGGTAGGTAGTCGAGTGATGAGTCGATAGTGCCGTTGTCGTTGATGCATATGATGGCGCAGTGAAAGGGTGTGTTGTGATGCGAGTGATTTCTGTGGGATGTGTCGGTGGAGTGGTGTAGAGTGCAGTGTGAATGGGGTAGCTTGAGTGAGTACAGCGAAGCACTCTTTTCGGCGCTGCCAATGCTTAATATGGGGTGTATTGAGGTGGGGTGAATGTGGGCTGTTTGGAAGAATGGGTGTTCTTCCCATTTGCTGTGTTTTTGGATGCTGTGAGGTGCAAAATATTGTTCGTTTGTTTGGTAGAAATTTACCTCTTTCCAGATGGGATTATTGGCATGTTTTTGTTGCCAAAAGTCTAATAATTTTCGCCCCATTTTTCCTCCCGGAAGAGCTAAGGAAAATCTCTTTTTGGGTCTATAAAGTTTGCTCTCGATAATGACTTCGGGGCTGTTTATGGAAGAGCCTATTACTTGCTCGCGTGTAATGAATCGGGTTGATGCTATGTGCTTGAATAGCTGTTGTGTAATTCCTTCAAGAGCCTCTTCCAGATTGTGGTGTTCGTGTCGTTGATGCATGATGAAAATGTGTGTGGTTTTATGACTTTTTTGTCCTATAGTATAAATACATTTGTGGGGCATTTTGTTCCATCTATTTTGCGAAAAAACACCGACTTTATATGCCTTGATTTCTACATATAAAGCCGGTGCTTTTTTACAATCATATAACCTAATATTTCAACTGCGTAATGTTGCGGTTTGTGCGTTTCCGCATCACTGCGTGTGCCGTTACAAACCGGGATAATTGCGAGAATAATCTTGTCAATTATCACATTGCAAAGATAGGTGTGTTTGGACTATGTGTACAATAGCTTGATGTAGTGATTTTGATAAGAGTCCTTACCAATAAATGATTAGTGAGGGTGAAAATACGGCAATTTACACTTGAGCCTTTTGCTTGTTTTTGTAATGTGTTGATATTTATGGAGATTGCGTGCCTGATAAATTGTTGAAAAATTCTTCTATTATTATTGTGTAAAAGCTAATAAAAATTACTATTTTTGCCGACACATAACGAAAAAATTAAGCAATGACAACAGAGAAAAAAATAAAGACCGCGTTAGTGTCGGTTTTTCATAAAGATGGTCTTGATGACATTATCAAAATGTTGCATGCCGATGGCGTGGAGTTCCTCTCTACCGGCGGTACACAATCGTTTATAGAATCATTGGGTATTCCCTGCAATGCAGTGGAAGACCTTACCGGTTATCCCTCAATATTGGGTGGTCGCGTAAAAACCTTGCACCCCAAAGTATTTGGCGGTATCCTTAATCGTCGCGACAATGAGACGGATGCAGCTCAGATTGCCGAGTATGAGATTCCCTCAATCGACTTGGTAATTGTCGATTTGTATCCTTTTGAGCAAACTGTTGCTTCGGGCGCTGAAGAGGCTGCGATTATCGAAAAGATTGATATAGGTGGTATCTCGCTTATCCGTGCTGCTGCCAAGAACTTCAACGATGTGGCAATTGTTGCATCGAAAGGTCAATATGGTATCTTGCTTGATATACTCAAACGCAATGGTGCTAAGACTACACTTGAAGATCGTCGTTTGTTGGCTCGTGAGGCTTTTGCTGTTTCGTCGGGTTATGATAGCGCTATCTTCAATTATTTCGATGGTGGCGAAGGTTCTACCTTCCGCGCTGCTGTTAATGGTAACAAAGCCTTGCGCTATGGCGAGAATCCTCACCAAAAGGGCGCTTTCTATGGCGACTTCGACGCCATGTTTGAGCAACTTCACGGTAAAGAGATTTCGTACAACAACTTGCTTGATATCGATGCCGCTGTATCGTTGATAGCCGAGTTTGACGAAACAACATTTGCGGTACTCAAGCACAATAACGCTTGTGGTATTGCATCGCGCGATACAATCCTCGATGCGTGGACAGCAGCACTCGAGTGCGACCCTGTGTCGGCTTTTGGTGGCGTGCTTATTGCCAACCGTCCTATTGACTTGGCTACTGCCGAGGAGGTAAACAAGATTTTCTTTGAAGTAATTATCGCTCCCGAATATGCTCCTGAGGCATTGGAAGTGTTGAAACAAAAGAAAAATCGTATTATCCTTGTTCAAAAGCAACCCAATACCACAACCAAGCAATATCGTTCGTTGTTGGGTGGCGTGTTGGTACAAGATCGCGACTTGCACACTGAGCAACCCGAAGAGTTGCGTCAAGCAACCGAGCGCGCTGTTGATGCCGACCGTATTGCCGACTTGCTCTTTGCCAACAAGATTGTGAAGCATAGCAAATCGAACGCTATTGTGCTTGCCAAAAATCGTCAACTCTGTGCCAGTGGTGTAGGTCAAACATCTCGCGTTGATGCATTGCGCCAAGCTATCGAGAAGGCTCATTCGTTCAACTTCGACCTCAATGGCGCAGTGATGGCTTCTGATGCATTCTTCCCCTTCCCCGACTGCGTAGAGATTGCGCACAAGGCCGGTGTTGATGCTGTGATACAGCCTGGTGGTTCAGTACGTGACCAAGAGACTATTGACTATTGCAATGCTAATAACATCGCGATGGTAATGACCGGTATTCGTCATTTTAAACATTGAAAACTAACTTTTAAAACAAAACAGAATGGGACTTTTCTCATTGACACAAGAAATAGCTGTCGACCTTGGAACTGCCAATACCATTATCATCCATGATGGTAAGATAGTGGTAGATGAGCCCTCGGTTGTGGCACTTGAGAAGAAGACTGAGAAACTCGTAGCAGTGGGTGAGAAGGCTCGCCAAATGCACGAAAAAACAGCACCTCATATTACAACTATCCGTCCTTTGCGTGATGGCGTTATTGCCGACTTCTATGCTGCCGAGCAAATGATACGCGGTATGGTGAAGATGGTAAATCCTCAACGTCGTTGGTTTACTCCCTCGTTGCGCATGGTTGTATGTATACCTTCGGGTAGTACCGAGGTAGAGATACGTGCGGTGCGTGACTCGGCCGAGCATGCCGGTGGTCGTGATGTGTATATGATATATGAGCCCATGGCAGCTGCTATCGGTATTGGTATAGACGTTACGGCTCCCGAGGGTAACATGATTGTGGATATAGGTGGTGGTAGCACCGAGATTGCTGTAATCTCATTGGGTGGTATCGTTTCTAACAAGTCTATCCGTATAGCCGGTGACGACCTTACTGCCGATATTCAGGAGTATATGCGTCGTCAGCATAATGTGCGTATTGGTGAACGTACTGCCGAGTTGATCAAGATTAATGTAGGTTCGGCACTTACCGAGTTGGCTGATCCCCCAGAAGATTATATTGTGCATGGTCCTAACCAAATGACCGCATTGCCTATGGAGATACCCGTATCGTACCAAGAGGTGTCGCACTGTATTGAGAAATCTATCTCAAAAATTGAGGCTGCAGTGCTCAGCGCCTTGGAGCAAACTCCTCCTGAGTTGTATGCCGACTTGGTGCGTAATGGTATATATTTGGCAGGTGGTGGCGCATTGTTGCGCGGTCTTGACAAACGTTTGACTGACAAGATTGGTATTACCTTCCATATTGCCGATGATCCTTTGCACGCTGTTGCAAAAGGTACCGGTGTGGCATTGAAAAATATCGATGAATTTAACTTCTTGATTCGATAATAAGCAGAGCTAATATTACCCCGAGTTACACACTTCGCATGTGAAGTTGTGTAACTCGTTGCGGTAAAATAAAGAACGACTACTCGATGCGCAATCTTATAGACTTTCTTATCAAACATCACGCTTGGATATTTTTTATATTCTACGTAGTGTTGAGTTGTACATTGCTTTTTTCGTCAAATCCTTACCAGCGAAGCGTATTTTTCGGCTCGTCAAATAGAGTCGTATCGCAAGTGTACGAAATGACCGATGCGGTATCGGGCTACTTCGGGCTTCGTAAAGCCAATGAGGAGTTGTTGATGCAAAATGGTGAGTTGGCTATGGAAAACTTGCAGTTGCGCCGTCAATTGCAACGATACAGCTATGCGGCCGCTGCCGATTCGCTTGCACAAAGCGACCCCATGTTGCAACAGTATGACTTTGTTTTGGCTCGAGTTATCAATAATAGCGTGAGCCATCTGGAGAATTATATAACGCTCGATAAAGGTCGTGCCGATGGAGTGGAACCCGAAATGGCCGTGGTGGACCATCGTGGTATTGTGGGTATTGTCAATGTTGTTAATGAGCATAGTTCGGTAGCAATATCGGTGCTCAATACCAAATTGCATGTGAGTTGCAAGGTGAAAGGAACCGATTGTTTCGGATCGTTGGTGTGGGATGGTCGCAGTGCCGCCTATGCTGTGCTTGAGGAGATGCCTCGCCACGTTGAGTTTGTACCAGGTGATACGATTGTTACAAGTGGTTTCTCGGCAGTATTTCCCGATGGCGTAATGGTGGGCACAATACATGACTATGCCAAGCAGAAGGATGACAATTTCTATGCTATGCAAGTCAAACTTTCAACTGACTTTACCCAGCTGGGTGTAGTACGTGTTATTCGCAATCACACACAAGACCAACAGCAATTGTTGGAGAAGGAGGCTCGTAAATGAATATTAATCTGTTGCGCGAAATAGGTATAGCGCTGATATTTGTATTGTTGCAGGTATTGGTATTCAATCAGATACACCTCTTTGGTGTGGCTGTTCCTTTGGTGTTTATATATGTTATTTTTCGCATGCCGTTGTCTCTGTCTACAGCGTGGTTGCTTACAGCCTCGTTTTTCTTGGGGTTGGTTGTAGACATTTTCAGTAATACGCCCGGCATGAATGCATTGGCTTGTACAATATTTGCCTTTTTGCGTCGACCTGGTTTATCGCTATACCTTCCCCATGGTAGCGATTACGTGGCCGAAGTACCATCGATACGAGGCTTTGGTATGTGGCTTTATGTGCGTTATTCGCTAACACTTTCATTGCTTTATTGTGTATTGTTGTTCTCAATAGAGTCGCTCTCGTTGTTCGACTTTCCCTATCTGCTCATGCGTATAGTGAGTAGCACACTGCTTACGTTTGTACTTATTCTTTGTATTGATAGCTTGAGTCAAGGTCGTGAGAAAAGATTATAATCTTGAAAAGAGAAAGTATGTTATTGCTACAGCCGTTGTTGCGATTGTGGTAATCTATATTGTGCGCCTATTCTCGTTGCAAGTAGGTGATAATGACTATAAACGATTTGCCGATAGTAATGCATTTCAGCGAAAAGTGCTTTATCCGTCGCGTGGCTTTGTGTATGACCGCAATGGCGAGCTGTTGGTTTATAATCAGCCGGCCTATGATGTGATGATGATACCGCGCGAGATGCGTTCGCTCGATACGCTTGATTTTTGTAATACGTTGGGTATCGATCTTGAGCAGTTCAATCGTTATATTGCTGATATGAAGGATCGTCGCAAGAATCCCGGCTACTCAACTTATACACCACAGGTTTTCATGACGCAACTTTCGGCTCGCGATTATGGTCGACTGCAGGAAAAGTTGTATCGTTACCCCGGTGTGTATATCCAAAACCGTGTGCTTCGTGAGTATAGTCGTCCTATTGCGGCCAATGTATTGGGTAACATTCGCGAGGTATCACCGTCGGATATAGAGCGCGACGATTACTATCGTCGAGGTGACTACACTGGCGACCTGGGTGTGGAGAAGTCGTTTGAGGATGTATTGCGTGGAGTAAAAGGCGAGGAGATACTTTTGCGAGATGCTCATGGACGCATCAAGGGTAAGTATGAAGATGGTAAATACGATGTTCAGCCTATATCGGGCCGTAATATAACGCTGTCGATAGATGCCGATTTGCAGGCTTATGGCGAGAAACTGATGCAAGGCAAGACGGGTGCGATTGTGGCTATAGAACCCTCGACAGGCGAGATATTGGCGCTTGTGTCGAGTCCTACCTACGACCCCTCTATCCTGGTGGGTCGTGAACGTGGAAAAAATTATGCGCGCCTTACTCGTGATCCGGGCAATCCCCTTTACGACCGTGCTATTATGGCGGTTTATCCTCCGGGTTCAACATTTAAGCCTACTCAGGGACTTATCTTCCTTGAGGAGGGTATAATCACGCCCAATACCAATTATCCCTGTACCGGTGGTTTTGTTGTAGGAGGTTTGCGAGTAGGTTGTCACGCGCATGCCGCACCCCTGCCGCTGATACCTTCGTTGGCCACATCGTGCAATGCATATTACTGTTACGGATTGCGCTCGATGCTCGATAACCGCAGCCTTTATGAGAGTACATCCGAGGCTTTCGAGATATGGAAGAACCACTTGGTGTCGATGGGCTATGGTTACAAATTGGGTATTGACCTTCCCGGTGAGAAGCGTGGTTTCTTGCCTAATAGTGCCTATTACGACAAGTTCTATGGTAAGAATCGATGGAAGGCTCTCACCATTATATCTATTGCGATAGGTCAGGGTGAGATATTGGCTACCCCATTGCAAATAGCCAACCTCGCTGCTACGGTGGCTAATCGGGGTTATTTCTACACGCCTCACGTTGTGAAGGCTATACAAGATAGTGTAATTGATACGACTTATACTGTACGTCGCTATCCTTCGATCGATGCCAATCATTATGATGCTATTGTAGAGGGTATGCGTATGGCTGTTACCGATGGAACCTGTCGCACGGCCAATCTTAAAGATATAGAGGTGTGTGGAAAGACCGGTACGGCGCAAAATCCCCATGGTCGCGACCACTCGGCATTTATGGGATTTGCTCCGATGAATAATCCTCAAATAGCCATAGCCGTATATGTCGAAAATGCCGGATTTGGTGCAACCTATGGTGTTCCTATTGGTAGCTTGATGATGGAGTACTACCTCAAGGGTGAGATAACCGACCCGGCTCGCAAAGATCTTGAACAAAGAATGTTTAACTCGAAAGTTGTAGGTAATAGTGGCAAGAAACGTTGATGTGTGGAAATCGGTAGACAAGTTTACAATATTTCTGTATGTTGTACTAGTCTTTTTTGGTTGGGTAAGTATCTACGCAGCCAGTTACGACTTTGACCAGGCAAGCATATTCGATTTTGCTGAGCGTTCGGGCAAGCAGCTTGTGTGGATTGGCTTGTCATTTGTGTTGGCGTCTGTTATTATGCTCATAGATTCACGTATGTTCGAGACATATGCCTATCTTATATACATAGCATTTATTTTGTTATTGCTCTTTACCTTGGTTGTGGCCGATGAGGTGAAGGGTTCCCGATCGTGGCTGACGATAACTTCGTCGGTGCGTCTACAGCCGGCCGAGTTTGCCAAGTTTGCTACGGCTCTGGCAGTGGCCAAGATGTTCAATGGATATAACTTCAGGTTTACCAGTCTGCCTAATTTTTTCAAAATAGTAGGCTTGGTGATATTGCCAATGTTGATTATTGTGATGCAGAAGGAAACAGGATCGGCCTTGGTATATCTGTCATTTGTGTTAATGATGTACCGTGAAGGTATGACCGGTTTGGTACTATTTGGCGGTATTTGTGCTATCGTTTACTTTATATTGGGTATAAAGTTTAGTGCCGACATGTGGATGGGAGCGCCTTTAGGAGAAAGTATAGTGCTTATACTCATCTGTATTGTGTTAGTAGGTATCATACGCTATTTTGCCGAGAATAAATTGGTGGCGCGCAATCTCTCTATATTTTATATTCTTGTAGCGATTGTGGTCTCGATACTCATGCTATGTGATGTGGCAGTACCTATGCTTTATGTGCTACTGGGTGTAGTGCTTTTGTCGGTGCTCTATCTTGTGGCGATTTATTTCTCGCACTTCTCGTCTAAGTTATTGGTTGCTGCGGCTGTAACCATTGTATCGGTGGCGTTTCTCTTTTCGTGCAACTTTGTTTTCAGTAAGTTGCAACCTCACCAACGCACTCGCATAGAGGTGTTGTTGGGTATGAAAGAGGACTTGCGCGATGCAGGATACAATGTCAACCAGTCCAAAATTGCCATTGGTTCGGGCGGTTTCTGGGGAAAGGGGTTCTTGAATGGTACGCAGACCAAGCTCAAGTATGTGCCGGAGCAGGATACCGACTTTATTTTCTGTACTATTGGCGAGGAGGAAGGTTTCTGGGGCTCTTGTCTGGTGTTGGTGCTATTTACGGCTCTGATATTGCGTATCATGACTATTGCAGAGCGACAGCCACGACCCTTTGGCCGAGTTTATGCCTATTGTGTGCTGGGAATATTCTTCTTCCACCTGTTTATTAATATAGGTATGGTTATCGGATTGTGCCCGGTGATTGGTATTCCGTTGCCGTTCTTTAGTTATGGAGGCTCGTCGTTGTGGGGCTTTACCATATTGCTGTTTATACTTCTGCGTATCGATGCCTCGCGCAGTGAGCACTTCTGATAAGGTGTTTCCCTGGTAATTTATTTATTAAATGAGTTGCGCTTGACGATAGCTGCTTCTAATGCTTTACGTCCAGCCTCGGTCATCAAGCCGCGCCTTTCGAGGTCGGCGCAACGTTGTATATTCAATTCGGTCCAGTGGCTGTTTTTGCGACGTGGTGATAGCCGTTGAGCCAGTCGCCCATCGGGTAATCGTTTCAAGGTAGAATCTATCCATCCGTAACATAATGCTTCCTCGACTACTTCTATATAAGGTATAACGCCCTCTCGTGGTACACAGCTACGCGAAGTTACTACCCAGCATACATGCTCGGTAGAGTGATTCGTTTCAAGCCAATGTCTCAAATCGGAACGTTGGGTGTAGGGTAGAAGATTTATAATATCCATACTATCGGCTCAAGGCGTATTGTATGAATAGAGGCTTGATTTACTCCTCGGTCTCTCTTGCTCGAGGTATGGCAATAGAGGTATAGAGTTGTAGAAATGCCGATATGGTAAGTAGAACAATCCAGTCGTTACCACCCTTAAACATCAGGTATGACGCAAATATCAGCATGAGTGTTGCCAAGAGTTCGATGAGAACCAGACGGCGCATGCGAGTGTTCTTGCCACGATAGGGTGTTATGAGACGTATGACCGACATGCCGGCTGCGCCTACAGCAAAGATGTAGGGAACCCACTCCTCGAAGAGGAAAAGAGGGAGTAAAGCACCTACTACAACGAGCATGGCCGATGCCTTGAAAATGATATCTTTTATATTCATTACTTTGTGGATTATTGGTTGTTGTTGAGAGTCGGTATATCGGCCGGAGACTCAACTATCAGATATACATCTTCGTAAGGAAGCTGCATGCCATGTTTCTCTCGTGCTATGCGGTCTATTGTGACAATGTCCGACTCTGAGTTGTTTATTTCTTCTTGCAGTTGTTTTATCAAAGCCTCCTCTTTAGCAATTTCTTGTTTGAGGGTTCTGATATGAGTATCGTTTTCGCAAATGTCTAAGTAACTATTATTCTTGAGAATAAATAGATGCCAGATGACAAAACCCACGATGAGTGCTGCCGGGAGGTAGGGAATGATATTATGTTTGATATAGTGCAGTGTGGCTGCAAATTTCTCTTTCATGTTCATGATACGTGATGATGGCGTATTTTAAAGCAACAATTCGTCGGCCTTGATATATTCGTCGAGGAACTTAGCAACCAAGATGAGGCTGTTTATATCTTTCCACTTGATTTTATTCTCTTTGATATATTTGTTGAATGCTTTTTTCTGATCAGATGTGAGCAATTCGTTGACACCTCGTTTGTTAGCTTGACATATTGCACGATCGTTTACAACCATAACAGTGCGGTTGATGGTTGGTAGGGTTCTTGTATTGTATTTGTTTTGAGTCATCTCTTTATAACGAAGTGCTGCCATGTTTCCGTGGTCGTTGAACGAAGCTACATTTTGTGTAGAAGCTGTTGTGGTAGGAGAACCGTATGCTCCACTACCATCGTTCAGTGCATTGAAGTCGCATTGACAAGTAGTGCCAATAACCACATAGTCTGTTTTGTGTAGACATGTAACATAGAGGTTTCCACGGCGTATCAATACGGTTTGATCTTCGCATACTACCGAGTCGATCTTATTACCGTCATGAGCAAGCATGATTTTGTCGTTGTCGGTAAAGTGTAAGTCGTTTTTGATCAAATGCACGTTGATATTGGCACTTTCGGCCTTGCCATCGTTGTAATATACAATAGCAGGTTTAAAATCTTGGAACATATAGGGCCAACCCTCAGTAGGTTCGTATTCACGTGCATAGCCGGCTATGGTGGCGCATATAAACAATGCGATTGATACAAATTTTTTCATAACTTATTTGGATTAATGTTTGACTTCGAGCAACGAATTTACGCATATTTTTTAATTTTTATATGGTTTTGTTTTTTATTTTATTGCGAGAGGGTTGTTTTTAAACATTTTTAGTTCATTTAAGTCTAATAACAGGCGATTGAGGATGTCGATATTATTATATATAATAGGTGTTTCTATGTGTTAATTTAATAAATATTTGAGAGTCTAAAGCGAAAATAACGTATCTTTGCAGTCTGGAAAACAATAATCACTAAATAACTTATGAATATGAAAACAAGAAAATTAGGCATGCTGTTGCTGTTGCTCATCACCACCTGCTTCTATTCGGTGGCGCAATTGAGCACCTTTACTTTGCGTAATGGCGCAACAGTTTACATCTGGGAAGACAAGTCGCAACCCGATGTGTATGGTATGGTTACCTTCAATGTAGGTTCTATTGACGATCCTGTACAATATACAGGTTTGGCTCACTACCTCGAACACGTTATGTTTAAAGGTACACAAACAATAGGTGCTCTTGACTGGGGTAAAGAGAAACCCTTGTATGAGCAAATTATTGCCAAATATGACGAGATGGCAGCTACCACTGATGTTAAGGCTAAGGAGGCTCTTGGTCTTGAAATCAATAAACTCTCGGTAGAAGCTGCTCAATATGCCGCTGCCAATGAGTTTACTTTGTTGGTAGACGGTATGGGTGGTCAAGGTCTTAATGCAGGTACCGGTTATGACCAAACTATGTACTACAATACATTCCCTCCCACACAACTCGAAAAGTGGTTGGAGCTTTATAGCGAGCGTCTTCTCGATCCCGTATTCCGTGGCTTCCAAACAGAGCTTGAGGCTGTGTATGAGGAGTATAACATGTACCAAGATAACATAGGTTCGAACCTCTCTCAATTTATCTTTGGTGAGGCTTTCAAGGGCACTCCCTATGGTCGTCCTATCATTGGTTTGCCCGAGCACTTGAAAAATCCCAGCTTGAGCAACTTGATTAACTTCTATGAGGACTGGTATGGTCCCGAAAATATGGCTATTATTCTTGTTGGTAATCTCGATGCTGCCAAGGCTGTGTCGCTCGTTCGTCAAAAGTTTGAGCGTATTCCTCGTCGCGGTGTTCAAACACACGCCGAGATCAATCGCACTCCCTTCAGCGGTCGCAAGGTTATCTCTGAGAAACTTTTCTACCAACCCTTTGTAGCTATGGTTTACAATGGTGTTGCTTCAAACTCGGCCGACGAAATCGCCTTGTCGGTAGCTACACAATTGCTCACCAACGGCCAATCAACCGGTATTCTCGACAAACTCGCCGTTGATGGTACTATCATGGGTGCTGCTGCATCGCCTGTGTCATTCCGTAACGCCGGTATCGTAATGCTCCAAATCTTCCCCGCTTTCGACCAAAGCCAAGGCAAATATGACAGCCATGCTTCGGTTGAGAAGATGATGGTTAATGCTATCGAGCAATTGCGCAGTGGTGCATTTACAGTTGAACAACTTGAGGCCGTGAAGAATGCGATGATTCGCGACTTCCAATTGGGTATGGAGTCGAACAATGCCAAGGCTCAAAATCTCTCGAATCTCTTCAATACAGGTACTAACCCCGTAGAACTTGTAAACTATACTCAAAACGTTGCTGCTATTACTCCCGAGGATATTATCAACGTGGTAAACAAATACCTTAACAACGATGTTTTGGTAGTAAATGTACAAGAGATAAGAGGCGACCGTAAGGTGACAAAACTCGACAAGGTTGCTAAACCCGGTTATCAACCCGTTGAGGCTGTTCGTGGTGTGAAGAGTGAGTATGCTCAATACCTCGAGTCAATGGAAGTTCCCGCTCCCGAGCCCGACTATTGTGACTTCAGCTCAGTACAAGAGCGTCCTATCAATACTCGCAGTAAACTCTATTATACAGAAAATCCCGAGAACGAGGTTTATAGCCTTACATTGCGTTATGGTGTAGGTACTCGTCGCATGCCTATCTTGGCTTATGCCGTTCCTTTGATGAACAACGCCGGTACAATGGCTCACCTCACTCCCTACGAGTTTAAGCAAGCATTGGCTCACCTCAATACTACTATCAACTACTCGGTATCTAAGGACTATATGACTGTAACACTCTATGGTTCGGAGAGCTCGCTTACAGCTGCTTGCCAACTCTTGCAGCGTCAAATTCTCATGCCCCAATTGGACGAGAAGCAATTGCAAGGTATCATTGGTCAAGAGTATAGCTCACGTATGAGCGAGAAGGAGAGCGTAGAGTCGCAACAACAAGCCTTGATGCAATACATGCTCTATGGTCAAAACTCAGACTTCCTTAACCGTATGCCTCTCCAAAAGGTAGTAGAACTCTCGGCCGGTGAGTTGTCTGCAGCCTTCCGTGAGGCTACCAACTATGAGTTTACTGCTCACTATGTAGGTACAATGCCCTTCGAGCAAGTATATCAAATCTTGAGCACCAACTTGCCTCTTATCGAGAACGAGACTGTATCTCACTCACCCGAGGTAATGGACCGTGAAGAATATACTGAGAATACTATCTACTTCTTGCCCAATGACAAGGCTAAACAAAGCAACATCTACTTCTTTGTAGAGGGTCAACCCTTCGATATCAATGAGTCTATCACAATGGAAGCCTTTACAACATACTTCGGTGCCGGTTTCGGTAGCCTCGTTGTAGACGAGATTCGTGAGAAACGTGCTATGGCTTATACTGCTTATGGTGCTGTGAATGCTCCCCAATTGCCCGGTAAAGATTGGATGTTTATGGGTTATGTAGGCACACAAGCTGACAAGACTCTCGAAGCATTGCAAGTATACACCGACTTGTTGAACGACATGCCTCAAGCTCGTGAAAACTTTGACGTAATCAAGACCAACATGCGCGAGTCGCTCTTGAGCGAGAAGCCCGGTTTCCGTAACCGTAGCATGGTGTTTGAGTACTGGAAGCGCATGGGCTACACTCAAGACCCCGCTATCGACAACATGAAGCGCATCGAAGAACTTTCTTTCGACGATGTTGTGAAGTTCTACGAAGAGAATATCAAGGGCAAACCTATTGCTATTGCTATTGTAGGTAGTCCTAAGGATGTTAAGGAGAAAGACTTGGCTAAGTTTGGTAAAGTTGTTAAGATCAAACGTAGCGAACTCTACACCGACGATTCGCTCTCGTTCTAATAAGAGACTGATATAACTCAATGCAAAGAGCCATCTTCCGTGCGGAGGTTGGCTCTTTTGTGTTATGTATATGTAACGTGCGGTAAGATTGTTGAGTGAGGCGCGATTCTGTGACAAATGAAGAAATGGAATAAAAATTCAATTAATTTGTTTTGAATATTCTTGCTTTTGTTTAATTTTGTAAAATGTTAATTTCTTAATCACAATAGTTATGAAGGTAAAAAAGATGTTATTAATGTTGGTAATTTTGATTACCATGCAGGGGTATGGCATGTCGCATAAGGCGACTGATGATGTATATGCTCCTATTACTAATCTGCCAACGATATTTATTGATACCGAGAATGGCGCAGCAATAACTAGCAAAGATGATTATGTCAATGCGGTAATTACCGTGAGGGGTGCAGCCAATGAGGAGGATAACATAACCGAAGTTCCTGCCGAGATAAAGGGTAGAGGAAACTCGACTTGGAAAATGGCCAAGAAGCCCTATCGACTCAAGTTTGAGGACAAAATCAACTTTTTGGGAAATGAAGCCAAAGAGAAGAACTGGGTGCTCTTGGCTAACTATGCCGACAAGACATTGTTGCGCAATGCCTTGGCTTTCGAGACCGCGCGTGCTTTGTTCAACTTTGAGTTTACTCCGTCTGTTACGTTTGTTGATGTGGTGCTCAATGGCAAGAATATAGGTAGCTATCTGCTCACCGACCAAGTAGAGGTAAAGAAGAGCCGAGTGTCGGTTATGGAGCAACCGACAACTGTGGTACAAGGCAACCCCGAAATTACCGGAGGATACCTTATTGAGGTGGATGGATTTGCCGAAAAAGAAATATCTTGGTTCAAGACGGCAAAAGATATGAAGGTAACTATCAAGTATCCCAAGGATGATGAAATCAATGCGTCGCAGAAGAACTATATTCAAAACTATACTCAGCGCATGGAGAATGCACTCTTCTCGGAACGGTTTGATGACCCTGAAAAGGGTTGGCGTCATTATATTGATGAAGACTCTTGGGTCAATTGGTATATTGCTTGCGAGTTGTTTGGCAACTCCGACTCGTGGTGGAGTACCTATATGTATAAGGAGCGTGGCGAAAAGTTTAAGTATGGCCCTATATGGGATTTCGATATTGCTTTCAACAACGACTATCGCATAGGAAATGCTACCGAAAAGTTTATGCGCTCGGCAGGTTGTGAGCCGAAGACTTGGATAAAACGCTGGTGGGAGGATGAGACTTTGCAAAAACAGGTAAAGAAGCGTTGGGTAGAAATGGGCGCCGAAAATATTAAGGAGTTTATGCTCAGTTATATTGATAGTATGGAGGTCGTATTGGATGAATCGCAGAAAAATAACTACGAGATATGGCCTACACTCGACACTCGTGTGCACTATGAATATTCGGTGCGTGGATCGTATGAGGCCGAGGTACAGGCGTTGAGAGAATATGTTGATGCACGTATTAGATTTCTTGATCTGATATGGCGAGTACGTGCCGATATTGACGAGAAGGTTGTAGATGGAAGTATAATCGAAATGCCATACAACCATATTGAACAAGGCGAAAATATCAGACTGACACGTGTGCAAGGAATGGCAAATGTTGCCATAACCTTGATTGATGGTAAGGTGGTGTACTCGGCACAACATGTGGCCGATGCCAACAATAATGTTGTAATAGATAGTAGTTCGCTACAGGCCGGATTGTATATTGTAGTCGCGAGTGATGCTCGGAGCAATGTGTTCAGAGGTCGCTTGCTGGTAGAATAGGCAAAAGGTATAGAATAGAGCAAAGCCCTATTGCATGGCTATAGAAGCGGTGCAATAGGGCTTGTTGTATTGTGGCTTAATGGTCTTATTTGAATCCTTGTGTTGCAATAAACTCTCGCCACACTTGTGTAAAGTGTTCGTTGTCTTTGAGGGTATAGCGTACATCGGTAAATACTTGTGCAAGGGTCTCCTTGTTGTTTTCCTCGACAAAGTGGCGATTGATGGGTAGGGACTCTTTCTCGGCATACAACTCTTTGATGCGCTCGAGGGTGTAGTCGTTGTATTGTTCGTGATGGATACAAGCTTCAATAGGAAGGCGCTCGACTTGCTCGGGCATGCCGTCGGGATATCCTACGGTGAGTGTTGCTACGGGAACAACACGTTGGGGGAGGTTGAGTATCTCTGCTATTTGGGGCGCATTGTAGGTGGTAGTGCCTAAGTAGCAGCAACCCAATCCGCGAGCCTCGGCAGCAGTGTTGAATTGTTGAGCAACCAAGAGGGCATCAATCATCGCAGTGTTGAACGAAATGAAGTTGTCGTAGCCGGGTTGAGCGTTGCTTGCCTCACACCATTTGACAAAGCGGTTGAAATCGGCGCAGAAAGTAAGTACGACTGCAGCACTGGTAACAGTGGGTTGGTTGAAGTGAGTGGGTGCAAGTCGACGTTTCATCTCATCGTCGCGAGTTACGACTACGCTATACAATTGCATGCCGCCTGTAGTAGGAGCTCTAAAGGCTGCTTCGAAGAGTTCGTTAAGAAGTTCATTGCTTACGGGCGCATTGCTGTATCGTCTGATGGTGCGTCTGTTGCGCAGTAGTTCCATGGTATCCATAATGTTTGAGGATGTTGAGGGTTGATGTATGAATAAGGTATATGTAACTATACAAAAAAAGCTGTCGTTTGACAGCTCTCTTTGTGGGCGAAGATGGATTCGAACCACCGAAGGTAAAAACCAGCAGATTTACAGTCTGCCCCATTTGGCCACTCTGGTATTCGCCCCTTTTGCGAGTGCAAAGATAAGCATAAAAGTATCAATTATGCAACTTTATAGCGCGCTTTTTTTGCAATATTTTCAACTTTTTTGCTGGCTCGTTCGCAATATGCTGTTATACAGCGCGTTGTATTGCTTTCTACTTTGCGTCGCTGAGTGACAAGATTGTCATATTTGTCATCTTTAGTGCGGTTGCGGCGCATTCGCTACCCTTGTTACCCATGCAACCACCTGCTCGGTCGAGGGCTTGTTGCATATTGTTGGTGGTAATGACGCCAAATATTACGGGTACGCTTTCTTTGAGGTTTAACTCGGTGACGCCATGTGTCACACTATCGCACACATAATCGAAGTGGGGTGTATCGCCACGTACTACGCAACCCAATACGATTACGGCATCGGGTTTGGTGTTAACGATCATGCGTTTAGCTCCGTAGGTTAGCTCTACAGTACCGGGAACGCGCGAAATAAGGATATTCTCGGGGCATACTCCATGTTGAGTGAGAGTTTCGATGGCACCTTGCATGAGCGGAGAGATTATATTGTCGTTCCACTCGGCGGCAACGATACCAACTTTGAGTTTCTTGCAGTGTTCAACAGAGGGCATGCCGGCTGTAAATACTTGCATATTGTCACTTACATTTGCCATAGTAGTAGGTATTTTATAAAAAGGGGCTGTGTTGTTACGCAGCCCCTTTGATATTGTGTATACTTTGTTGCTTGATTATTTTACACGCTCAATGTATGAGTCGATAGTAGCCGCTTGTTGAGAAGTGGGATACTCTTTCTTGATTTGCTCGTATACTTTCAAAGCAGCAGCTTTGTCACCGAGTTTCTCATAAACGTTGGCGGCTTTGAACAAATAGATGGGTGAGAATACCTCGTTGTTGGCAGATTTAGCAGCCTTTTCGAAGTATTTTACAGCCTCGGCTGCATTGTCCATGTTTACGAGAGCGTTACCGATAGCAGCGGTAACTGCGGGAGCTATCAAAGCATCGTTTGCGCTGAACTTGCTCAAGTAAGTCTTGGCATTTTCATAGTCGCCCATCTCGTAGTATGCCAAACCGGCGTATACGTTGGCAATGTTGCCGGCTTTAGTTGAGCCATAGTTGTCGATAACTGTAAGCAAGCCATCGAACTCTTCGTTGCCGTTAAGGGCGAGTTCGTAAGACTCTTGCTCAAATACCAATACTGATTGGAACAAAGCCTCTTGAGCCTTTTCTTCGCGAGGCTCAAAGTAGAATTGTTTCACTGCCAAAAACAATGCAATAACTGCAATGATTGCTACCAATACAGACATGATTGTCTTTTGGTTTTTTACTAAAAATCTTTCTGATGACGAAACTTCATGTACCATTTCGTCTTTCTTTTGTTCTGTCATATTCTTGTATTATTTTTTATTCCTTGTTTCTGAGTGCATTTTGCATTCGACCGACAAAATTAATTGTTTTCTTTTGATATACGAAATTTCGCGCTCATTTTTTTACTTACAAATTGCTAATAATGCTCGTAATTGCGCAATTTTACCCTTTTCGGAATCTTGATGCCATCAAAATGCCTGTTGTTGACAATATTGTTATTGCCATGATAATGAGATGGTATGCCCACGAAGGTGTTGATTTGCTCTCTATCTCATTGGGTGGATGTCGGTATGGAATGGAATCGATGGTGTGTATTTCTTGCATTTGTATAGTTATGCTGTCTTGTCGAGGTTCGATGGTGAGAGTGTGGTGTAGAGTACCGTTTGAGATAGTGGCCATGCTGTGTGCTCCATTGCCTTGCAGCAGACTTGTGGTGTCGGAGGTGCGATTGCTGTGTGATTCGCCTTGGGTAACTATCTCTATTATAGTGTCTCTCAGGGTTATGTACTCTTTGTGACTCCTATCGGTGGGAATGTATATGGTCTTGGTACATGCTATTGTGCCGGCGAGGCCAAGGATTGTAACAATAGTGATTAGTTGTTTCATGCGTGTATCACCTCCCCTCTGTTGTTGCCATTGCGGCAGTAGCTTACATGTATCCACGCCGGACCTTGGCTATTGCCGCGTTCCCATATCAATTGATCGAAGGGCATATTGAGTAAAATGTCAAACAATTTTCGATTTACTTGTGGCGACTCGGTGCATATATCTGCAGCTTCTCCTGTAAGATGTTGACTATTAGGTACTCCGCCTACACATTTGTTTAGTGTTTTGCTGCGATATCCGCTATTCACGCGAATGGGTTTTCGCAATGTTTCGCGAGCCGGGTCGAGTATATGCACCGCAAGTGCTGTAAGGTTTTCTGTAACTTCGGGGGTCGGAGTGTTGTCTATATGTAGTTGTCGAGCCAGAGCACTGTCTGTAAGTTCGGCTATTGTAAAATATTTCATACGCCACCTCCGTTCTTGTCGTCTGTTGTGTGTGTGCGTACTCGGTAGCTGTAGTCTACCCCGAATAAAGCTCCGGCAAAGGTTACAACTTCGCCAAAAGCAACCAATACACTCTGATGAATTTCGCCCTCGGGATGTGTCCAAAATCCCGAAAATATAAGTACTATACCTGCCAGGCACATGACGCATGCTGTGGTGAGGTGGACTGCCAATTTATTTATATTTGTCATACTCTTATTTTTTACTGCAAAGATGCAATGCAATAAGAGCTGACGAGTGCGATAGAGAGAATTTGGGAAATAATATTTTGTTGTAGAATTTTTATAAAAACACTTGCATATATATTTATATGTGTGTAAATTTGCCATAATAATAACCTTTTATTTCTATTTACCATGGGATTATTTGGAAACAATAATGAGAGCGAATTGAGAAGCTTTGAGCAAACTATAGAACGTTTGAAATCGGAGTATGCTTCTCTTGAGGAAGAAAATAGAGCAAAGGATATCGAGATAGAACGCTTGAAAAAAGTGATAGAAGGTATGGGTGCTCAAGAAGAAAAAGCTTTCCCGACACCTGAGGTACCTACAGAGGAAGCCCCTGTGAATGTGCCGAGTGTCGATTATACTCCGGCATTAGAGGCACTCAATGCTTCGCTTAACGAGCTCAAGGAGCAAGCCATTGCACAAAAGGCCTTGATGGAGGAGCATAAAGTATTGCTCGGATATCGCGACCGACAAGATGACAACATGCGTGCCATGCACAAGGAGTTGGAGCAGTATAAGAGTGACTTCTTTGTGAAGATAACTCAACCCTACTTGAAAGCACTGCTTGACTTGCATAGCCGCTTCAATAGCACTTATACACACTTTGATCAACTCGACAATTCGGAATGTAACTGGGAGGAGTTGTATGGCAATCTTATGAAGGAGTTTAAGAGCGCCATTATGGCCTTGAGTGACCGTGCATACAACGACTTTGGTATAGAATACTACGAGCCCGAGATAGGAGAGGAGTTTAATCGCAAGTTGCATCAACAACTGCAAGGCGATTCGGTAGAAACAACCAATCCCGAACTAAACACCAAGATAGCCCAAGTGGTGTGTGGTGGTTTTATCAATATCGACACCGAGAAGGTAGTGCGTTATGCACGTGTGAAAGTGTATAAGTATACCGAGGCAACCCCGACAACAGAATCTTAAGAGTAAACAAACAAAAATATATAGAACTATGGCAAACGATAAAAGTAGAGCCGTATATGGCATAGACTTGGGTACAACATTTAGTTGTATTGCACAAGTAGACCGATATGATCAAGCAGTGGTACTTCGCAACTTCGAAGGCGATGCAACTACTCCTTCGGTAGTGTACATCGAGTCGGAGAGTAACATGATTGTGGGTAAAGAGGCTAAGAACCAATTGGCTGTGGAGCCCGAAAAGACTGTAGCGTTTATCAAACGCGAGATAGGTAATGATGAGGCTTTCGACAAGAGCAAGAATACAACACCTATGCACCTCGACCCTGTTGAGATCTCGGCGCTTATTCTTAAGAAACTTGTACAAGATGCCAATAACTTGGGCGAAAATCCCGAGCCTATCACCGACGTTGTTATTACTTGTCCCGCATACTTTGGTAACAAAGAGCGCTTGCAAACCAAACAAGCCGGTATCAGTGCCGGTCTCAATGTGTTGGCTATTATCAATGAGCCTACTGCAGCCGCTATCTCGTATGGATTGAAGGTCGACGAGCGTCGCACTATTCTTGTATATGACCTCGGTGGTGGTACATTCGACGTTACCATTATTGCCGTTAACGGTGGTGCTATCAAGGTTATTGCTACCGGTGGTGACCACCACTTGGGTGGTGTCGACTGGGATACCGAGTTGGCTAAATATGTGCTCAACACATTCAACTCTCAAAATGGCACTTCTTATGAGTTCGATTCACTCTCGCCCAATGCTCGTTATGAGTTGTTGCTCAATGCCGAGAACTGGAAGAAGAACCTTACTGCCAAGCAAAAGGTTAAGATTAACTTCTCGTATGAAGGTAAATCGGTTAACTTTGAACTTCCTCGTGAGACATTTAATGCCATTACCGAGGATCGCTTGAATGAGACTATCGATGCAACACGCAAGATTATCGAGCTTGCTGAGGAGAAGGGCTATAAGAAAATCGACGAGATTATCCTTGTAGGTGGTAGTAGTAAGATGCCTCAAATCAAGGATCGCGTAGAGGCTGAGTTTGGCTTGCCTACTCACATTACCGACCCCGACGAGTGTGTGGCTAAGGGTGCTGCTATCTTTGCCATGAACGAGGCTTATGATGCTGCCTTGAAGAAATCGGAGGAAGAGGGTACTAAGGCTCCCGAACCTCTCATGACCAAGCGTACTCGCGTAGTTAATGTAACAAGTAAGACCTACGGCCTTGGTCTTATCGATAACCAAGTGGGTAACATGATTTTTGCCAACACAACATTGCCCGTATCGCGCACTCGTGTGTTTGAGACAGTACGCGACGGTCAAACCGGTGTAACATTGCCCATCTACGAGAGTGACTTTACCGATGAGGAGAAAGACCAAACTGTTGAAGACCGCTTCTGTAACTTGGCTACCGAGGATATATCGGAATTGAAGTTGACAGGCAACCACCCCAAAGGAACCGAGATTAAGGTTACATTCAGCATTAGCGAAGAGGGTATCCTCAGTGTTAACGCTACTCGCGAAAGCGATGTAATAGACTTCCAATTGAAGGTGGCAGGTGTGAAGAGTGAAGATGAGTTGAGAAAGTCTCAAAACTTCATTGCTAACGCCACTGTTGAATAAGAAATATTATACCCTACCCATAGAGGTTGTGTCACATGTGACACAAGCTTGTGTTTGAATATATATAGATGGATAAGACACTTCTAAAGCAGAAAGTTGCCGAGTGGGAGAAGGCATGCAGTTTCTTTGCCACCCCCGACATTGTTAAGCAGCTCGATAAAGACGAGAACGAGGCAATTGTATTTCTGAGCAACTTCTGGCGTGACAAAGAGTTTGACAAGGAGGCATGCCAAAAGCGTATCGACCTACTCAAGCATTGCGATAAATTGCACTCGAACAATCGTGAGATTATCGAAAAGAGCAAGACTCTGCGAGGTATTGCTCAGACATTTTATACCAAGGATTTCGCATCGTTTGACGAGTTTCGCAAAGAGTTGGGATGGACGCCGGGAACAAAGAAAGCTCCTATACCCGAGCCTAAGAAGGCGCCTGTGCCTACTCCCAAGCCCGACTCTACGCCGCAACATGACGAGGCTCTGATAGCTACTAATGTACAGAAGTGGTCGCGTTCATTGCAGTTCCTTAAGAGTGAGGAGATCACGCCACAGCTCGACACCGCCGAGATTACGGCTATTGAGGTGCTGAGCGATATGTGGCGACGTCCTTCATTTCAGCCTGATATGAAGGAGGAGGCTGCCGATATGGTAAAGGTGTTGATAAGCTCGCACAAGTTGCACTCGAACAATCGCGAGATTATTGAACATAGCAAGAACTTATGTGCGGTGGCGCGTAAGATGTATGATGATAAGAAGAACTTCGATATCTACAAGAAAGCCCTTTCGGAGTATTATAAAAATAATAAACCTCCTCGTCGCGAGCAGCCTGTTCCTGAGAAGAAAAAGAAGCCGATACCTCAATCACCTCGTAGAGATAGCGAGTTGATTATACGCGATGTGCTCTTTGCCGATACAACCTACAACAATGAGATTATCAAGGACTTTGGCAAGGTGCTCTTTACCAATACGCAGTATATAGTGCCTCGCCTGTCAGTGTCGAGCGAGTACTATGGTACTGAGACGATAGAGGTAATCTTGAAATATCCCAATGGCGAAACTTGTAGCTATGATACCGAAGTGACATTCAGCGGTAAGGGCGATTATACATTGTCGGGTTGGGGTAGCAAGAGTGGAACATCGTATGCATCATACGGTTTCGTTGAGTACACCTTCAAGTGCAAGGGTAAGAAGTTGTGGCAAGGTCATGTTACCATAGGTCGCGACGCTAACAGCCCACGCTTGCCTGAGATATCGACTGTTAAGTTTGGTGCAGTTGATTACGACGGTAACATCAAGGTGAACTTTGGCTCGCCCATTCCTACCGGTATACCCTACTTGAAGCCTCGCATTGTGGTGTCGAACAACTTCCGTGGTGCGGTTACTATCAATATAACCTTTGAGTATAAGGATAAGGATGCCGATCGTACATCGAGCGAAATCAGTATCCAAGGCCCCGGCGAATACGACTTGACGGGTTGGGGTCGTCGTGATTGTACCTATTGGAAAGAGAATGAGACTGTGAAGGTTACCTTTAGTTGTGAGGGTAAAGTGCTCTATACGACTAATGTGAAAATTGGTTCGGGCGGTGGCTGGAGTCCCAAGAAGACTTATAATACACCGCATCGACGCAGTAGCTCGGGCGACTCATTGTGGGCACGTTTTGATGATAAGATTCGCTCTATAGGTGAGAGGCTGGAGGATAGTAATGAGATATTGACATCAATAATTTCTGTTATTCTCTTTTTGGGCTTGGCAGCCGGTGTAGTATTTGAATGGATCGATGAAGGATTTTGGGCTGCCCTTATTACAGGTGCAGTAGGCTTTGTAGTGTTATCGTTTGTTATCGCTATAATGAGCTTTATTATGCCAATAATAGTCTTCGTGCTGCAATTGGTGTTTAGGAATGCTTGGACATTCCTTATCGCGCTTATTCTTCTCTTTGGCCCATCGATAGCTGCTCTTGTGGGTGGCGTGGCGAGTGCTATATTTGCCCGTGATGATAGTGACGAGCAGGTTATTGAGCAAGTAGTAGCAATGCCTACATCAACTTACTATTGCACAGCGCAATCGGGTGTGATAGTGCGTCAAAGTCCATCGAAAACGGCTACACAATTGGGTGGATTGCAGTATAACGAAGAGGTGGAAGTATATGAAATAGAAAACGGATATGCCCGCATCGACTACTATGGTCAAGAGGCTTGGGTCAGCAGCCAATATATTACCATGAGTGAGGGCGAGGCTTTCTTGATTGAAAATGCTAAACGTAAAGATGTGAAAATCCTTGCAAGTGGATTACAATATGAGGTAGTGAAGAAGGGAAAAGGCAAGAAACCCTATGCGCATAGTGATATAAAGTGTACCTATACCTGCTCGTTGCCCGACGGAACGGTCTTGGATAGCGCTACCGAGCCTATGGAGTTTAACCTGGGTGGTGTGATAAAAGGCTTTGCCGAAGGTGTTATGCAGATGAAGGAAGGTGCTCGATACATCCTGTATGTGCCGGCCAATTTGGGCTATGGTAATAATGCCGTCGGCAATATACCACCTCACGCTACTGTCATATACGATGTGACGCTTGTAGAGATAGTAGACTGATAGTCGTTGCGTAGTGCTCCGGATACAGACAAGGCAGAGTAACCATTTGGTTGCTCTGCCTTGTTTATAGTGGATGTTATATCTTTAGTGATTCAACTCAACCTTTTGGGTAGCGGGTTGGGTCTCGTTGCGGTGGTTCACGGCATTAATGACCTCAGTAGCAAGCATGCGGAAGGCTAAACCTGATGCGGTGTCGTCGAGTGCTACGGGATGACCGGCATCACCACCATCGCAGATGCTTTGTACCAAGGGTATCTGACCGAGCAGTGCTACGCCCATCTCTTCGGCAAGGCGCTTACCTCCTTCTCGGCCAAAGATATAGTAGCGATTCTCGGGCAACTCGGCAGGTGTAAACCAACTCATGTTCTCGACCAAGCCGAGGATGGGTACATTCACCTTATCGCCCATAAACATGCTAATACCCTTGCGAGCATCGGCCAACGCTACTTCTTGCGGTGTTGTAACCACGATAGCTCCGGTGATACCCAATGTCTGTACAAGGGTGAGGTGGATGTCGCTTGTGCCGGGAGGAAGGTCAAGTACGAAGAAGTCCAGTTCGTCCCATGCAGCATCAGTGATGAGTTGTTTCAGTGCGTTGCTGGCCATACCGCCGCGCCACAATACGGCATCTTCTTTGTTTACAAAAAATCCGATAGAAAGCACTTTAACACCGTACTTTTCGATGGGTACAATGTAGCTGTGACCGTTGCGCTCTTCGGCATATACTTTTTCGTCTTCGATATCAAACATCTTGGGAGCTGAAGGACCGAAGATGTCGGCGTCGAGCAAACCTACCTTATAGCCCGACATGGCAAGTGCCACAGCGAGGTTTGAAGCTACAGTAGATTTTCCTACGCCACCTTTGCCCGACGATACGGCGATGATATTCTTGACACCGGGTAGGGGATTTTCGCGAGTGGGACGTGCTGCTACACGGAATTTTACACCAATGTTGCCTTGTATCTCTACATCGGGGGCAACAAATGTGAGGATGGCAGCCTCGGCGGCTTTTACAACTGAACGGATGAAGGGGTCATTCTCTTTGTCGAAAATGAGTGTAAAACTCACCTTGCGACCGTCGATGCGAATGTCGTCCTCAATCATGTCGTTCTCGACAAGGCTCTTGCCATTGCCGGGATAACGCACCTGCGATAGTGCGTCGGTAATGAGTGTGGGGTATAGAGTATCCATACTGAATTAATCTTTATTATTGTGTCACAAAGGTAGTAAAAAAAACGATATGCACCGCGGTGGCGCATATCGTTGTATTGTTATAATAGTATAAAGCTATTACAATCTTTCGCGAATGGCTTTGCTCTCAGCCTCGTAACCTGGCTTGTCGAGCAAGGCAAACATGTTGCGCTTATAGTCCTCAACACCGGGTTGGTTGAAGGGGTTTACGCCCAAGATGTAACCACTGATACCGCAAGCCTTCTCGAAGAAGTAGATGAGTTGGCCCAAGTAACGCTCGGTGAGGGCGGGAATCTCGATCTTGATGTTGGGCACACCACCATCAACGTGAGCAATTTGTGTACCGAGTTCGGCCATTTGGTTTACCTCATCCACACGCTTACCTGCGAGGAAGTTGAGGCCGTCAAGGTTGTCCTTGTCGGCAGGAATTACTACATTGTGGCGCATAGAACCTACCGAGAGAACGGTCTCGAATATGGTGCGCTCGCCATCTTGTATCCATTGACCCATTGAGTGCAAGTCGGTAGTAAAGTCAACCGATGCAGGGAATATACCGAGGTGGTCTTTACCCTCACTCTCGCCATAGAGTTGTTTCCACCACTCAGCGAGGAAGTGCAATTTGGGGTTGAAGTTGGCAAGAATCTCAATCTTCTTACCCGATTGGTACAAGGCGTTGCGAGTAGCAGCGTAGATGGCAGCGGGATTCTCAGCGAAAGGTACATCCTCGGCACAAGCCTTTTGCATCTCTACTGCACCGGCTACCAAGGCGCGAATGTCAAATCCGGCGATGGCAATAGGCAACAAACCTACGGGCGAGAGTACCGAGAAGCGACCGCCTACATTGTCCTCGATAACGAAAGTCTTGTAACCCTCGGTATCGGCCAACTTGCGCAATGCACCACGGGCAGCGTCTGTAACGGCTACGATGCGTTGGCCGGCCTCCTCTTTACCTACTTGCTTCTCGAGTTGTTCCTTGAGCAAACGGAAAGCGATGGCAGGCTCGGTAGTAGTACCTGATTTAGAGATAACTACGATGCCAAATTGCTTGTCGGCAAGAAGCTCTTGCAATTCGTAAAGGTAGTCTTCGCCAATATTTTGACCGGCAAAGAGTACAATAGGAGCGTCGTGCTTGCTGCGGAGGAACTCGAAACTGTTAGAGAGAGCCTCTATAACGGCTTTAGCACCAAGATAGCTACCGCCAATACCTATTACAACCACAATCTCGCATTTTGATTGCAACTTGCGGGCTGCGTTTTCTACATCTTGCAAGTGTTCATCGGTAATCTCGGCGGGAAGGTTCAACCAGCCAAGGAAGTCGTTACCAAGACCTGTTCCTTTATGTAGTTGCTCAATGCCGTTCATGGCTTTGCCTTCCAAGGCAAATACATCTTCGCGGCTGATAGAGCCAAGAGCTTTGTCAATAATCAAGTTAATCTTTTTTTCCATTTCTTTTTTCCTATTGAATTATATTGTCTAATGTAACGTTTTATAAGAAAGAGTCGGCCATGTGGGCAATAGCTTTCTTTACCGACACGCGACGGTAGAGAATGTCGTACATGCACTCGAGGATGGGCATCGATACTTCATATCGCTTATTAACCTCATGCATACACTTTGTGCCATAGTAGCCTTCGGCAATCATATCCATCTCTACTTGAGCTGCTTTAACTGAGTATCCACGGCCTATCATAGTACCAAAGTTGTGGTTGCGGCTGAAGCGTGAATAGGCAGTAACAAGCAAGTCGCCCAAATAAACCGAGTCGCTCATGTCGCGAACGATGTCGGGCGATGCTACTTGCAGGAAGTGTGACATCTCTTTCAATGCGTTCGACACGAGCATGGCTTGGAAGTTATCGCCGAAGCGTGAACCTTGGCACACACCCGATGCTATTGCATATACGTTCTTGAGAACGGCACAATATTCTATACCTATTACATCGCTTGATACAATAGTGCGCAACTTGTTGCATGAGAGAGCCTTGGCAAAGCAACGAGCACGCTCTATATCCTGACATCCGACAGTGAGGTATGACAAGCGCTCAAGAGCAACCTCCTCGGCGTGGCAAGGACCACCAATAACAGCCATATTGCCGTCGTCTACACCATATACTTTCTTGAAGTAGTCTGTGACAATAAGGTTTTCGTCGGGAACGATACCTTTGATAGCAGTAACAAGAAACTTGTCTTTGATATCGGCGGTAAGTTTCTCAAGGTGCGACTTGAGATAGGGCGAAGGAGTTGCAAACACGAGTGTGTCGGCCTCATTAGCCACCTGGTTGATGTCTGAGCAAAAGTCGATACGACTCGGATCAAAAGCTACATCTGATAAGTATGCAGGGTTGTGACCATCGCGAATGAAATCGGCGATGCGGTCATCACGGCGCATATACCACAATATTCTTTGCTCGTTGTTGAGTATCAACTTAGCCAATGCAGTAGCCCAGCTACCACCACCCATGATGGCTATTTTACCGGTTGATTGCATAATCTTTATTTTTGTATTTGAGCAATCCACTCTGTCACGTTATCGACAGTGGGGTTGGTCAAATTGAGTTTGTATTTTTTATTTACACCACATATTTCTTGGTGCAATTTGGCAGGATTTACCTCGGCCATATCGGCTACTGTAAGATAGCCGGCCTTTTGTATAGGAGCTACCCATTCGGCAGGTACACCAATGGCAGTATATGCTGCTTCGTTGTCGCGCTTTTGAGTCTTTTCGGGGCGCATTTGGGGGAAGAGCAATACCTCTTGGATAGTAGATTGGTTAGTCATAAACATAACCAAGCGGTCGATACCGATACCGATACCGGCTGTGGGAGGCATACCATATTCGAGGGCACGCAAAAAGTCTTGGTCGATAAACATCGCTTCGTCGTCGCCTTTCTCCGAGAGGCTTAACTGATACATGAAACGCTCGCGTTGGTCGACGGGGTCGTTCAACTCAGAGTAGGCATTGGCCAACTCTTTACCATTTACCATCAGCTCGAAACGCTCAGTCAAGTTGGGATTGTCGCGGTGACGCTTGGTAAGGGGCGACATTTCGATGGGGTAGTCGGTAATGAAGGTGGGTTGTATATAGTTGCCTTCGCATTTCTCGCCGAATATCTCGTCGATGAGTTTGCCTTTACCCATGGTCTCGTCGGTCTCGATATCCAACTGACGGCACACTTCGCGCAATTCTTCTTCGCCCATGCCGGTAATGTCGATGCCGGTATGTTCTTGGATGGCTTCAATCATAGTTACGCGACGGTATGGGGCCTTGAAGCTTACTTTGTTTTCACCAATCATTACCTCGGTTGTACCGTTTACGGCTATACATATCTTCTCGAGCAATTCCTCGGTGAAGCTCATGAGCCAATTGTAGTCTTTGTACGAAACGTACAACTCCATACAAGTGAACTCGGGGTTGTGTGTGCGGTCCATACCCTCATTGCGGAAGTTGCGCGAGAATTCGTAAACACCCTCAAATCCACCTACGATGAGGCGTTTGAGATACAACTCGTTGGCAATACGCAAGTATAGGGGGATGTCGAGTGCATTGTGGTGAGTGATGAAAGGACGTGCTGCAGCACCACCGGGGATGGCTTGCAACACGGGAGTATCTACCTCAACATAACCGTGTGCATTCATAAAGTCGCGCATAGTGTTGAATACGGTAGCACGCTTCAAGAAGATGTCTTTAACACCCTCGTTTACTACCAAGTCGACATAGCGTTGACGATAGCGCAACTCGGGGTCGGTGAATGCATCGTATACCACGCCGTCTTTCATCTTGACAACGGGCAGGGGACGCAACGACTTAGATAATACAGTGAGCTCTTGTGCGTGGATGGTGATTTCACCCATTTGTGTGCGGAAAACAAAGCCCTTGATACCAACAAAGTCACCGATATCCAAGAGTTTCTTGAATACAGTGTTGTATAGTTCTTTATCTTCACCGGGACAAAGGTCATCGCGTGAGATGTATACTTGGATGCGACCTTTAGAGTCTTTGAGCTCCATAAATGAGGCTTTACCCATGATACGGCGGCTCATGATACGACCGGCTACCGATACTTGTCGGGGCTCGGCTTCGTCGCTGAAGTTCTCTTTAATTTCGGTAGTATATGCGTTTACCGGATATTCGGCTGCGGGATAAGGCTCTATGCCTATACGACGCAACTCTTCCATACTGTTGCGACGTATGATTTCCTGTTCGCTTAATTCTAAAATGTTCATGCTTCTTAAGTTATATACTATTCGTTGCAAATATAATAAATAATATACTTATCTCCTATTTTTTGCGATTCTATTTAGTATTGTAAGTAGTGCAATGGTTTGTGCAACGCAGTGCAACAAATCGTAAAACTCTTGCCATTGAATGATGCTATAGTTGTATAGTTGTGATAGATGCGTGGTTGCAAACGTTTGCGTGTACAATTTGCAGAAAAATTACTTTTCTTGTTGCGAGGTTTCGTGTGAGGCAGTACCTTTGCACCGTGAATGACAGATAAATGTTTTCACACTCTGCATTTGTAATGTAGACCCCATACTAATAGGTTAAGGTAAAGATTGGTTTTATTATCAAATTTAGGTTTAGAATAGGTTTTTTAAGGTTATAGATTGTTTAAAGTTAGATTTGATTGTTTGTTAGGTTTTTCATAAGGTTAAGGAATTAAGAAGATTGTTAGTGAACCGTGGTGCTGTCGTGAGATAGGGAAGCCACAAAGCCTTGAAAAAGGCGGGTTACAAGATTTGTGACCCACGGAGTGAGCAGGAAACTGCCTCCGAAAGAATACGCAAAGGAGAATATCGGTGATATTCTCCTTTGTTGCTTTTATAGGGTTAGTTGTTGTGATCTGAGTTATCTTGCGCTTTGATTCTGGTGCGCAACATACTGCAGCACTTATTTATCTCATCTTTTCGAGAATTTTGCGTAGATAATCTTGTCCTATCGATAACTGCGTGCGCATGTAGTCAAGTTGGCTGATGAGCAAGTTGATTTTCTCTTCTTGTTTCTTAATAGTGTTTTCTTGATCTTTGAGTGTGTTTAGTAACTCTTCCAAGTTATTCGACTTCTCTTCAAGTATCATTTCACCTTCGCCAAGTATAAACCATGTGGGGTTAAGCTCAGGGTATGTGCGCAGTATCTTAACAATACTATCATAAGAAAGACCTTTGCCCGAGCGTCTTTGTTTGCCAAGTGTACCTACGGCAATTTTTGCCTGTACAGTTATGCGGTTGTCGTTTAATCCTTTGCATTGCATAAATGCATCCAGACGGGTAAATAATGTGCTCTCCATGTTTTTTCAGTGTAAGGTATATGCCTTTTAGGGCGATGTTTCTATGTGAAAAGTAGATTTATCGGTGTAAAGTTAATATTTTTTTTGAATAATGATGCGAATGTATATACATATTTCATACTTGGAGCAAAAAAAAAGTTCGAGGAGTATGAATTCCTCGAACTTTGGCAATTAAATATAGAAATATGTCAATTATTTTTTCACAAACTTCATGCTTTGGCTGTTGTCACCATCTTGGATGTTGAGGATGTACATGCCGGTAGGAAGGTCGCGTACTTCGACACAATTTCCTTGTGCTTGCTTAACTACTGCACCCGATAGGTTGATTACCGAGAGTGTACCTTGAGCATTGGTGTACACATAGTCGCATGCGGGGTTGGGATATATGGTGTACTCAAACTTGTCGTTCTCGACATTATCAACACCTGTTACCTCGAAGTTGGTGTAGATAAAACAGCTGTTGGCAGGTACCGATTGGGTGTAGTTGGCACTGCTTACTTGGATTGTTTCGTCAGTAAGCAAGTTGGTCCAAGTACCTACTTTGGGGAAGTTGATGGTGTAGTTACCGTCTTTCTCGGTGAGGTTTATGGCTACTACCACACTCTTAGTGCCATCGGCGCTGGTGAGTGTTACGAAACGGCCGTTGTACCAGTCGCCTCTGCTCAACTTGTAGCTCAATGAGGCATTGGGTGTAAACAACTCGGCGTGGTAGTTGCGCAAGGTGTTCAACTTGGCGTAGGCCATCCACAAGCGGTGACGCTCGGGGTCTTGGGCATATTCCCATTTCACGGGTTTTTCGGCAGTGCGGTCGCCGTTGTAGTTGATACTGTAGTCATAGCCAAGCTCACCAAATTGCCATATCATCTTAGGACCGGGGATGGTGAGGAATTGAGCTGCATTGGCAATGGCTTGGTCCATGCGAGCAGCGAGGTCGTTTTTCACATCCAAGTGGCCATAGGTTACGGCCTTGTATGTTGTGCGCTCCTCGTCGTGGCTCTCCATGTAACCCACCAAACTATTTTTAGGCATGCTGCTACCGTTGGCATATACGCCTGTTACGTCGCATACATAACCCATAGCTCCTTCGCAGTACTCGTGGTTCATGTTGCGCCATAGCATCATACCGGCCTCGGCCAATGCTTTTTCTTCACCACCGTCGCAGAAGTGCTCAAGAATCATGCAAGCGTTGGGGTTTACCTCTTTGATTGCATTGTAGTATGTCTTGAGGATGTCGATACGTGATTGGTCGTAGTTTGAGGCGGTGTTGTCGTTGCAAGGACGATTGGTGAAGCCCTTGGTAAGGTCAAAGCGGAAACCGTCAATCTTGTACTCGGTGAGGAGGTATTGGAGGTTGCGCTTGATATACTCTTTCACACCACTTACTGTGTGGTTGAAGTCGTGGAACACGCTGAAGGGGTGAGGAGCATCTACGTTGAACCAGGGGTTGTTCGATGCAGTTTTGTTGTTCTTGGCATCCCACCACAACTTACAGTAGGGGAAGTTACCTGTAGCGTGGTTGTACACTACGTCGAAGAATACGGCGATACCCAACTTGTGACACTCGTCGATAAACTTGCGGTAGTCATCGTCGGTACCGTAGGCCTTATCCAATGCAAAGAAATATGCAGGGTTGTAACCCCAACTGAGGTTGCCGTCGAACTCTTGTACGGGCATCAACTCGATGGCATTTACACCAAGGCTTTGCAAGTAGGGGAGTTTCTCCATTGCAGCTTTGAGTGATTTTTCGGCTGTAAAGTCGCGGAGAAGCAACTCGTAGATAACCAAGTTGTCGCGGTTCTTGACAGTAAAGTCGGTTACTTCCCATTGATAGTCCGATCCGGTAGTCTTGAATACGGTAGCGGGTTGTTCCCAAGCCTCTTCGGGGAATTCGCGTAAGCCGGGATATATGCTCTCGTCAATCCATTTGTCATTCCAGGGGTCGAGGATTTTGGTTGAGTAAGGGTCGGCAAAGCGAATAGCATCGCCATTTTGAGGTATTACGTGATATTGGAAGGCGTATTCTACACCGGGCTCAAGGCCATCGATTGTAATCCACCAGCACTTGTTGGTATTGTCGCGCTTCATCATGAAGTCGTTGCTCAACTGCCAGTTGCTATTATCGCCCACCCAGAAGATGTATTGGCTGTATTTTCCTTGTTTATCGCTATCGAAGAATACAAATGTTACTGTATTTTCATCGATGATGTTGATACCCTCCTTTGTGCCGGCAGGGCGAGTTTCCTCTACTACAGGTCCGCATACAGTAAGGCGAGCGCTCACTTCGTGCGACTCTTCGCCTATGGTAGCTTTCGCAGTGAATATGTAATCGCCTTTTGTGGCAAAGTTAATATTTTGTGTGAGCTTATTTGTAGCGTTGGCTTTGTACTCTTGTGTACCATTGGGACCGGTCACTGTCAGTACCAAGTCGGCATCTTTAGTTGCTGTTGCCGAGATGTCTATGCTTGAACCTTCAGTGGCAATACCCGATGCGGGAATACCTTCGATTGTGGCATATAGTGCGCCATCCTCGCAAGGTATCATGATGTCGGGGCGTGTTTGTTTCGAGCCATCGGCATTACGTATTACCACACCGATGGTGTTTATCTCAATGTCGGCTTTGAAATATTCGCGGATAGTGGGGCCGAGAGTTATTGACCAAGTGTTGTCGCTCTCTTTTACCATTTTGTATTTGGCGTCGTTGTCACACCATTGTTTGGGTCCATTGTGCCATGTTTTTGTTGCGTCAACTACACCAATGTGTACGTAAAGTTCGTCGCTTGCACCGAAAATCTTGTTTGTGTCAATCCAAGTTATTTTGCCCTCTTTGTCGGCATTCAGCGGACTGGGGTTGGTCATGTATGTACCTGTTTGTGCCCATGCAGCTACAGTAGTGAGTAGTGTTGCGATAAAAAGAAAAAATCTCTTTTGCATTGTACTTGTTTTTTATGTGATTAAAAACAGACAAGGTGGCACACCGTGTTGGGTGTGCCAGCCTTGTCAATATACTATAACTCTTAGAGTTTTGTTACAGTGTAGTAGGGTGTTTGAGCGCAGAAGTAGAAGCGTACTTCGTAGTCGCCGGCCTCTTCAACCTTGAAGTTACCACCATCAGCAACGAGAGTACCGTCGCCGGCACCTGCATCACCATAGTTGATAGCCCAGTCAGAGTTGGCACGAATCTTGAACTCAGCACCTGCGTCCAATGTAGCAGTAGCTACCAAGTAGTCCATACCATCCTCTGTAGAGAGAGTCATGGCGATGTCGGGGTTAGTACCCCACTCGTTGAATGTACCTACAAGACCCCAAGTTTCAACTGTGCGGAGGATAGTGAGTGTGAGGTTGGTTGCATCGAATGCTACCTCGTAGCTGAAGCCTGCATATTGAGTAATGTTGCCTGCACCACCGTCGGTAGAGAGGAGCATAGTAGTAGCCTCTGCAGCAGCTTCTTCGCCTGCACCGTAGTTAATACCGCTCCAGTCCTCTTGAGTAGAGATCTTCCAACCGTTAGCGCCTTGGCCGTTCAATACGAGCCAGCCTTGTGCGGGTGCACCGGCTACGCTGTAAAGACGTTGACCGTTAGTTTGGCTCCAACCGCTGAAGTCACCTACAACGAAGTACTCAACAACGTCGGGAACTACCTCTA
>JAEIGA010001729.1_pt1 | contig 34541 bp, 31 predicted proteins | sample 9270691 | NCBI WGS metagenome assembly JAEIGA01 (sample SAMN17057246, study PRJNA624740) | gut metagenome | biome: biome; isolation source: fecal sample | host: Bos grunniens | place: China: Xizang | collected 2019
ACTTGAATCATCCACACCCTTACCGGTGTTCGTCATCAGCTTCGCCTGATTGATACGATTCTTATCCTTCACACCAAAATTACCGCCGTTCATAATGTCAACCATCATCATCTCCAGATAGTCGTCATCACCAGCGCCGCACCATTCCTTTGCAGGACAGTGCAAATATTTCACAGACAGCTGCGTCAGCAACTGCGCAAATCTCCACAAACCAACTTCCCTCAGCTTGTCCTCAAACATCTCGCAGAACTCTTCATCTGAAAACTTTGCCACAAATACTGCCCAGTCGCACAAATGTCTGAGTCCAATTCCCGTATTAATCAAATGCCCTGCAACATGCAACAACATCACCAGTCCATGATGAAATGATGTTGGTACCATATATTCCCCTTCGGAAACACTACTACGCTGTGCACTTGCAATAATATCCGCTAAATATCCTTCAATCTTCGCACCTGACTTGCCACTTGGAATACCATTCGGTTTCCAATGTACCTCCCATGTGGATGTCGCACCATAGGTTCTTCTGTGGTATGCCAAATGACACTCATTATCATTCTTTTCTATCGGATGAAAACCATTTTCTCGCAGAATTACATCTGCCTTGGATAAATCCGACTTCGCAATCAACAAATCTACATCACCCATCGTTCGGAATAACGGCTCCGGATAATAGGCAGCTGAAGCAGAACCCTTTAAAATGACATACGGAATCTCCGCCTTCATCATCATGCGGTGAGCTTCCGCATGCTCATAATCGATACGCACATTGTTAACCAATGTCTGCGCATGCAACAAATAGAAATCCGGCGAAGTCTCCTTCTCGACCTTCATCAGTGTCAACACCGCCTGCTGATTTCCTTCCTTTAGAACTTCCGGAGTTAATGGTATATCGTACCGCTCTCCACCAAACAATGCAAAAGAGACTAAGTCTAACAATTGCATTTGATACGATTTTAAATTATTCATACATAGTCTCCTTTCCACATTGTTTTTATTTTTTCTTACATTGGATAAAACGTTTGTCACACCATACCAAATAACATATCCCAACACAGAACCCAAGGCATTATGAAACATATCATCAAACTCGAACAGTCCGCTTTTGAAAACAAGTTGTATAATCTCTACTAATGCCGAAAAACCAAAAGCGCTTATTATAACCCTCTGTATCTTTTGCATTGATTTTGAGATTGTCGGAAATAAAATTCCCCACGGAACAAACAACAAAACATTATAAAAGATTTGCATTGATAGATGTCTGCTCCAATTTCGATATAATTCTGCATACGACCAAAATGGAATAAATTTTATTTGATACTCTTCCCTAATATTTCTATTAAGAACCGTCCAGCTTATCAGTAAGGCTATGTAAACAGATAGAAGAATACCAAAAGCAAAATCCTTTGTAGTTATAGTCCTTTTGGTATTATTACTTTTCAATCGTAATCTTGACAGTGTGATATAATACACACAAAAAACTATAATCGCAATCGCACAAGCAATCTTATAGTCAATATCAAAATAAATGCGCAATGGAATCATTATATTTGAAAATATCATCTATTGCCACCTTTGCTTCTAATACTTTCTCCAAACCATCTTATCCACAACGCCTGTATAGCTTTGGATAATCTTCACCACTTTTGATGAAACATTCTCATCCGTATAATTCGGCACTGGGATACCATAGTCTGCATCCAAGTTCATATTCACTGCCGTATCCACTGCTTGAAGAAGAGACTTCTCATCAATACCCGCCAAGATAAAGCAAGCCTTATCAAGAGCTTCTGGTCTCTCAGTAGAAGTACGAATGCATACTGCCGGGAATGGGTGACCCACAGATGTAAAGAAACTAGACTCTTCCGGCAATGTGCCACTGTCAGATACAACTGCAAAAGCATTCATCTGCAAACAGTTATAATCATGAAAACCAAGTGGCTCATGTTGAATCACACGCGCATCCAACTCAAATCCACTCTCTGCCAAACGCTTCTTAGAACGCGGATGACACGAATAAAGAATCGGCATATCATACTTCTCAGCCATCTTGTTAATTGCTGTAAACAAAGATAAGAAATTCTTCTCTGTATCAATATTTTCTTCTCTATGTGCAGAAAGCAAAATATACTTTCCTTTTTCCAGTCCTAATCTTGCATGAATATCAGATCCTTCAATTGCTTCCAGATTCTCATGGAGTACTTCTGCCATAGGACTTCCTGTTACATAAGTGCGTTCCTTAGGCAATCCGCACTCAGCTAGATAACGGCGCGCATGCTCAGAGTATGCAAGATTGACATCTGAAATAATATCTACAATACGTCTATTTGTTTCCTCTGGAAGGCATTCGTCCTTACAACGGTTACCAGCTTCCATGTGAAAAATAGGAATATGGAGACGCTTCGCTGCAATTGCAGAAAGACAACTATTCGTATCTCCAAGAATCAAAAGAGCATCCGGCTTAATCTGATTCATGAGCTTATAACTGCAGTTAATAATATTTCCAACTGTAGCACCAAGATCATCTCCCACCGCATCCATATATACTTCCGGCGCATCCAACTTCAAATCATGAAAGAACACACCATTTAAATTGTAATCATAATTTTGCCCCGTGTGAGCTAGTACAACATCAAAATACTTGCGACATTTCTTAATTACTGCAGCAAGACGAATAATCTCCGGTCTTGTCCCAACAATAATCAAAAGTTTCAAATTTCCATTGTCCTTAAAACTCACATCTGAATAATCTAATTTAATCTCCATCCTGTACCTCTATTCCACAACCTCAAAAAAGGTGTCTGGTTTATTTGGGTTGAAATTCTCATTGGCCCACATAACAGTTACCAAATCTTCTGTGTCTGATAAATTAATGATATTATGTGTATATCCTGGAAGCATGTGAATCGCTTCTATCTTATCACCGCTCACTTCGAAATTCAAAACTTCGTCTGTTCCAACTTTTCTCTGTTGGATGAGTCCATGTCCAGATACCACAATGAAGAACTCCCATTTCGTGTGGTGCCAATGTTGCCCTTTTGTTATCCCCGGTTTTGAGATATTCACACTAACTTGTCCACATTTTTCCGTTTTGAGAAGTTCCGTAAAACTTCCCCTTGCATCTACATTCATCTTCAATGGAAATGCTGCCTTCTCTTTTGGCAAATATGACAAATATGTAGAATACAATTTCTTCGCAAAAGAATTATCCGGAATCTCCGGAATGACAAGGTTCTGTGGCTGCTTAGCAAATGAATAAATCAAATCTACAATTTCACCCAACTTAATCTTATGCTCCACCGGTACATAAGCATATCCTTCTTCATTGATATGCGGTTCCCCCTTTAATGCAGAAATAAGTTCTGCTACCACATCATCAATATAAACTAATGTCATCATAACAGATGGGTCATTGACCTGAATTGGCAAATCATTTGCTATGTTATTACAGAAAGTAGCAACTGCACTGTTATAGTTCGGTCTGCACCACTTCCCAAACACATTTGGAAAACGATACACATACACCGGCGCTCCTACTTCCTTTCCATATGCAAACATCAAATCCTCTCCAGCTTTCTTACTCTCTCCATAAGGGTTATTAAGTGCCGCCTGGATAGAGGACGATATCATAATCGGGCAATTGTTGCCATGCTTCTTAAGTGTATCCAGAAGGGTGGAAGCAAATCCGAAATTACCTTCCATAAATTCCTTTGGATCCTGCGGGCGATTCACTCCTGCCAGATTAAATACAAAGTCTGCGTTCTTACAATATGCATCTAAAAGTGCAGGATCTGTATCGATATCATACTCAAATACAGTCAAATCCGTATCTATTCCAAACGAACGGTCCTTTCCGTCTGCGACGTTATGCAATGTTGCTATTAAATTCTTACCAATGAAGCCCTTGGCTCCGGTTACTAGAATGTTCATAAACTATCTGTTCTCCCACTCTGCAAGTTCATCGCGAATATACTTAAGTTCTAACAGTTTCGCCTTCACCTGCTCCACGTTCAAAAGTTCTGTATTGCTTGAGTTAAACTCAGTTAATGGATTTCTATCTACATCTCCATCTTTAAAATACTTATCATAGTTCAAATCGCGCTTATCGCATGGTACTCGATAGAAATCACCCATGTCAATTGCATTGCCACACTCTTCATTTGTGAGAAGTGTCTCATACATCTTCTCACCATGACGGATACCAATCACTTTAATCTCATTATCTGCATGGAACAGTTCCTTCACTGCCTGTGCCAATACTTCGATTGTACATGCCGGTGCCTTCTGCACCATGATATCTCCTGAATCTGCGTTTTGGAATGCAAATACAACCAATTCTACAGCTTCTTCCAAACTCATGATAAATCGTGTCATGGTTGGCTCTGTTACTGTTAAGTCTTTTCCATCTTTAATCTGGCTAATAAATAGTGGAATAACCGAACCTCGCGAGCACATAACATTACCATAACGTGTACAGCAGATACTTGTCTTCTCCGGTGAAATTGTTCTTGATTTTGCAACAATAACTTTTTCCATCATCGCCTTGGAAGTTCCCATCGCATTCACAGGGTATGCTGCTTTATCAGTTGATAAACAAATAACCTTCTTAACACCTGCTTCAATGGCTGCTGTTAAAACATTCTCTGTTCCAAGTACATTTGTCTTCACCGCTTCAATTGGAAAGAATTCGCAAGATGGTACTTGCTTTAAAGCTGCCGCATGGAAAATATAATCCACACCATGCATTGCATTGCGCACACTTTGAATGTCACGCACATCTCCTATGTAGAATTTTAATTTATCACTATATTCAGGAAATTCTTTTTGATAAAAGTGACGCATATTGTCTTGCTTCAATTCATCACGCGAAAAAATACGAATCTCCTTAATATCAGTTTTTAAAAATCGGTCAAGTACAGCGTTTCCAAATGAGCCTGTACCACCAGTGATTAACAAAGTTTTTCCGTTAAACATTTTATTTTCTCCAATCCACTATCATTTAATTCTCTATCTATTCTTTATCTTTTGAACTAATCTTTGTTTTATACTATATAACACTTCTTTTAAAACATTTCGTCTTATACCTCCATACAAGTTCAACACACAATCTATCCCCTTGTCTTCATATTGTTTCCAAAAGACGTTTCTATCGACTGGGCTATCACACCCTTGCGTCAGTTGCGGTTGCTTCAATGTGGTAATATCTCCTAAATATTTCTCTCCCTGCACTCTATCAAATAACGTTCTTCCACGATCTGTATTTAATAATACTGCTGAAACACCTAATTCATCTTCAAAAGCCGAATTTAAATTTTCTATTCCCCAATAGTCACCGATCGTAATATCAGAATTTCTTGCAATTGTAGCATACTTACAAGAATAGCAGGCTTCTCTTGTTATATAATTTGAATAATAAAGATTCATAAACGAAGTTGCATGCAAATCGTTACACAATTTTTTGCCGTTTTCTAATTGTACCAAGCAAGAGTTCCCTCTCCATGATATCTCTTTACTTCTAAAAAAGTACTTTAAGACTTTTGATTGCTTTTTTTTGTTCAACCAATTTATAAAATCAAAATATACTTTAGGACTTGGAACCCCATGGCAAATAATATCAACAAAATATAAATTATCCTTTGGCAACTTTTTCACTAGAACAAATCGCTTAATTGCCTCAATTTGACAAGGTGTCCCACTAAACAATACCTTTGTTCCTTTTTTTAAATCTCTTTCTAGTTCACTATAACATTTCTGAAGATTGCTCTGAACATATTTCGTTCCCTGTATCTTATCAATATCACCAAAACTATCACATCTTTGATGTTCAACAGAAAAATCAGTATTCTGGACTGCCCCCCAGACAACGCCTCCGTCACTAAGAACAGCTTTAGCCAATGCTACAAATGCACCTCCCGAAGCACTTTTTTCCCTCAAGTGGTCCTCTGCTTTAAATGCATATACATTTTGAATCACATTAGTTACTGGCTCATTCATCGCAGGACAAACAGTTTGACACTTTCCACAATTCACACATTTTCTCGCATCAATACATGGTTCTAAGAATCCTTCCTTATTAGGTAAGATTTTAATTGCATCTAAATTGCATATCGCTTGGCATGCGGCACATCCCATACATCCTGTATTTACAACTTTTTTCTTTTGTACCATAAGTGCATCTTGCAAAAACCTTTTAGAATCATCCACATATGATTGCATCATTTTTTTGACATCATCATACTCGATAAAAGAATTATTATCAATTTCGTCGTACTCCGAAATTAACCGGTTTTTAAGCCCTGCTTTGCTAAGCAAATTAACAATACGACTCCCTCCGTTTTTATTATCTACGGCATAAAATTCCTTTTCCATGATTATAGAAAATGCTGTTCCATGAAATGAATTTGTAAATACTGTATCTGCATATTTGACGCAACTCAAAAATTCTAATGGTCCAAGAGAAGTTAATTGCTTATGCGAACTATGTCTATTTTTATCAACACAAATTTCTACTAACTTCAAATTATTCTCTATTGCATACGTTCGTGCAATTTCTAACATTTTCTCATCTGAAACAATACTATAAAGCAAAACATACGGCTTTTTTATAATGCGTTTTGATATTATTTTTTCATAATCGTTCTTTTCAAGCAAGAAAACCGGATCACATACACACACTGTAGAACATCCCGAAAGTCCGGAGACATATTTTGCTGAATCCTCTTCCCTTAAAGAACAACAGTCTATTTTTTTTACAAGTTGGGCAACTTTTTGTTCATCTGCTTCATCCAACTTACCTTTCCCAATACTCGCAGCAAATGATATTCGTTTCTTTATACCATTAATTGCTCCAAAATATATAGGATTAACTCCATCAGTAATTGTTGGATTCCACACTTGATCACTACCACATACAACTGTAGTATAGTTCAACGAAACGGCATCATTTATTTGAAAACAAGGCTTCGACAGTTTACAGTAATTTCTTCTGAAACGCTTAAATCTACGTAACCTTAAGAATTTATACGGAACAGATAATGCCAAAGCAACCAACAGTTTGATGCGTTGAATTACTCGCTGTGACGTATTGTTCTTCCACGAAATATACAACCAACTAAAAAGATGATTCAATTTTTCTTCTTTCATAGGTGTATAGTCAATAATCTCGCACTCATATCCTATACGTCTGATAAATAGATTACTGGCATATGCCTGCAAATTAGCACCATAATTTGTATTTTTATGTAATGTGATAATTCCTATTTTTTCCTTCATCTAATCTTCCTTCTTTTTTTCTAACATAGTTGTTATCATTTGAACAATCGTCTTACGAAAGAAAAATACAACAGCGAAAACAACAACGATTATAATCATTTTAACGACCATATTATTATTAAACGCAATACTTAAAACCATAGCTATAATAAAAACAGTAAAAATCATAAATATCCATTTTAAATTAAGTATTTCATCAATATCCTTTTCAAATTTTCTAACACATAAATAGTATAATACTAGCCTCAAAAAACTAGAGAACAGTGTCGTATATCCTGCTGCAATATACCCCCATAACTGTATTCCCACCACGTTAAGTACCACGTTAACTAATGCGGTAACCATTGTAATCAGAGACATAAACTTCGTTTGTTCGTAGTAGAACAGAATATTGCCAAGAAGACCTGATATAAAAGCTAATTGAGTAGAAAACGCTAATGGTGCTATAAATCCTACTGCAGCAATATAATCTCTAGTAGCAAACAACATAATGCCCTCTCTGGCAAATAAAATCACAAAAATACATATAATCGAAACAAGCATAACGCAACCCGAGACTACTCTGTACAATCTGTCAATCGTCCTCTTTTTTATTGCCTGTAATGTATATGGTATTAATGAATAATTAATAGACTCTGTAACTATTCCTATTAAGCCAGTAATACTATTTGCAATACTATAAATTCCCGCCTGTGCAGAGCCACAAAAATAATTAATCATCAGTCTATCACTAGATCCTAAAATAATAGAAGACAAATAATGTGGTATTAAAGGAATATTAAACTTCAACGCATAATTCCAATAAGTTTTTTGATAAAATTTTTTCCCTCGAAACAGTGTCTTCGCGCCAATATAAAATCCAATTGCAATAGCAAGCACTCCCGCACCTACAATCTTAGCATAAGCTCTATTCTCCGGAAACAGATAAATAGCTATGATTGCTATTACTGGACTAACAAGAGAATTTGCAAATGTGTATGTAATCACACTTTTGTATTTATATTCAAAACGTTTTCTCATCATCCAAAACGATGTAATAGCATTCGCAAAAGTTTGGATCCACATATAAAATAAAAACGACTGCTCTAATTGAAATAAAGACGGTATCCAATAATTAATTGCCATACATAATGCATATGTCAAAGAAGAGGATAAGGCAGTAAGACCTATCATGCTTGATGTAAAAGCCTCAATATCTTCCTCAAATTTTGTCATAGCAACATTATATACGCCTCCTGATAGAGATAATGTTGCAAATATGCTAATCACACATTCCCACGTCACGAAAACACTGGTTGTTCCATAATCAGCAACATTTAAAATCCTCGTAAATATAGGTGTTGTAATGAATGAAATGCCTTTCAGCATCACATTCGAAACAACAAACCAAAACGAAGCTTTTGCTGCTGGTGAAAGTGAATTTAAATACTGTAATATACTTTTTACTTTGCTCATTTTTGCACTTCTTTCATAAATGTTTTCTCTATCTCAGAAATTGTCTCTTCTTTGCTTCTACTTCCGTTAATAGGTGTACTTCCAATTATCTCGGCCATATGCTTGTCATCAATAATCCCTTTTACTCCCAAATATATGCTTGTAGCATCTCTTTCAACAACAATACCATTTTTACAATGTTCAATCATTTCTAAAAAGCTTGGAATTGTTGTAACTACAACTGGCTTTTTAAAATGTTTTTCTTCACAAACCACCAACGCAAATCCCTCATAGCTCGATGCCTGTACACATATATCCGCTGATTGGATATATGAATATGGATTATTAGAATTTCCAAGCAAAATAAAATTATCATCTAAATTATATTTCTTTATAGCACATTCTATCGTTTTTCGATATTCTCCTTCCCCTACTACATACCACTTTACTTTATAGTCATCGTCTAATAACAATCTACAAGCTTGAACACACAAATGAAACCCCTTTAATTCTACCAATCTACCAATAGACAATATTCTAATACATTCCGAATCCATATCGTTTTCTTGTTCTGCCAAACGTTCAATCTCCGTAAAATCAAACAACGAAGGTAAATTAAACACCCGATATTTGTCACAATACTCAGGATACAATTCCATTAAGGAATTCTTAGAATTTTTGGAAACTGTGCAGATATAATCAACTTTACTAAACGTCATATGATCTAATTCTTTATTTGTTGTGATTTGTTTTATATCCGTATGAATCCATGCACTTTTTACATCTGCTTTCACACAATCTGCAACAAAATAGCCAGCCGTACCTTCAGCATAACCTATTGCAACATCATAATGTTTTTCTATCTTCAATAGCGTTTTTTTCTGAAAAAACCAATCTAATTTAGTAAACGAATTTTGATGTATTCTTGCTTTTAAAAAACGATATAATCTATAAACAACTAAATCTAGTCTTGCTTTTTTTAAGAGGAACAATAAACTAGTGCTAATAGTACAATTATATACCCAATGATAAAACGGCGAGTCTGAAAGAATGTGAACATTCTTGTTTAATCTAGGCAAAAGCTGACGTCCCTCATTAAACAAATACAAATCAACACTATATTTGCTATAATCCAAATTATTACACAAATCAATGAGACTTTTCTCAAGTCCTCCCATTACTAAACTATCACTTACAATCAGAATATTTTTCACTCTTTTCCCCTCTCATCTCATCTATAAGATTCATTAATGTATCTGAAATTCCGGGAACAACCTTTCTGCAAAACATATATCCGCAAGCTTTTAATTCTTCAAAATCTTTTTCATCAAAAATTGATGTATCCACTACATATGTATGATAATGAAGTGGCGCCCAGCCAAAATGTTCAGTTATTTCATGTTCCTCTCCCTGTTGTATTGTATTGTCTCGCAATGGTGAATTAAAAATAATTGTTTGCCAGTAAATTTCCACTGCTGCGAACACATGCTTCATAATTGCATTGTATCCTTTATCATACAAATATGTATTCATTATAAGTTCTGCCCCTTCTTTTGTAAATGCCGATAACATTTGTCCAAAGTACGGGTCTACCATTTTATTGCCCAAAGGTACTTGTATGTCGCTACGCATAAAATGTTTCGTTAGTACTCGATACATTATACTTTTGTATACCCTTTGCAAAAATGCATTCTTAAACGGGGGATCCAAATACCATCTGCGAATAATTTTATCTTTGTCTGTTTTTAATGTAGAGGTGACTATATTATATGCCATAACATACTCTGTCCTTAGATGTTTGCTAAATTCTTCAATAATTTGCTTGTTGCTCATTAATGGATAATCTTGTCCCGTTAAAAGCACAAATCTATCATAATTTTCATCCGAGTTTAATGCTAACTGTAGCGCCTCCATATATCCTTTTATCATTGACCAGCCAGCCCAAGATACCTTGTGTCTTTTCGAAGTGAAAATAACATTGTTACATGTGGATAAATAATGATAAAAAGGGGTTGCTTTAGTTTTTTTATCTATATGTATAAAAAAATCACCGGTATTACCCAAGCTATTTACAAGCCTTAGAATTTGTCCTGGATCTTTATGTGCTAATAGCAAATATGCAACTTTCATCTTGCCTATCCTCGCCTTCTGTTTTTCATGAAAGAAAGAAACCTTATGATACCCAAAGAAACACTAGCCGTCAGAAGAACTATTTTCTCCTTTTGCCTTAAATTCTGTTCTAGCAAAATTTCTCCCCGTTTTTTCTTTATGTCTTTTTTATATTGCTTTATAGAAGTTTTATATGTTCTAAATTCCTCCTTGGTCGCACTAATTAGAAACAAATAATACATCTTGAGCAAATAATAGTTTTGTTCTTTTCGATAAATATCGCTATCCAAGTATTCCACAGATTTTTCAAAAAACTCTATACCATCTATATATATACTCCCTCCAATTGAGTGTGTTACACTTCCCGCCTTTATTACGCAATTATAAAAAGGGTATAAATACAATACTGTTCCTTTTGTATACGACAGTAAAAGTATTGTAAAATAAAAATCTTCAACGCGCTTTCCTTCCGGAATCCTAATATTTTGTATATACTTTGCCTTCGTAACTCGAGTCCCTAAACTCACGCCGCCTGTTCTTAAATATATCTTTTTAATTGCCTCTTCTTCTGATATAATCTGTAGCTTTCTACTTTCATCTTCATGTTCAATAATATCCCCTGCTTCATTATACACATTCGCTAAACATTCAATTGTAGATAGATTCTTCTCTTGCATAATACTGAGTAAGGTTTTGTACATATCTAACTCCAAATAATCATCCGCATCGCAAAACCCTATATACTCGCCCGTAGCATAATCTAGTCCTAGATTTCTTGCGGATGCAGCCCCACCATTCTCTTTATGGACAACTTTGACTCTCATGTCCTGTGTCGCAAATTTGTCACAAATTTGACCGCTACTATCCTTTGATCCATCATTTACCAATATTAACTCTATACTGTCTAAAGTTTGATTTAAAATACTCTCAACGCAACGCACTAACGTTCTTTCCGCATTATAAACCGGTACTATAATAGACAACAACGGTTCTCTCATTGTCAATCTTTCCTTTCTTGCATAACCCAATTATTCTTTAAAACCTTCGCATGGCTACATACTCCTTTTTCGAAAACTTCAGGACAATATTCACCATCCATGATTTTTTCGGATAATACCAATAAGTGCTTCACCGCATTTCGCGCATTCCATTCCTCATAGATGGTTCTGTATGCTGCCATTCCAAATCGTTCTCGCATCTCAGGTGATTCCAATAAAATTTTCACCTTTTGATACAACTCATCAATACTTCCATTTTGATAAATTAGACCATTTTTACCATCTTCGATCAAAAATGGGACCGCTCCTATAGCATGGCTTGCAACGACTGCGCAAGCGCTGTTCATTGATTCATTTAAAACAGCCCCCCACCCCTCATGAAAATCACTTGTAAATAAATAAATATCCGCCGCTTCCATATGTTTACGCACCAATTCAGATGGCATATATCCAAGCATATGTACACAATCTTCTAATTTCTTCTCCTGAATTATTTCATGTAACGCGACTTCTAATTCCCCGTCGCCAATTATTTGTAGTTCAAATACATAGCCTGCTTTTTTTAATCTGTCCGCTACATAAATAGCGGCATCTGCATGCTTTAACTTTACAAATCTGCCTGCCCATAAAATAACAACCTTATCTTTCTTCTTTTTATTCATGAACAGCGTTTCTAGGTTGTGTTGCTTGATCTCTGGAAAATACCCCCACTGATAACATTTTTCTATAGGAAACCCCAGTAGCGACAAATCATAAGGCAAATATGCGCTGGCACATAACACATAGAGATTCTTATTCTTAAATTTCAATAATTTATCTCTTATTTTTTTATAAGTAAACGGGATAAAACGTCTCCACACTCCTAATTTAAAAAAACGTTCAGAATATAAAAATGTCAATTTATTTGTTTGAATTCTTAATTCTAGCAACTCTTTAGGGCCTTGGCCAAAAATAACTACATCTGCATTCACAATAGAATCTTCACACGGCACTCTCTCATCTTCTAATAAATAATGAAGAACATATACTTCCTCTTTTGCTGTTAAAAAACCTTCTTGTGTTGAATTTTGTGTTGCAATAAACCTAAATTCTTCTACTTGCTCTACCAGCGCCTCACAAATCGAAAAATTGTGATTGCTAAGTATATTAGAAACAAAAACTACTTTCATGATTCAGTTCCTTTCCGCTACATCATATCAATTTATCTAATAGACTATTGCCAAAAGAATGCATATGACATATCTGCAACTCTTCTATAATAAAAGAATAAACTAACAACGATTACTGCCATTAATATTATTCTCCTTGTTCTCATTCTCGAAAAAGATATTACAGAATTGGTAAGAACAATGGGCATAGCATTCAGCCAATAGAGCGCAGGCCTTTCTGCGGTTCTGCTTATAAGGCGCAACGTCCAAATAAAAGCAGAAATCATCCCCAAATTCATAATAACCGTATCTTTTATACTCTGTATCCAGACCTTCTTTGTTAACAATGCTAGAAATACAATAATCAATAGGAACATATAAAACATCATCCCATTAGAAACATTTTCCACTCCATAATCATATTCCAATAACTCATTCGACAATTCAAGGAAACTTTCAAAATTGAAATATACTAATATAATAAATACTAAATCAACTAGAATTGTACGAATATTAACTTTCATTACTGCAATAAAATACATAGGAAAAAATAACATAGCTGAATGATGACATGAAATTGCCAGCATTATTAAAAGCAAAAAACGACCTGGTTGTCTTTTTTGAATGCATTCAACTGATAGAAGGCAAAAACTCATTGCAACCGCTTGACGTATTCCAGTCATGATAAATAAAAAATTTCCTATTGTAATGTAGAAAAACAATGACAGAAGCGGATTTTTTGAATTCGAATCGATAATCTTCCACACACCTATACAAGACAAAAATGATATCGTCAACAAGTACCATGTGGGTTCTGCACATACAGTTCCTATTAACTTTGACAAATAATAAAAACCATAGTCCTTTTTTACAAGCAAAGGCACCTCTGTCCATGAGTGTTCCTGCAACGCTACGAATTTGTTAACATATTGAATTGTGTCACCTCCAGTATGACTGGATCGCAATCCTAATGTTAACCACATCATAGCACACCCTACGTACCATATTATGCGTTTATTCCTTTTTGAGTTTGTTCCGGAATATAGCAAACATAATAATAATTCAATTAGAACAAGTCCAATATACATATTCTATACCTCTGTTTTACTAATCGTTACTACCTAACACTCTCGAAAATTCTGCAATATAATTCCATCGTTTGATTTATGTTATTCTCCCCATGTAATACTTCAGCTCTTGCTTTGGCTCCCTCTGAAATCCTCTTTGCAAACTCCTCACTATCAAACAAGTCTTTTACTGCACTAGCAAGCATGTAAGGTGCATCATGTTGATACAGGATGCCACTCTTACCATTTTCTACCATATCCGGAATGCCACCAACATAGGATGCCACGCATGGCACTCCCATAAGCATGGCTTCACCTAACATGTTCGGAGAATTGTCTATAGAAGAAGCTGAAACAAATACATTTGCTTTTTTCATTTCATTTACAACATCACGTTCTTCCAAGCTCCCTAGAAACTCTACATTTTCTTCAAGCGAATACTTACTAATCAATCTCTTGATATATAACCCATATCCTGACATAAAAACTGTTTCCGGTAATTTTCCTCCTATTACGCGCAATTGCGCTTGTGGATACTTTCTCAAGATATCTGGCATTGCTTGTAATACAGAATGCAAACCTTTCAACGGCGAAACACCTCCGCCAAATAAAATCGTTTGTTTTTGACACAAATAATAATTCCAACTCGATGCATAAAAAGAATCCCGCAAATGTTCTCGGCTCAAAACATACTCTGCTTGGCTACCATAATTTTGGGCAAATGTTTTATCAAAACTAGTTCTTCCCAAAATATATTGAGCCCTTTTTATTGTCTCTAACTCATTTCTGCTACCAGTTAAATGTCTTTTACGCATAACCCCAGCTCCATTTCTTTTCAAAAAAACAAATGGGCTAAGAGACCATTTTGCCCAATAAGGAATCGTTGAGCACTCATGCTTAGCAATATATGTTAAGACTCCTTGTATGGAAACAACATATGTCAATTCAGGATGCGATTTCATAGCGGCTAGTCCTATGGTGTTTTCTGTCCCATGTATATGTACAAAATCCGGTTTGACTTCTGTGATGATTCTATCAAAATATTGTTCCATCGTGGAATCATACACAAACAAACTGGGAATGATTCTAGGAATAGCATAGTGTGTCATTGATCCATCATATACTTTTTTTAATACTCTACTTTTTCTATCAGCAAAACAAGCATACAATTCTACCTTCCTATTTTCCATAAGAAGTTTCGCTTCTGCTTGAAGCCATCCTCCTCCAAACTCTTTCTTCAGGCCAAACGCTTCAACCGCGCCAGGTAATGGCATATTACAAATCCATAAAACTTTCATAACTACTCCGTTTCCCGTTTTCACTATACAACCCATACCAAATTTAAACCGATGTTAGGATATCTGCGATTCTTTCGGATGCATGTCCATCACCATACGGATTTGATGCATGACTCATCGCATTGTATGCTGACTGTTCCGTTAGCAATTTTGTGAATTCCTCATAAATTACATGTTCTTCTGTTCCTACCAATTTCAATGTGCCTGCCGCAATACCTTCTGGTCGTTCAGTAGTATCCCGCATTACAAGAACTGGTTTTCCAAGACTTGGCGCTTCTTCTTGCACTCCTCCTGAATCAGTCAATATTAAATAACTTTTATTCATAAAATTGTGAAAGTCTAAAACATCAAGCGGTTCTATAATATGTATCCTATCATCAGTTCCTAAAATATTATATGCTATTTCTCTAACCGCAGGATTCATATGAATTGGATATATTGCTTTCACGTCTGGGTGTTCATCCATAACCCTTCGAATAGCACGAAACATATTTTCCATAGGCACCCCTAAATTTTCACGGCGATGTGCCGTAATTAAGATCAGGCGACTCCCTCTTGCCCATTCTAATTCAGGATGCGTATATTCTTCTCGAACTGTTGTTTTCAGTGCATCTATCGCCGTATTACCAGTGACATAAATCGTCTCAGACTTCTTGCCCTCATTCATAAGATTTTGTTTAGACAATTCCGTCGGTGCAAAGTTATATTGACTAATAATACTAACTGCTTGGCGATTAAACTCTTCTGGATATGGTGACATAATATTATAAGTACGTAATCCGGCTTCCACATGTCCAACCGGAATTTGTAAATAAAAACATGCTAACGCCGTAGAAAAAGTAGTAGATGTATCGCCATGAACCAAAACCACATCTGGTTTTTCGTCTTGCAGAACAACTTTTAAACGTTCTAAAATATTAGTTGTAACATCAAACAAAGTTTGCTTGTCTTTCATGATGGAAAGGTCATAATCCGGTACTACCGAAAATGCCTGCAAAACCTGCGAGAGCATCTCTCGATGTTGTCCAGTCACGCATACAACCGTATTTACATCTTTTCTTCTCTTCAATTCATTTACGAGAGGACACATTTTAATAGCTTCTGGTCTAGTTCCAAACACTAACATTATTTTTTTCATGCTCTCTAAAATCTCCTTTTAATCAACTAGTTTTTCTAAATCACTCATTAACATTTGTTTCATTTTACTTCTATCATGATATTTCATTCCACATCCATATGCTTTTTTCGAATAGTATTGCCGCACCGACTCATTCGTAACAAGTTTTTTTAATTTATTGTATACTTCCTTTCTACTACTTGCAACCACAGCGGCATCATTGGATTTTAAGTGGTATATTGAAGCCACATCACCGCGACCTATTGCAAAGATGCATTTAGATTGAAAAAACAAATCAACTAACTTGGTTGAAAACGATTGCCTTACTTCTAACCCATTTCGCAAAGATAAACTTTCTGCATGAATAACGATATCCGCTTCTTCCTGTAATTGTTGCACTACCGGATACGGCACTGCCGCATGCACCTTACAGTAACACCCTCTATTTAGTCTTTTGCTCATTGTTCTTGTCAATGGTGTTGCACTATATATGTTAAACTCAAGTTGTAAGCCTTCCTTGCAGAGTTTTTCTACCACCTCAGAAATATAAGCCAATGATTTCCAACGCCCTGAACCTAAATTACCAGCGTATAACAAGGAGACTTTTTTTATATTTGAAACTTTAACGGTATCCTTTGCAGTAAAATCATAAGATTTAGTCAAAATTTTACATGTGATACCCAAATCCTTTTCACAATCTCTTTTTTGCATCTCTGAAATAACATATACTTGACTACTGCTGCGTAAAACTTTTACCACCCAGTTACGTTGAATAATTCTTCTAAGCCAATAAAGCGGCGATAACGAAAACTGTCTCAAACTATACTCATCATCAGACATGTAACTAATCATAGGAAGATGATACATAGACTTTATTTCTAATGCCATTTTATTAATATACGCATATGGATAAACCGGCACAAATAAAATGTCTGGTGCAAACTCCTCTATGAATCTCTTAAACTCAATAGTCTTATAATCCCTTAACGACCATATAACTTCTCGCAGCAAAAAAAATATTGACCATCTTTTTTTTCGCATGAACTCTAGTAACCACAAGGATTTTTTAGACCCACTTTCGTCTTCCTCCTGTGAAGTTGTTGTGTTATACGCCACCTGAACGGGACTACAATTTTTATTTAAAATATGCCTCAATAATTGTTTGTCAGTTATTTTTAAAAATCGCTTACATAACTTAGTATTTGGAATGCCTTCTCTACAAAAAATATTGGCAAATTGGATATTTTTACAATCATCGAAAAAATTTGAAAATGTATTTCCAAAACTATTGTTATCATCCCATTCCGAATTACTAAGCATTAAAACTTTCATGTTTCCCCCCCATGATTCTTTATTCGAATATCCATTATAAACTATAATATAATATTTAAACTCACTACTAGTAAAGCAACAAAACAAATCAGATAAGCTAAAAAATAAATCATAAAATATTTTTTATTCAATCTCGCAATCTTTTGGAATCTTACAAAATTGTTAAATAAGCCTAACATCTTTCCTTTAAATCCTTCACACAAATTAAGGAGTTCATCATCTTCTTGTTTGTATACATAATCTGATAAATCTCCGAAAGAAAATCCTGCCTGCTTAGCCAATTTCACACTCTTTTGAAACTTCCTTACCATAGCCTTATCTCCTTGAAAATATTTCGGGATAAAAAACCATTTTCTTATAAAATTCCAAGAATGCATCGTCCAAACGATATTATTTAAACTTGTCCGTTGTATAAATCTTTTAAATTCATTGAAGGTAGCATCTGCACTATCTAAACCTACGCATTTTTTTTTACCAAAATAGTCAAACGCAATAAAACGAGTATTCGGAAGTATATTAATCTCTTTATACCGCGTGCTACAATTTTTTACATGTAAATCTTCTTCCGAAATATGGCACATTTTCCTTGCACCATACACGTATGATAAATCCAAAATCTCTATGTTTTGTCGAGATAAGATTTCATATACATCATTATCAACTCCATATCTTCCTGCTCTAAATATGATTTTGTCTTGGCTCATCGCAAACCTTCTATACTCTGCCAATGCCAGAGAAATAATTTTTTGCTTTTCCTCATATGAATATTCCCACAAATAAGTTCTTGTGTGATCATTTGAAAGATAATCTGGATGCAAATGAAAATACACAGGTTGTCCATATGAATGGATTAAAGCGACCATTTGTTCAATAAAAGAATCCCCATACTTTCTACATTCACCTACATCCACGAAAAAGTTGACGGGAATCCCTTGCTTTTTTGCCAACTCTAGTATCTTTTTTATTCCCCAATCCTCTCCGTTTTTCCTGCCATAAATGTATAAATTCACTTTTTCCCAATCATGACACTCGGTATCTACGGTCAAATAAATTGTTTTCATAAACATCTCCTATAGACCTTCGAAAAATTGCAAGCATTTTTCAAAACATATATTATCAATCAACTCTTGCCTTCTATCAAAATCGTCTCCGTATTCACCATGATTAGCTTCATAGTATTCCTTGAATTGATTTTCGTATTCTACATTGTTTAAAACATATCCTAAGTTATACTTCCTTACTGCCTCTGCAACATCGTCAACAAAAGGAGTGGTTACTACTTTAAGACCCGCTGATACATACTCCAAAAATTTATTTGGATAAGCAACATTGTTTGTTACATAATTTGCTCTTAAAAGAAATGCATAATCTCCTGCTAACAACGTTTTCGCAACTTCACTCGCTTCTAAAGAATCAATCACAATTTTTTCACTCGCATACTGACTTATTATTGCTTTGCTTCCAGACAAAATCAAAAGCTTACTCTTTCCTTCGCACTCCTCACATATTTTCTGAAACATTTGAACTGTTTCTTCAATACATTGCCACTTTGAAACGCCTCCCGAATAAATAAATAACTTTTCATCATCTGCAATACCATACTTTTCTCTTGCTAGACTTCTTTGCTTTTTTGCTTTTTCTACATCGAGACAAACTTGCTCAATTGAACACGGAACAATATGGATTCTATTGCATTCCACATGATATTGGGAAACAAGATATCTCTTTAAGCTTTCTGATACAGCTAAAATATGATCAAACTTCCGAATATACGTATTTTCAACTTTTTTAACATATTTATAGAACATTTTCTGTGCAATTGCTTTAACTTTCCTTTCAGCCGGAAATTCAATCAACTCTTCAAATGCACCATGTATGTCTGCAAACACTAATAAATTATTATTAACTTTCTTTATTATGTCTACTAGGTTTAGTATATTTGCTCCTGACAGAATCACTAAATCATATTCATCGCCAGATATTTTTTTTAAAACCAATTTCTTAAATTTATTGTACTTTATAGTCATATCTATCGGTGATAATATATTATACTGATATGCCAAAAGATTTCCACCTGCATTGATTTCTTCTGGTCTTTGACTCTTCTTATGTGTAAATACTAGGAAATCAGTTGCAAATCCATATCTCTCATATAAAACCCGTGCTCGATTTTTAATTAAACGTAATTCACCACAAGTATTTATGATATTTCTACTTGTTATAAACAGTATTTTCTTCATTTGATACCCCTTTACAAATTCTCCTTGTACCATGCAATAGCTTCTTTAATTCCTCTGTCAAAACTCCATTCTGGGTCATATCCCAACATTCTTTTAGCCTTACTAATATCAGCATTGCTATGCTTAATATCTCCCACACGATCCGGTCCAAAATTAGGTTCTGCATCTAACCCCAGTGCCTTCGTTAAACCATAATAAATATCAATCAAATACTCTCGTCCGCCATATGCAATATTAAATGCTTGTCCTGCTACTTCATGAGATGCAAGACATGCTTTAAGATTTGCCTCAATAACATTATCAATATATGTAAAGTCACGACTTTGACGTCCATCTCCATTAATAGTTGGAGTCTCTCCATCAAGTAATTGTTTAATGAATTTCGGAATAACTGCTGCATAAGCACCATTTGGGTTCTGCCTACGTCCAAATACATTGAAATATCTCATTCCGTATGTGTCAAGCCCGTAATGCTTTGTATACTGTTTCGCCCACTCTTCATCACACATTTTTGTTAATGCATACGGAGATAATAGGTTTCCTTCTCGTCCTTCTGTTTTAGGCAGATTTGGCTCGTCTCCGTAAACTGAAGAACTAGAAGCATATACAAATTTCTTTACACCTTTTTGTCTAGCCGCTTCCATCATGTTAAGTGTTCCCATTATGTTGTTTGCACAATAGAACAAAGGCATCTCAATGCTTCTTGGCACACTTCCCCAAGCCGCTTGATTCAAAACATAATCCACACCTTCACAAGCTTTCATGCAAGTATCTAAATCCTTGATATCTCCTTTTATGAACTCATAATGAGGATTGTCAAGAAACATATCAACATTACCTTGACTACCCGTTGATAAATCATCCAAACAACGAACTTTATATCCCATATCTAGTATAGCTTCGCATAAATTCGAACCAATAAAACCCGCACCACCTGTTACAAGGAATAATGAATTTTCTGAAAACTTCAAATCTTTATAACCCATGAACATATTCTCCTACTCTTAAAATTACAATCTCCAATATGAATATCCTGCCGCTTCATACTCTTGGCGTTCTAGAAGTCCCTTTAAATCAAGTAAAACTTTCTTTCCCTCCAAATAAAAAGCATCGATATCCGACATTGCTAAATCTTGAAACTCTTCATGTGCGACTGCAAGAACAACTGCATCCATGTCTTTAATCATAGACATATCAACAAATTTAACACCATATAAATGTTCTGCTTCCTCTGCATCTGCCTGTGGATCAGCAATGATTGGTTGGATTCCATATTCGTTCAACTCATTCACAATATCAATAATTTTTGTATTTCGAGTATCAGGGCAATTTTCTTTGAATGTAAATCCAAGAATTGCAACCTTTGCATTTTTAACAGCCTTATCTGCAGCAATTAAACTTTTAACAAGATTTTCTGCCACATATTTGCCCATGTCATCATTGATGCGACGTCCAGCCAAAATAATTTGACTATGATACCCCATCATTTCAGCTTTATATGTAAGGTAATATGGATCAACTCCGATACAATGTCCACCAACCAAACCAGGATAAAACTTCAAAAAATTCCATTTTGTACCTGCGGCTTTTAAAACAGCCTGAGTATCTATTCCCATTTTGTTAAAAATAATAGATAATTCATTCATAAATGCAATATTAATATCTCTCTGGCTGTTTTCAATAACTTTTGCTGCTTCCGCCACTTTAATACTTTCTGCACGATGTACACCAGCATCCACAACTAATTCATAAACTTTTGCAATAGTATCCAAAGTTTCTTCGTCCATTCCAGAAACAATTTTAGTAATTGTTTCAAGACGGTGAATTTTATCGCCCGGATTAATACGTTCTGGTGAATATCCAACTTTGAAATCAACACCACATATCAAACCCGATTCTTTTTCAAGAATTGGTACACATACATCTTCTGTTACACCTGGGTAAACAGTAGATTCAAAAACAACGATTGAACCTTTCGTTAAGTTACGTCCGAGAATACGGCTAGCTCCTTCAACTGGAGCTAAATCTGGTGTATGGTCTACATTTACCGGAGTAGGAACAGCTACGATATGAAACTTGGCCTCACGCAACTTTGCTTCGTCTGCAGTAAATTGTACAGTTGTATTTTTAATAACATCATCTCCAACTTCGCGTGTTGGATCAATGCCATTTTTATATAACTCGATTTTCTTTGCATTCAAATCAAAGCCGATAACTTCAACTTTTTTTGCAAATGCAACCGCGATTGGCATTCCGACATACCCTAATCCAATCAAAGAAATTTTTTCTTTTCTTTCAGATATTTTTCCATATAAATCTGTCATCTTACTTTATCCTCATCATTTAAGTTTTTCAATTATATCCAAATATTTTCGAGCCACAATATTTCTATCGAACTCTTTCTCCATCTTTTTCCGACCGCATAGCCCCATCTGCTGTTTTTCCTCATATGGCAAATGAACAAACCGAGTAATTGCTTGTATAAGCATTTCTGTATTTTTTACTTCAAAACCATATCCACTTACCTCCTCATCGAAGGTCTCTCTGCATCCCGGTATGTCAGACGCTATAACTGGTCTCCCTGCCGCAGCAGCCTCCAACATAACATTGGACATTCCCTCATGGTAGGATGGATGAATAAGACAATGACTGGCTTTTATCAGTTGATGTACTTCTTCTTGCGTTTTTGTTCCATGATAAACGATAACTCCATCATCTACCAATTGTTGCACTTTCTTTTCATATTCTAGTTCTTCGTACCATCCTACAACATGAAACTCTGTTTTAGGAAAAGATGCTTTCACGTGCTTTGCAGCAGAAAACAATTCTTCGATACCTTTATCTTCTCTAATACGTGAAACAAATATAAATCGAATTGTTCCATCATCCTTCGGATACTGTTCGCATTTATGTAGTTCTAAATTCACTCCGGACCCCGGAAGAATTTGAACTTTATGTTTAGCACTTATAACTTTCTTAGTTTTTAATTGTTCGCAATTATCTTGATTTTGGAAGAAAATGCAGGTTGATTTTCTATATGCTAATTTTTGCAAAAACAAGATTAACTTTGCAACAATACTGTCCGATTGTAATACGGTTCCCAATCCTGTAATGTTATTTAGATATGGTACCTTTCTAAACTGACAAGCTAAACTGCCATAAATATTAGGTTTCACTGTATATGTCAATACAATGTCAGGCGTTTCCTTCTTTAATAATTGTAAATATTCTACGAACAATTTGAAATCTTCTTGTATGTTTGTTCCATGTCTACTCACTTCACAATGAATTGTCTTACATCCTAATTGTTCTATCTCTTCAGTGCGTTTACCATAAGGATATGCAATGACAACTTCATGTCCGGCATTTGCAAATGCCTTCACAATTTCACGCCGAAAATTATATATAGTTGTTTCATCATTTGCCAACATCAATATCTTAGCCATAACTATATTACCTTCTGTACTCGTTCAACAATTTTCTTCGCACTCATGCCATACTTCTCACGTAAATATTGCTGATTACCTACAATCGTACAATACTGGTCTTCCAAACCTATACGAACAAGTTTTGCTCTTGCCGGTGACTCTGCCATCACTTCAGCAACCGCACCTCCAAAACCACCAACAATATTGTGTTCTTCTACCGTCACAATATAGTCAAATCTCTCTGCACAATCACGAATCACGTTTTCATCTAATGGTTTTACCGTTGGGAAACTATATTGTTCAACACCAATTCCCATTTCCTCTAACATATCAGAAGCATCTGTAGCATCATCTAAAATTGCTCCTGTAGAGAATATGGCTATTTTCTTTTCTGCCTCAATACAATCTCTAACCTTGATTGCTTTTCCAATTCTAAAATTGTCTATCTTATCATGAACTCTTTTTTCTCCACCGCGTCCAAGTCGCAAATAGCATGTTCCTAGATGTGTTGCAATTGCTTTGGTCGCTTCCTCAGCTTCCACCAAATCTCCCGGACAAATAACTGTCACATCCGGCAATGAACGAAGTAATGCAATATCCTCTGTTGCATGATGACTCATGCCAAGAGAACCATATACAAATCCACCACCCACACATACAATCTTCACATTCGCATGATGGTATGCACAGTCATTACGAATCTGTTCTAAACAGCGAATCGTCGGGAAGTTTCCAATAGAATATGTAAATACTGTTTTCCCTTCAAGTGCCATACCCGCTGCTACGGTTGTCATATTTTGCTCTGCAATTCCCGCGTTAATAAACTGATTCGGAAGTTGTTCCCAATATGGTTTCAACACTCCAAATCCCAAATCACCTGTAATCAACTCTATATCTTGATTTTCCTTTGCTAATTCAATTAATGTTCTTACAAATGTATCTCTCATGTGCCTAACTCCTTTTTGGATAGTCCGGATGATATCCGGCGCTCATGGTATGGTCATTTCCTATATCTGCATTTTCATCTGGTTTTTGTGGACTTTCTATTCCATTTGGTGTATAGACATCTACCACGCCTTCTGGTTTTTGTTCATGAAGCTCTGTAACCGCCATATCATACTCCCAACCTTGATGTGGAAATCGGTAGTGCCATAGGATATCATTTTCCATAAAAGAGATGCCTTTTCCTTTAATGGTATTGGCTACAATTACTGTCGGTTTTTGCACAGTTTCTTTTGCTTTTGCAAACGCCTCTTGTAATTCCTCATGATTATTGCCATCAATCTCTATCACATTCCATCCAAAACTTGTCCACTTGTTCGCGAACGGGGTAAGTGCTAATGTATTATCACAAAAGTCAAGACTCTGCATATGATTGTGGTCTACAACTGCAATCAAGTTGTCCAGTTGAAAATGTGCCGCGAAAAGAGCCGCTTCCCATACTGAACCTTCATCACATTCTCCATCACCTAAAACAACATATACATTGTGCTCTTTTTTATTCTTCTTTGCAGCAAGCGCCATTCCTGCACCCGCTGATAATCCATGCCCCAAAGAGCCTGTGGAAAAATCTACACCTGGCAACTTGTGTGAAACATGTCCTGATAGTCTGCTTCCATTTGCATAGTGTGTTTTTAATTCCTCTACCTCAAAGAATCCTTTTTCTGCCAATGCCGCATAAATAGATGCACCTGCATGTCCCTTGCTTAAAATGATACGATCGCGGTCTTCCCACTTCGGTTCCCTTGGGTTGACATTTAAAACATCTGCATATAACACTGCAATAATATCTGCTACTGAAAATACGGCACCAATATGTGAACCACCTGAAAGATGAGTCATCTCTATCCCATGTCTTCTGATTTTCCAAGCTAATTCTTTACTATTCATTTTCGATTTCTCCTTGTTATATTGACACTTGCTGTAACCTTTGAATTTGCTCCTTGCTAAGTTTCCATCCAAGCGCTTCCATATTACCATATAACTGTTGTTGATTTTTAATCCCCACAATCACAGCCGACTTTGTCAGGTAATCCAGAATCCATCGAATTGCCACTGCTGGAACTGGTTTTTCAACCTCCTGCGCAATTTCCTTCAAAACTTCCACGATTTCTAAATTCTTCAACAATTTATCTCCATGAAAATTTACATAGATTTCTCTTGAACGTCTATCATCTGCACCAAACGTACTATTTTTATCATATTTACCGGACAAAATACCTTGTCCCAAACTCCCCCATGTAATAGGCGTTAATTTTAATTTTTCTGAAAGTTCAATCATGTCACCTTCATTTTTACGACATGCTAGACTGTACTCATCTTGAAAGCTCACAAATCTTCCCACTTCACCTTTTAACTCTTCCAAATCCTCATGGTGAATATTGGACAATCCATAATAACGGATATATCCCTTTTGACGCATCTTTTCTAGCGTCTCTACAACTACTGAAATCGGTGTCTTTCCATCACGATAATGTACTTGATACAAATCGATGTAATCCGTATTTAATCTTTTCAAGCTACCGGCCAAAGCCTTCTCGATCCATTCAGGGCTATTGTCGTAAAACGTTTTTCCATTTTCTACTCTTACTCCAAACTTTGTGCCAATTACAACTTGATGTCGCTTATTTCCTAACGCCTTCGCTAATGTTTCTTCAGATTTGCCTAAACCATATGTATCTGCATTATCGAAAAAATTAATTCCTTCTTCTACTGCGCAATGTGCTGCTTTTATCAGCTCTTCTTCTGAGACTTTTCCCCATCCATAACCACCCATTGGGCAGCCGCCAAAACACAATCTAGAAACTTCTAAATCAGAGTTCTTAAGTATGATTTTCTCCATTTGTTTATATCTCCTGTTGAATGGTAATAAACTTCAACGCCTTATGTATCGTTTTATATATGGTTAACCAAAACAATTTTATATCTGTTCTAAATGATACAGTATGTGCATACTTTACTCGAAGTTCATTTTTTCGTTTTAACACATATTTCTCATACATTTCATCAGCGTTATCTCCGCCAACTATTTCGTCCAAATTAATAAATTCAATAGAACTGTAATCTGTGATGCCTGGCCTTACTTTTAAGATATCCTTTTCGTCTCCTTCATATTGCGTTGTGTACCGCAACAATTCAGGTCTCGGTCCAACTAAACTCATAGTACCATTTATTATGTTAAATAATTGTGGTATCTCATCCAACTTGGTTTTTCTTAAAAATGCTCCAATTCTTGTAATACGAGAGTCATTCAGTGCAGTTGTTCCACCACCAATTTTATCAGCATTTTTCACCATTGAACGAAACTTGAATATTTTGAATGTTTTTCCATGGTACCCGCCGCGTTCGGCTCTATAGAATACCGGAAAACCATTATCTATAATAATAGCGATTGCAATCACCAAATATACTGGTGTGAGAGGAATAAGAGCCACTATTACAATTAACAAATCAATCACTCTCTTTATATATCTGTTATAGACACTATTATATCCTACTTTATTCACTTCGGTTTCCCCTCTCATATCTTTCATTTGTATAATAACCCTATTATCATAACTAATTAAGTATACATCAGAATTCTTTTTTTTACAAGGCGTGCGACATTTTTTTTGCAGAAATGTACATGCGACGATTTATTTTTTTTACGCAGGAAGGGGCATATTCGCCTGATATGCTCCTTCTTACTCTTACTTATTCTCTAATTCTACTATCCGTGCTGTCAATGCAGTAATTATTCTTTTGCTTTAACATTTAATATTATTAAGTTCTTGAACTAATCATAATCCTTCAATGCCATTTGGTGTTTTATATTCCGCGAGAATTCTTGTGCATCCCTAGTAAAATACGATGTTGTCATAATTACACCTGCCGTTACAGCTTCAGTCATAACAGTTCCATAGAACGACCTAACCCTCCCCACACTGATCGGATTCTGTCTTGCTTTCTCTAAAAGAATATCATTGACGACTGCTATGCTTGTTTTTATTTCTCTCGATGGAACAATGATCTCCTTGTTTGGAATAATAATTTTCGAACTAAAATCAGTTTCTCTGCCATATTGATACAGAAAATGATCGCACTTCGAATTAATATCTTTATTTCAAGCAATATTTATTGTATACTTTTATTATTTAGAAAATAGTTTTCGAAAGGGATTTATTATGAGCAATCATTCAGAAGAAAATTACGGCGCCCGCATCAAGGATTTGCGCATTCAAATGGGATTAACACAAAATCAAGTTGCTGTGGAACTTAATGTCACTCCAGGCTATATCAGTAACGTTGAGAATAATCGTACCGCCATGTCGCTTCGTATTCTCACATATTATGCAAAATTGGTTGGGATCTCTTTAGATTCACTTGTTGGACAGATTGAGCAAGAATATCAAGAAACTGCATTGGATAACGAGTTGATAGCTAAGATTTCCATGATGAGCATTGACAAGAAGATAAAATTGTTAAAAACACTTGAATTGTGGGAAGATTAATGATTATTATTTATCAAACAGCAACAGCAACGGACATTGCCGTTGCTGTTTAATTGTCAAGTTAATGACTATAGATTTTCTTTGCCCACTTAAGGGTTCTTTTTTAGGTTAATCTTATTTTAACATTGTTATTTATTCCGTCAATACTATTCTCTGTAAAATTCAAAAAATAACAAACAAGGTTTTAAACACCTTTTACTTCCGCATAAACCCCTTTAAGTACCTCATCACTCAGAGTAGATATAGAATTTCGAACCACTTCATAACTAACTCCGTTTTCAAAGAATTTTTTTGCACTTTCGGTAGCGTCTTTTATTGCTTTGTCCGTAGCCTCTTTTGCTGCTTTTTCCGCACAACCTCTCGCATAATTTTCAACTAAATCACACACTTCTTTGTTACCTCCTTCTGCCATTTTTTGAAACAGAGTATCATCAATAATATTCAGTTGCTGTACAATCTCTTGTACCGTCTGTAACTCTTGCACTTTTGTACTTCTCCTTTTTATTTTATCATAACTTGTCAACATAGAACAATATAAAATCAGAGATTTATACAATCATAAGCACCACTTCCTCATATTTGTTTTCATCGACTTTGAAATCCTTTGACAGAACTGTCCTGAATTTGGATGCGTTTTTCAATAACGCAGTAGACACATAAGATAATTCGATTGAATCCGTGCCTTACTTGATGTGTTATCATTATACTTACAAAACTTATATTTTTCAAGATACTTTTGACACCTTACATAAGAAGAGTATCACAAGCTTACTTTGCTGCGATACTCTTTCTTTTTTACATATACTTTTTCTTCGGCTTTTCCGGATACGGCCTTTTTTCATCTGTCAGTTCCAACAGATAATCCACGCTCGTCCCATGAAACTTTGCCAATTCAACCAGCAATTTCGTGGACATATCTACGGCTCCACGTTCATAACTGCTGTAGGCTCTCTGGCTGCAATGTAAGATTTTTGCAACCTGATCCTGTGTCATATCTTTGTCCTCTCTTAAGTCTCTAATTCTCCTATACATTGAAATCACCTCAAGATAATAATATAACATTATTCCTCGTATGACTTCCCTTAGAATATTTTTTTCTAAATATCTGATATATTTACTTGAATTTTAAAATGTGAAATTTGTTGGCGAATTGCCTTGAATATATTTTGATATCTTGAATTTCTATTTGTCCTTATAATGACCTTTACACTGTATGACAATAATATTATCGTCCTTAACTTCGTACACTAATCTGTCTTTCTCGTTGATTCTTCTACTCCAACTATCCGGACTCCTTTTTAATGGTTCTGGTTTGCCTTCTCCATCAAACGGAGTCCTTTGGATTTCCTTCAACAATTTATTTATCTTTTTTAATATTTTCTTATCCATTGCCTGCCAATACAAATATTCATCCCAGGCATTTTCTGAAAAAGAAATTCTACTCATTCTCCATCGCCTCCAGTTCCTCCATAGTCTTTTGAACAATTTTACCTTCCGCGATTTGTTGTTTAGACTCTCTTATACATTCCATATTTTCTTTTGAATAAAACGGGTCTTTAGGTGCAATAATCTCAAAAGGAATTTTTCTGTCTCGTAATGCTCTTTTTGCATAAATCATAAAAAACGTGGTGATATTCATTCCCATCTCTGCACACATTTCATCTAAATCTTTTTTCATATTATCCTCAATTCTCAAGCTAACTGTAGTCATACCATTACCTCCATTTTTAATACCATGTAATATAATATATGCTTTTTTTCTTTTATTATATTACATTTTGACACAAAATTCAATACACCACAATCATAGGCGCTCTCACTCCATTCTTCAATTAATCATCAACTTTGAAATTCTTTGACAGAACTGTCATGAATTTTGGATGCGTTTTTGAATAACGCAATTGACACGCAGGATGATTCGATTGAATCCGTGTCTTATTTGATGTGCTATCATTATACTCGGCTAACTTGCATTTTTCAAGATACTTTTGATGCTTTACATAGAAAAGGCAGATAAAGGAATCGAAACTCCTTTATCTGCCGATCATTCACCATATGAACTTGTATGATTCTATAGTTGAATCACATTTAATTAATCCAGAGAGCATCTGTGAAAGAACTACTAGAATCAGTTCCTGCATTATGATAACATCTCACACGATAATAATAGCCACTTGCCACAGTAACGCTCTTACTAATCATAGCAGAATATGCATTTTGATTCGTCTGAACCCATGATGTCACTCTTCCCCAGCCTCCTGAAGAATTTTGTCGTTCAAGTATTGCTTGAACACTTACTGTACACTTCACACGTGCATTAGTCACACCACCAGCACCCACCTTTGTAGAAGAAATTTTATTAATAATCGAATATCCATCTGAGTAATACACACCCCAAGTCTGATTTTGCGAATATCCTAGGATCACATCATCCGTCATAAGTTCTGCCAATGCAATATCTTCATCTATAGTTTCTGCTTTTGCTTCAACCTTACAATGAATCGCTCCCGTTACACATAGCACAAATGCGAGCAATAATGTTATAATTTTTTTCTTTATCATACTTTTGTCTCCATTTCCTTTTTACATCTGTATTATTTGAAAAAGTGTAAATTATTCACGATTTTCTCCATTTCTTTCTGTTCAATATCCGTAACACGAAGTAAATACAAAACATCTCCATATACGAACCGTGCAGTCCATGCTCGACCCTCCGATTCTTCGATAAGATATTCTGTTACAGCGATATCTACTTCATTGACTATCATTTGATATTCCTGAAGCACTTTATCTTCAATGTCAATTCCGATTGAACCTTCCCTATATTCTGGTCTAATAATGAATATTAGACTTGCACCATTACTCATTTCATAAACTAAATTCGCACCTTGAATTTCTTTTCCAAACACACCCTCATAAAACTCCGTGTTCTCAGGAAGATATACTAATTTAACAGGGTCAAAACCAAATGTTTCTTCTATCTTTTGACGTATTTCCGCTTCGTCATCATATATGCTTGGTTTTGTATCTCCAGAATTACTAATAGTCTGTTCGCGTCCCGAAAACAACCTTGTAATCACTCTCGATATTCTTTTCCCTGCACCTACACTGACGTTTTCCATTGTGAGAAACGCTACTATCGCCATCGCCGCAAATGCATATCTCCAATACTTACGCTGCTTTTTTACGTGTTTTCCAAGGCGTATAAGTTCTTGGTCCTCCTCTGTGAGCTGACTATAGATTTTTTGTTTCTCGAGTTCTTGTATCTTCTTATACACTTCTTCGCGAAGCTCGGGTGGAGCCTGAACGTCTTTCATCGTAGGGTCAGAGTTGACTTCCGCCATGATTTCGTCTGCTTCTCTCTCCAACTCAGCGCTGATTATTTCTTTCCACTCGTCATTCATTGTCTCTGTTCCTCCACCTCTACACTTTTGCCGTATTCAGAAAGCAACAGTTTTTTCGTCTCATTTACCAGACGGCCAAATGTGTGCTTGGAATTTTCTCCGCCATACTCAACGTAATAATTGAAGAATACTTTCACCGCTAAATCTGATGCCTGTTTCTCATCTCTTAGATAGTAAAGACAAATCCGATAAATGTTATCTGCATGAGTTCTGTACACTTTTTCGAATTTACGCATATTGACCGATTCTTCATCTGTTATCATTGGTATTACCCCCATTCCCTTTAAATTGGAACATGAATAAAACATGTGCCCATAACGCAAAAAATTCCAGTACAAAAACTGCGCATTGCTGCACAGTTCTTACACTGAAATCCTCGTAAACATTATAGCACAATATTTTCTAAATGAAAACAAAAAAATGCGAGGATGATATCAAAATATCAACCTCGCACACGATTACTTCTCTTGCATCTGTCTTCTCTGCTCTTCGTAAGCTTCGCCTTTATATTCACTTCCATGTTCACCTGCCGGATGATAGGTCGGTACAATGGCTTCTACCATTTCACGAATGTTCTCGCGATTCTCATAGCATGCCACCATCAATTCTTCCAATTCTGCAAGGAATTTGTCCATATCAAACGGAATCGGGCAACCGATATGTATCAGACTGTTTGGCGTACTCTTAAGGCCTTCTTCCGCCATCAGTTTCTCTTCATATAATTTTTCTCCCGGACGAAGTCCTGTGTACTCAATCTTAATATCCACATCCGGTTTGAATCCGGATAACTTGATTAAGTTTCTGGCAAGTGTATCGATTTTCACTGGAGAACCCATATCCAACACGAAGATTTCTCCGCCTTTTGCATATGTTCCTGCCTGAAGTACTAGACTTACCGCTTCCGGTATCGTCATGAAGTAACGGATGATATCTGGATGAGTAACAGTGACTGGTCCACCACTTGCAATCTGCTTTTTAAATAGCGGAATAACCGAACCATTACTTCCTAGTACATTTCCAAATCGAACTGCAACGAACTCTGTCTTTATCTGAGTTCTCACTTCTTCTGCTGTTACATGACCATCTTCATCCTCAGCATGTGCAAATAATCTTGGAAGTTCTTTTTCTCGTCCTTCTTTTACCATGTAGTCAAAGGTCTGAATAATCATTTCACAGAGACGCTTACTTGCACCCATGATATTGGTTGGATTCACGGCCTTATCGGTAGAGATCAGAACGAATCTCTGACAACCATTTTGCATAGCAGCATAGGCCGCCTTATATGTACCAATTGCGTTATTCTTAATTGCCTCATTTGGACTTGTTTCCATCAGTGGCACGTGCTTATGCGCCGCTGCATGGTAGACAACATCCGGCTTGTATGTTTCAAATACTTGATTGATTCTTCTACTGTCACGCACAGAACCAATGAGCACTACAAGGTCTAGGTCTGGATAGGTATTTTTAACTTCATGCTCTACATCGTAGATATTATTTTCATACATGTCAAACAGGATCAGCTGTTTCGGGCTATGTCCTGCCACCTGCATAGCAGCCACGCTTCCGATACTTCCGCCTGCACCGGTAATGAGTACCTTTTTCCCTTGAAGGAATTCGAACACCTGCTGCATATCCGTCTCAATCGGTGGTCGTCCAAGAAGGTCATCAATCGTAACCTCCTTCATTGCCGCCACATTTACTTCGCCATTTGCCAACTGATAGATAGCCGGAAGCGCCTTCAGCTCACATCCAGTCTCTTTACAGATATTCAAGATTTCTCGTTTATTCTCTCCGGTGGCACTTGGTATTGCAAATAAGATGCGGTCAATCGCCATCTTGTTCACATATCTTAGGATATCATCGCGTCCACCCACAACCGGAACGCCTTCAATATAACGATTCCATTTGTTCGGATTGTCATCGATAAAACAGCACACCTTCAGATTCGCTTCTTCTGTCCGACTAAGGTCCTTTAGAATAATCTGCCCTGCTGCTCCTGCGCCGATAATCATCACATTAATTGCAGGTGAGTCATCTGAGATTCTTCTCTGAATTCGTTTCATAAGTAGGATGAATCGATACGAGAATCGAATTCCCAACACTGCAAAGAACTGCAGAAGGACACCAAACATATAGTAGGAGATTGGCATTCTCTCAACAAAGATCAGTGTACCGAAGATTTGCGCCACTCCTGTAACAAGGGTCGCCATCATCACACGTAATAATTCGTTATAACTTGCGAATCTCCAGATGCTCTGATATAGTCTGCATCTTAAGAACACAAGGATCGATATTATGGTATAGATTGGTGCAAACTTCATAAATGCCTCGAGATAATACTCCGGTATCTCTGAGAACATACAATCAAATCTCACCCAGAGTGCCAAAAAGAACGCAGCGTTCACTGCCAATATGTCGTATATCACAAGTCCCGCATTGATAATCTGCCAATGCTCGATATGTAAAAACTTACGTTTTTTCTGTCTAATTTCTTTCATATCTTATGTTTCCCACACTTTCATCTATACTTAATCATAACCATTCCTATTATATCTGTTTTTGACAATGAATTCAACAAAAAGAATTCGACACGCTCGCAAACGTGCCGATATCTTAACATCCTAATAACCAATAACAAGTCCCAACAGTAGTAATCCACTTGTCAGAAGCAAATTCATAGTCTGGAACTTCAGACTCCACTTCGCCCATTTGCCATATTCTACATTTGCAAGTCCTAGACTGATAAGAAGCACCGGATTCGTTGGATAGAACACGTTGGAGAATCCGTCACCGAACGCAAATGCTACGATACAAAGTTGCGCCGAGATGCCGAACACTTCTGCCACCGGTACAATGAGTGGCATAAGTAAGAATGCCTTGGCTGAACCGGAGGAGATGAAGAAGTTCATAATTAACACAATCAGGTAGATGAACAGAATCACTGACCATCTCGGAAGTGTCTGTGCGATATCAATTGCTCCGTTAAGAAGTGTGTCTAGCACCTTTCCTTCTACTAACGTGAATTTAATAGAATTCGCCATCAGAATCATAAGCACTGCCGGCAGCACACTAACAAGTCCATTCCAAAACATCTTTGCAAGATTCCCGCCACTGCGTGATACTACGCTGGCAATCATTCCTGCAAGCAAAAATGTCAATGCCACAATAATCATTGTGTAATCCTGCAATACGGTAATCCACACG
>JAEIGA010001730.1_pt1 | contig 34533 bp, 29 predicted proteins | sample 9270691 | NCBI WGS metagenome assembly JAEIGA01 (sample SAMN17057246, study PRJNA624740) | gut metagenome | biome: biome; isolation source: fecal sample | host: Bos grunniens | place: China: Xizang | collected 2019
AAACAGCATTGAATAATGGATTTAATAATGGGGATAAAATTATTTCGGTTGATGGAGAAGTCGTTAATTCTGAAAAGGAAGTAATCGAAAAAATTGTTTTAGAAGGTAAATGCAACGTTTTGTTACATCGTGAAAATAAAGATACTTTAATTGTGTTGCCCGAGAATTTTGGTGAACACATGTTGAGTGCAGAAGAAATTCAGTTAATGGCAGTTCGTATACCTTTCGTTATAGATTCTGTGCAGGGTATAAATACTATGTTGCAATCAGGTGATAGTATTGTTGGGCTAAATGGACAATCGATGTCAAGTTATTCTGATTTAATAGAAGCTTTTCAGTCTTACAAAAACGAAAAAGTATTAATTTCTTTTGTGCGAAGCGGGGAACTACTTCATGATTCAGTTTTGTTAGATGAAAATGGAAAGTTAGGTGTGATAATGAAAAATCCAATGGTTTATTTTGAAACTATTCAGAGAGAGTATGGATTTTTTGAAGCTATTCCTGCAGGTTGGAATTTGTGTGTTGAAACGTTAGGTAGTTATGTTAAACAGTTTCGTTTAGTATTTACAAAAGCTGGAGCCAAAAGTTTAGGAGGATTTGCAGCAATAGGGAATCTCTTCCCAAGTATGTGGAATTGGCAAATTTTTTGGAATATGACGGCGTTTTTGTCTTTAATATTGGCTTTTATGAATATTCTACCGATACCAGTTTTGGATGGAGGATATGTGTTATTTTTACTTTACGAAATAATAACACGTAAAAAACCAAGTGAACGTTTTATGGAGGTAGCGTTGAATATTGGAATGTTTTTATTATTGGCATTACTTATTTTTGCCAATGGAAATGATGTTATTCGAATTTTTAAATAAGAAATTATGAATTGGTTTGAATGTAAAGTTTCGTTTGATAGAACGGGTGAAGATGGTTTAATAAAAAAAGTAACAGAACCATATTTGGTAGATGCAATGTCGTTTACAGAGGCAGAAAGTCGTATTATTGAAGAGATAACTCCGTTTGTAAGTGGTGAATTGACGGTTGCTCATATAAAACGTGCAAAAATTTCAGAAATTTTTCCAGACGAAACAGGCGACAAATGGTATCGCTGTAAAGTAAACTTTGTTTCTTTCGATGAGAAAAAACAAGTAGAAAAACGTCTCCCACAAGTAATGTTGGTACAAGCTTCTAATTTTAAAAGAGCTTTAGAAAATTTGTTAGAAGGCATGAAGGGTACTATGGCTGATTATGAAGTAGCTATGATTACCGAAACTATGATTATGGATGTTTATCCTTTTAAACCGAAAGAATAAAATTGGATACTATAAAGCAAAATATAGTTGAACTTAGGAGGTTTATACCTCAAACTGTAGATTTGGTTTGTGTGTCAAAATTCCATTCTGTAGAAAGTATTTTGCAAGCCTACGATTGTGGTGAAAGGTTATTTGGTGAAAGTCGTGTACAAGAATTAGTTCGAAAATATAACGATTTGCCAAAAGATATTAAATGGCATTTTATTGGTCATTTGCAAACAAATAAAGTTCGTCAGATAGTTCCGTTTATATCGTTGATTCATTCTGTTGATTCTGTAGAATTATTACAAGAGATAAATAGATGTGCAGCGAAGAACAATAGAAAGATTAATGTTTTATTACAAGTACATATTGCACAAGAAGAACATAAATTTGGTTTTATACCTGATGCGTTAATTTCTTTTTGTGAAGATTTTGATTTTGAAAAATACCCATTTATAAATATATGTGGATTGATGGGGATGGCAACATTTACTGATGATGAGGAACAAATAAAAAAAGAGTTTCTTTTGTTGTCAAATTTGTTTTCGGAGTTAAAGTCAAAATGTATCTTCGATGTGGAATCTTTTCAAATATTGTCGATGGGTATGTCTGATGATTTCCCTTTAGCTATTAAGTTGGGTAGTACGATGGTTCGTGTAGGTAGTTCTATTTTTGGAGAACGTTATTAAAAAAAAATGAATTTTATAGGGGTCATTGTTGGATTAGTAACATTTTTTATTATCGGATTATTTCATCCGATAGTTATTAAGGCAGAGTATTATTTGGGGGTTAAATGTTGGTGGATTTTTCTGTTGCTTGGCATCATATCATTAGTTATATCTTTCTTTGTTGATAATAATATAATTGCAATACTTTTAGGAGTCTTTTCGTTTTCAAACTTTTGGTCAATTTTGGAGTTGTTTGAACAAAAAAAACGTGTAGAGAAGGGATGGTTCCCGAAAAATCCTAAAAAGAAATGATTGTAATTAAAAAACTTTGACTTCAGACCCTAAAAAATTATCTTTGTAAAAAATTAAAATAACTATTATTATGAGATTAATTATTGAACCAGATTATTCGAACGTGTCAAAATGGGCTGCAAATTATGTGGCAAGTAAAATTAATGCAGCAAATCCAACTGCAGAAAACCCTTTTATTTTAGGATTGCCAACAGGCTCTTCTCCATTGGGAATGTATCGTGAATTAATAGCTTTAAATAAAGCAGGAATTGTTTCGTTTAAGAATGTAATCACATTTAATATGGATGAATATATTGGATTACCAAAAGATCATCCAGAAAGCTATCATTCTTTTATGTGGAATAATTTTTTTAAACACATTGATATTAAAGAAGAAAATGTGAATATTCTAAATGGTAATGCTGAAGATTTGGAAGCAGAATGTACTCGTTATGAAGATAAAATAAAATCGTTGGGTGGAATAGATTTGTTTTTGGGAGGAATTGGTCCTGATGGTCACATTGCGTTTAATGAGCCTGGATCATCTTTGCAATCTCGTACACGTATTAAAACATTGACAACAGATACAATTATTGCAAATTCTCGTTTTTTTGACAATGATGTAAATAAAGTTCCAAAAACAGCATTAACAGTAGGTGTTGGCACTGTTCTCGATGCAAAAGAAGTACTTATTTTGGTAAATGGCCATAGCAAGGCACGTGCGTTGCGTCATGCTGTAGAAGAAGGCATTTGTCAAATGTGGACAATTAGTGCTTTGCAAATGCATCCAAAAGGAATTATCGTATGTGATTATGAAGCTTGCTATGAGTTAAAAGTAGGAACCTATCGTTATTTCCTTGATATTGAAAAAGATAATTTAGATCCAAATTCATTATTGTAAAAATTGTTTGTTTTGAAAAGGAGATTACTTGTGGGTAATCTTCTTTTTCTGTTTATATAAGTTATGCGTATAGAGGTTGAAGCTGGTATAAATGGTTGTGTATTGATTACGGATTCGTATGAATCTGAATTAAAATGTTTAACACAACATTCTTTGGCATTTTTGGAGCAACAAACAGATAGAAGTATGCCTCGTACGTTGATTTTATCAGATTCAGATGCTAAAGATTTCTATGATATTTGTCAAGATGTAAATAGAGCTATTTCTGATAATTTATTACAAGAAGTCATTTTTATTGGAGATAAAATATTAGCTTATAAAGATATTTTATCTTTTTCTAGTAAAGAATTTTATAAAAATTTAGATGATTTTTTGTTGTCTGATTTTTTTTTATAGAATTGAAAATCGTGCAATTTTAGTAAAAATATCTTCAAAGTATAATTCGTCTTTGCTTCTAAATCGTTTACGTTTGTTGGTTCACGACACTATATTAGAAATCGATTTTAATGCGTTGTATAAAAATGTAACATATTTTCGTTTAAAACTGGAAACCGACACAAAATTGATGTGTATGGTAAAGGCCTCTGCTTATGGTAGTGGATCGGTGGAAGTTTCTCGAGCTTTACAGTATTGGCATTGCGATTATTTGGCAGTTGCTTTTGTCGATGAGGGAGTAGAGTTGCGACGTGAGGGTATTAAAATGCCAATATTGGTTTTAGATCCTTCTGTTGATGCATTAGAGAGAATTGTTGAGTATAATTTGGAGCCTGAGATTTATTCTTTTCGTTTATTAGATTCGATGTTAAATTTGCTACGACGTTTGGGTAAAAAAGACTATCCTATACATCTTAAGTTTGATACGGGAATGCATCGTGCAGGTTTTGAAGAAAACGATATAGAAGATTTAGCTTCACTATTAAAGAATTCGTCTGAAGTGAAAGTTGTTTCAGTCTATTCTCATTTAGTGGGATCAGATGATGAGGTTTTTGATGAATTTACTGAGCATCAAATCTCATATTTTAATTTTTGTGCAGAAAAGATAAAAATGCGTTTGGGGTATCCAGTTTTAAAACATATTTTAAATTCTTCTGGTATAGAACGCTTTTCTTCTTTTCAATTTGATATGGTACGACTAGGAATTGGATTATGGGGAATAAGTTGTCTAGATGGTAATTTGAGTAATGTTTGTTCTTTGAAAACTAAAATATCTCAAATACGTAAGGTTAAAAGTGGTGATACTATTGGATATAGTCGAAAAGGTGTAGTTACACGCGATTCAAAAATTGCATTATTGCCATTAGGATATGCCGATGGTATTGATCGTCGTTTAGGTAATGGTAACTTGTCTGTTTGGATAAATGGTACCCCATATCCTACAATAGGTAATATTTGTATGGATCTAATGATGGTTGATTTAACCGACGCTCCCAATATTGAAGAAGGCGAAGAAGTCGTTGTTTTTGGTAGTAAGCAGTCATTATCAGATATAGCTGAAAAATTGGCAACAATTCCTTATGAGGTTTTAACATCTATATCGCCGCGAGTAAGGCGAGTATATTTTGATGAATAAAAAAAGGGGATTTAAATCCCCTTTTTTAGTTTTCTTGTGTTGTTATTGTTTCTATTACTTCAAATTCAACAGTGAATTCTACTCGTCTATTTTGTTTTCTTCCTGCTGCCGTTTTATTATCAGCTACAGGTTTAGTATCTCCGTAGCCTGCAGAAGTCAATCTGTTGGCATCAATACCATTTTTTATTAGATATAATTTTACAGCTAAAGCTCTTCTTTCAGATAAATCAAGATTTTTTAGCGGATTCCCCTGGTTGTCAGTATGTCCAGCGATTGAAAGATTATACTCTGGATTTTCGTTCATTACTTTTACAATGTCATTAAGAATAGGAAGTGATGATTTTAACAAGATATCTTTTCCCGTTTCAAATTGTATTCCTTGTAATGCTTTAGTAAATAGAGTTTTTACTTCTTGTTTTATTTCTGGACATCCATTTGTATGTGCTGGACCTTTTGTGGTAGGACATTTATCCAAATAGTCAGGAATACCATCCTCGTCGGTATCTAATGGACAGCCTAGGCTATTAATTTTACCGAAAGCTTCTACTGGAGTTTCTGGACATTGGTCAATATAGTCGGGTACTCCGTCTTGGTCAGTATCTAATGGGCAACCTATAGTATCAATTTTACCAATAGCTTCCATAGGAGTGTTGGGGCATTGGTCTATATAGTCAGGTACTCCGTCTTGGTCAGTATCTAATGGACAGCCTACACTATCAATTTTGCCGATTGCTTCTGTAGGAGTATATGGGCATTGGTCAATATAGTCGGGTACACCATCTTTGTCTGTGTCAAGAGGACAACCTATGCTGTCTACTAAAACGTCTTTTGGAGTATATGGGCATTGATCCAAATAGTCATAAACTCCGTCTTGGTCAGTATCTAGAGGGCAACCTACACTATCAATTTTACCAATGGCTTCCATAGGAGTGTTTGGACATTGGTCTAAATAGTCAGGCACACCATCTTTGTCTGTGTCAAGAGGACAACCTACACTATCAACTATAACACCTTTTGGAGTAAGCGGACATAGGTCAAATTTATTAGCGATACCATCTTTGTCTTTATCTGCTTTTCCCCATACAATAGTAATACCGCCAGCTAAATTAAATGAAGAAGAATTGTATGGAATAGGAGCTTTCCCGTATGATGTATATGTTAGTGGGATATAGTCAGCGGCAAAGAAAAATAAGATTGGTCCTGCTCTTAATCCCATGCCAGCACCTATAGAACTTCTCCCGTTTAATATAGAATAACTAAGATTCATATTAAACCAATTAACAGGTTTAATTTTAAATGAAGCGGTAATTTCTTCATAGATAGATTTGTTTAAAAGCATTGTACGTGAGAGAATGCCAATCCCAAATTTATCTTTGTAGAAACTCCAATCGAACCCTACATTTAATTTCGCAGTTGTCATTGTTAGGTATGACCCTTTGTCTTCTCCATTTTTTGTGTTAAGAGAACCAGTAACGCCATTTTTTAATGAATCTAATAGACCACTTGTGTTAAATCCATCTAGTAAAGATGCACCATCAACTTCGATTCCTTTAAATGCGTATTCTATCTCAGATGAGAAGTTTAATGGATTTCTGTTCCAATAAATAAACCCTAAATCTGTAATAGCGGCGGTAAGTCGAAGATTCTTTTTGATATTGTAAGCAATACCCAAATCGATAGCACCTCCATAGCCAGAGGGTTTGATATAGTCCATTACATTAGCGGGCAGCATTATATCACTAAAATCACTGTTAATTTGTAGGGGCGTTGATGCTTTTAATGAAGTATTCCCCTTTATAACCCATTGGTCAATACCTGTTGTTAGTGCTAAATCTTTGTTATTGAGGGTTGCATTCAAATTCCCGAGTAAAAATTTAAGCTTGAAACCGGTTTGAATTTTTTCGCTATTTGTAAAGGCAACTCCTGCACCTATTTCAGTATATGCTGTAGCAAAAAGATTTAATGTTTTTAGATTGAAATGGTTCCCTGTTTGTTCTGGAGCTCCGTATAGAAGTAGTTTAAAAATGTCTTTTGGAACACCTAACCCCATTTCTATTCGTTCGGAAATATTAAAAGTGAAATAGTTTTTTTGTTTAAAACGGAACCCGAATGAAAGTAGGTTGATTTGATAATCAGCATTTATCAGCGTTGTTTTTCGAATTTTTTTATAGAAGTTGTCTATACTACCAAATTCAGGATGAAGAAATGTTACCATTTGCTTTTGTCCTTTTGGTTGATAAATAAAATTTTTAATGGCAAAAGAGTTATTGCCGGCAGTTATTTGTCCAAAACCGATTACGGGGAGTGCAAAATACCCTTCGCGTTCTGGTTGTAGAGCAGGGTTAATGTTCTGTTGAAAAGGAACATTGTCTAAAAAATAAAGCGAGTTTACTTGTTGTGCATTTGCACTAAATAGTAAAGTAGCTACGATGAGAAATATGTTTATTCTTTTCATTGTATTATTCGTTAGATGTTAAACTTCCTGTAAAACCTCCTTTTGCAAAAAGACTTAAAATGATGTTGAACTGATTATTTTCTTTAAAGCAAATATTATCAGTGGTGTCTTCGTTAAATGCGTGTACAGTATATAGAATGTTAGCAGCATTTTTTAAGTCGTCCATAGTTGTTGGGGTAATCACTAATTCGAAATTTTTAGGAGAAATAGATGAATTTTCCACTTCGCCTGCTTTGTTAGTTTTAGCCTTAGGAACATAAAATTCTTCTTTGTTTAAATCAGAAGGTATTGTATTCCCATTTTCATCAATAAGTGTTAATGACAATTTTGCCCCAATTGGTAAACCATTTTCTAGTCCTATATGGAGTACAGCACTATCAAGATATTGAAATATACCTTCTTCTAAACTATTTTGGAAACCTTTAATCGTATCAGTGTAGATATAATAAGATTCAGGACGTAAATTGAGTGGAATATTATAATTTACACTACAATCAATACGAGCTTCGTTGGTAACAAATATTGGATATGGTGTTATATTAGAAACACTACCAACTGAAAATACAAATTCAAATCTGTCTGACAAGAAATCTTTTCTAAAGAAATTGTGTATTTCGCCATTTTCTTTGTTTAATTTCATAGTTAACACACTTGGAATGTTAGAAAATGGTACTTCTGGTCGAGTTGGGAAATTTTTTGATAAACTATAATTGACGCCTCCATCAAATTTTCCATAAATGACGCCTTCTTCGGGATGATCGCGTTTGAAGCCTTTCATTGTGTCAAGAGTGAGGTTAATGTTCATTCCGATATCATAGTTTTTAAGCGTAAGAGTAATTTCTGCATCATCAAAAAGAAATACGCCTTTTGATTTCCCGTTGTTGATGTCACGTAGAAGATTGAAATTTAATTGAGCACGAGTTCTTGCTAATGAAGGGTCAGGTGAAAATGCACCGTATACAACTTTATGGTTGAAAATTGTATAAGTTACATCGTATCCGATTTCATCGCCAGTGTAAAGTGTACCTCCGTTTATTACTGCTTCTATATTTACTTCAAACGTAAATCCACCTTTAGTTGGGTCAAGAGGATTTTTTTCTATCGCAACCATAAAATTGTCTATAGAAAAAGTGTAGTCCTTGTCAAACTCAGGTTTTTGGGGGTAAGTAGTGTTTGGCAGTTCAATGAATATAGTGTCTCTTGTTTGATAATCAACGATAGGAAATTTTATCTTGAACTTTTTGATTGTAATATCAAGTCCCGCAGGCTTGTTTAAGCGAATGAAAAGTTCAGAATTTACAATTCCTGCACTATCTATTCGTTCTTCGGTTCCAGATGTTTGTAGCGAAAAATCAATAAATTTTTTACTTTCTATATTTATTGTTCGATTTTGTTCTGGAATAAGGCTTGGATTAACGGGTAGTCCTCCTGCGGGAATTGTAATACCGGTTAAGGCACTTTCGAATGAAAATTTTTCTCCTGCAGAAACTGTTGTCCCTTTAGGAAGCAGTTGGATATTTCGTAAAGAAAAACCTGTACTATCTTTCATTATAAAAAAGTAACGAGAAGATGCATCAGCATATAATTCGTCTCCTTCGTAACTTTTTTCGAGAATGTCTGCAATGTTAAAATTTGCTTTCCCTATAGGCAACCCTAGTGATGTGTTATATTCAAAACTTGAATCAATATTTTGAATATCATCTTTACAACTGCTTAAAAATAATGCAGCAAAAAATGTTAACAATAAAATGGATTTTTTCATAAGTATTTGTAATAAAATTATTTTCACAAAATTAACATTTTTTTTAGTATGCTAAAACGTTAGCTTTATTTGATTCGTTTTTTTTGATAATGCTTTTTTGTTTGCATTTTTCGGGTTACCTTTGTTTTTTAAAATAAAAAAACAATGAAACAAGATACAATAAAGCATGCAATGTATTACGGCTTAATACTAGGAGTTGTGTTTGTGTTGAATTTTTTCTTGTCGCAAGCAACTAATATTTGGCTGAAATTTATTCAAATGCTATATACATTTTCAATTCCTTTTGTGGTGTTTTGTTTTGCTAAAAAATGCAGAGAAGATGTGTGTGGCGGTACTATGAGTTATGGTCAATCCTTTTCATATGTGGTGCAAATGTTTTTTTATGCATCAATAATATCTTCGGCATTTAAGTATGTTTATTTTAGATTTTTAAATCCCGATTTTTTGAAAAAATTGTTTAATCAAACAATGCAATTAATGGAGCAAATGTCGGTGCCAATTACAGACGAAATGATTGCAGTTACAAAACAGATGTTGACTCCAATGGGTATGGCAATGCAATATATTTGGATAAATGTTATGGTTGGAATAGTCGTGTCAATTGTTTTGGCATTTTTTATAAGAAAAGAAAAAAGTGTTTTTGAAAATTAATTTTTATGGATATATCAGTTGTTGTCCCTTTGTATAACGAAGCAGAATCTTTAGAAGAACTCTTCTTTTGGATAAAAAAGGTTATGCAAACAAATGCATTTTCGTTTGAGGTCTTGTTTATAAATGATGGAAGTACTGATAAATCGTGGAAAATAATAGAGACGTTAGCGAAAGAAAATTCTGAAGTAAAAGCTATTAGTTTTCAGCGTAATTATGGAAAATCTCCTGCTCTTTTTTGTGGATTTGAGCGTGCTAAAGGTGATGTGGTGATTACTATGGATGCTGATTTACAGGACTCTCCTGATGAAATTCCTGAACTATACAAAATGATAAAAGAAGATGGCTATGATTTGGTTTCGGGATGGAAAAAGAAGCGTTACGATGGTACATTTTCGAAAAATATTCCTTCTAAAATTTATAATGCAACAGCACGTTGGGTGACAGGTTTGAAGTTGCATGATATGAATTGCGGGTTAAAGGCGTATCGCAATGAGGTAGTTAAAAATATAGAGGTTTACGGCGAAATGCATCGTTATATTCCATATTTGGCAAAAAATGCAGGTTTTACAAATATTGGTGAGAAGGTTGTTCAACATCAGGCAAGAAAATATGGGAATTCAAAATTTGGTTTAAATCGTTTTGTTCATGGTTATCTCGATTTATTTTCTTTGTGGTTTTTGTCGAAGTTTGGAAAAACGCCGATGCACTTTTTTGGGCTTTGGGGAAGTGTGGTTTTTCTTATAGGTTTTATTTCTGTAGTAGTTGTAGGTTCAATAAAATTATCGGCGATAATAGCAGGAGAAAGGGCTCCTTTGGTTACAGATTTGCCTTATTTTTACTTGGCACTGACAATGATGATAATTGGAGTGCAAATGTTTTTGACAGGTTTTTTAGGTGAGTTGATTTCTAGATCTTCTGGCGAAAGAAATAATTATAAAATAGCAAAAGAGTTGTAAGAATGGATTTGTTGTTAACTATTTTGGGTTTTACACTTCCGTCGGTTATTATGTTTTTAGCCGTATGGTTTGTATTAAAGAAAACGCTCCGTAATGAAAATGAAATACTTGCATTTGAATTAAAGAAACAAAATAATAACAAGAAATTTGTTACAACATTACAGGCGTACGAACGTTTGGTTTTGTTTTTGGAGAGAACACAGCCAAAATCAATATTAATGCGTCAAAATCTTTCGAAAATGAATTGTTTGGAGTTGCAATCAATTTTACTGAAACAAATACGAGAAGAGTTTGAGCATAATGTCATACAACAATTATATGTGTCGCGTGAGGCTTGGAGCTTGGTTTGTAATGCTAAAGAAAGTTTAGTTAAATTAATAAATTTGTCGGCGGCTCAATATGAGACATCGGATGCGGCTATAAAAATGGCAGAATTTATGATTAAATCTTATAGTGAATTGGCAAATTCGCCATCGGATGTGGCTATTAATTTTATTCGTGAAGAAGTACAATCTAATTTTTGAAGTATGAGTTTTTTAGATTTAGTTAAAAATAGATTTTCTGCACGCAGTTTTACCGATAAGATTGTAGAAAAGGAAAAAATTGATCTAATTTTAGAAGTAGCACGATTGGCTCCATCGGCAGTAAATTTGCAACCTTGGAAATTCTTTGTGGTTTCAGATAAATTGATGTTGAGCAAGTTGGCTGAAACATATTCACGCGAATGGTTTAAGACTGCACCTCTTTGTATTGTAGCATGTGGAAATCATTCTGAATCGTGGAAAAGATTCGATGGGAAGGATCATTGTGATATTGATGTTGCAATAGCAGTTGAGCATATTGTTTTGGCAGCAGAAGAATTAGGATTAGGTGCATGTTGGGTTTGTAATTTTGATGTGAAGAAATGTTCAGAATTTTTGAATTTATCAGAGTTTTTAGAACCAATAGCTATGATACCAATTGGATATACTAACGCTATAGTAAAAGAAAAGAAACGTAAGGCAGTTGATGAAATTGTTGAATACATATAGTCGTATGCGAAAACTTTTAATTTTGCTTGTTGCTTTGCCTACGTTTTGGGCGTGTAATAACGATAGTGAGTGTCGTCAAGAGCGTTATGTGGCAATGGAAGTGAAATTGTTTCAAACAAAATTTGATGCAGAGGAAGAAACTTATATTGTTTCTAACTTTATGCCTGATAGCATTTCTGTTTACGGTGTTGGGAATGATTCTATTTTATATAATGGAGGTATTGAAAAAATAAAGTTACCTTTACGTAAAACGGAAAATCTTTCGCAATATGTTTTTTATGTAAATGGTAGATATGATACGATAAAGGTATTGCATGAGAATATAGATAATTATCTATCAATGGAGTGTGGATGTGTGGTTTTTGCCAATATAAACGAAGTAACACATACGAATAATGCTATAGATTCCGCAATAATACGTGTACCAGAAGTGATAAATGTAAGTACAACGCATGTGGAAATTTATTATAGAGAAGATAAATGAGTATAAAAAAAATCATAGTGTTTTGTGTACTTGCAATGTTGCCAATATTTATTTTTGCAAATGAATTGTCGGGTGTAGATTCGATTGAAACACAAAAAACTTTGATTAAGAAGAAATATAAAAATAATAAACAAGTTTTTTATGGATTTTCGGCTCATTTAGATGTTGCTTCTCCATTAGTAAATTATTTGATTGATAAATCGATGCTCTCGTTTGAGGCAGCTTTCGATGTAGATTTAATGCATAAGTATTTTCCAACTTTCGAATTAGGATTTGGCTCTGCAGATAAAATAAACGAAAATAATATTCACTATAAGGTTAATGCTCCATTTTACCGTATAGGGTTAAATTTTAATATTTTAAGAACTAAAAATAAAGATGGAGAAAAAAAGATTTTTATAGGGAGTTATCCGTATATAGGTTTTAGGTATGGTTTCTCCTTGTTCAAATATGACCTTGAAGGAGTAGTTATTAATGATGATTACTGGGGAGTTAGTCGTCCGATGGAGGTGAATCCAAAGTATTTGTATGCAGGTTGGGCAGAACTTGTAGCAGGAGTAAAGGTTAATATGGTAAAAGGTTTTACTATGGGCTGGAATATACGTGTGGGGTTGTTATCGCATACATCAAGAGCATCTTTAAAATCGCAATTGTGGTATATTCCAGGATTCGGGAAAAATAATACAGTAAATGTGATGTTTAATTACACATTTGGTTACACTTTTAATTATGACAGTAATAAAATCAAATAAAAATATATAAATATGAATACACTTGAACAGTTGAACAAAGTAGCAGATAACATTCGCATTCTTTCGGTTGCAATGGTAGAAAAAGCAAAGTCGGGACACCCTGGGGGAGCTATGGGTGGAGCAGATTTTATCAATGTACTTTATTCTGAATTTTTAGAATATGATCCTGTGAATCCTTATTGGGAGGGAAGAGATAGGTTTTTCTTAGATCCAGGACATATGTCTCCAATGCTCTATTCTGTGTTGGCATGTGCAGGAAAATATACTTTGAATGATTTGCAAAATTTTCGTCAGTGGGGAAGTATTACTCCTGGTCATCCAGAATTAGATGTCTTACATGGAATCGAAAATACGTCAGGTCCATTAGGGCAAGGTCATGTATTTGCTGTTGGTGCTGCTATTGCTGCCAAATTCTTAAAATCAAAATTTGGACAAGTTATGAATCAGACGATTTATGCTTATATTTCTGACGGAGGAATTCAAGAAGAAATATCGCAAGGAGCAGGGCGTTTGGCTGGACATTTAGGTTTGGATAATTTAATAATGTTTTACGATGCTAACGATGTTCAACTTTCTACTAGTGTAAGCGAGGTTACTAGTGAAAATACTGCTATGAAATATGAGGCTTGGGGTTGGCGAGTTATTGAAATAGATGGGAATGATGCATCCCAAATTCGTCAAGCATTGACTCAAGCAAAAGCAGAGTGCGAAAAACCTACTTTGATAATTGGTAAAACAGTTATGGGTAAAGGAGCTCGTAAGGCTGATAATTCAAGCTATGAAAATGATTGTGCAACGCATGGAGCTCCTCTTGGTGGTGATGCTTATGTTAATACCATAAAAAATCTTGGTGGAGATATAGAAAATCCTTTTGTATTTTTTGAAGAAACAAAAGAAGTATACGCACGAAGAGAACAAGAGTTAAAAGAAATTGTTGCAAAAAAAATGCAAGAGAAAGCAATTTGGGAAAAAGAAAATCCTGAGTTAGCTGCGAAAATGGCAGACTTTTTTACTGGGAAAATACCTGAAATAGAATGGAACTCAATCGCTCACAAGCCCGATCAACCAACACGAGCTGCTTCTGCAAGTATATTGACGGTGTTAGGACAGCGATATGAAAATATGATTGTAGCAAGTGCTGACTTGTCTAATTCTGATAAAACAGATGGATTCCTTAAAACAACAAAACCTATCACAAAAGACGATTTCTCTGGTGCATTTCTTCAAGCGGGGGTTGCAGAGTTGACAATGGCTTGTGTTTGTATTGGTATGGCATTGCATGGCGGTGTAATAGCAGCATGTGCTACGTTTTTTGTGTTTTCAGATTATATGAAACCTGCTATTCGTATGGCGGCATTGATGGAGTTGCCTGTTAAGTTTATTTGGTCGCACGATGCTTTTCGTGTAGGTGAAGATGGCCCAACACACGAACCAGTAGAACAAGAAGTTCAAATACGCTTAATGGAAAAGTTGAAAAACCATAAAGGTAAAAACTCAATGTTGGTTTTACGCCCTGCAGATGTTGATGAATGTACGATTTGTTATAAGTTGATGATGGAAAATACAACATCTCCTACGGGAATGATTCTTAGTCGTCAAAATATTAAGAGCCTCCCTAAAAATGATTATGCAGCAGAAAAAGGTGGATATGTAGTAACATGCGATGGCAATCCAGATATTGTTTTGTTGGCTTCGGGTAGTGAAGTTTCTACGCTTTGTGATGTGGCTGAAATTTTAAGAAAAGAGGGTATGCGTATACGTGTGGTTTCTATCCCTTCAGAAGGATTGTTTAGAGCTCAAAGTGCAGAATATCAAGAAAGTGTACTTCCTTGTGGTGTTAAACGATTTGGGTTGACTGCAGGTCTTCCTTTGAATCTTGAAGGACTTGTTGGAACTGATGGTTATGTTCATGGTTTACAATCGTTCGGTTATTCTGCACCATATAAAGTTTTGGAAGAAAAATTAGGTTTTATGCCAGAACAAGTTGCTGATAAGGTGCGTAACTTTTTGGCTTAAGAGGTTGTGTTGCTGTTAAAATGTCTTGTTTTTTACTTGAAATCTGCCAAAAATACATTTTTAGTGAAACAAAAGGGGTATTGTAGGAATTGGCAGAGATTTTGTAAAATGAACATAGAATAATAATGATTGTGAAAGTATGACAAAGAAGAAAAACGTGAAAACTGAAAACGTAGCAGAAAATATAGAAAAAGAAAATATAGTAGATTCTGTTTCGGAAATTGAAACATTGAAGGCGGAATTGGAAGCTTTAAAAAATGAGCAATTGGAGTTGAATGACAAATACATCCGTAAGGTTGCAGAATTTGAAAATTATCGTAAAAATGCCATCAAGGAACGTGCAGAATTAATAAAAAATGGTGGTGAGCGTTTGTTAGTAGATATGTTACCTTTGGTAGATGATATTGAGCGAGCACTTCAAGCTGTAGAGCAATCGGAAGATGTGGCTTCTTTGAAGGAGGGTGTTGTGTTGATTTATAATAAATTTATAACATTCCTTGCAAAAAATGGCGTAAAGTCAATTGATACAGAAAATGCTGATTTTGATACCGATTTTCACGAAGCAGTAACAATGTTCCCTGCTCCTACCGAAGAACAAAAAAACAAAATAATTGATTGTGTGTCGAAAGGCTATTTGATGAACGATAAGGTGATTCGATTTGCAAAAGTTGTTGTTGGAAGTTAAAAAAAGTATATGGAAAAACGAGATTATTATGAAGTGTTAGGGGTTGCAAAAAATGCCTCTGATAGTGAAATAAAATCAGCTTATCGAAAAAAAGCAGTTCAGTATCATCCCGATAAAAATCCGGGCGACAAAGAAGCCGAGGAAAAATTTAAGGAAGCTGCAGAGGCTTACGATGTGTTGAGTAATCCAGAAAAACGTAAACGTTACGACCAATTTGGGCATGCAGGTATGAGTGGCGGCGGTTTTGGTGGTGGCGGCATGAATATGGAAGACATATTCTCGCACTTTGGCGATATTTTTGGAGGGCATTTTGGTGATATTTTTGGTGGAGGTTTTGGAAGGGGCCGTTCACAAGGACCTCGTGTACGCAAAGGGGCCGATCTGCGTGTGAAAGTAAAACTTACGCTTGCAGAAATTGCAAATGGAGTTGAGAAGAAAATTAAGGTGAAAAAATATGTTGCTTGTACGAATTGTAATGGTTCGGGTTCTAAAGATAATGCAACGGAAACTTGCTCAACTTGTCACGGATCAGGTCGTGTAACTCGTGTGCAACAAACCATTTTAGGACAGATGCAAACGCAGTCTGAATGTCCTACTTGTGGCGGTAACGGGAAAATTATTAAAAACAAATGCCCACATTGTACAGGTGAGGGGATTGTTCGTGGCGAGGAGGTTATTAGCATAAAAATTCCTGCTGGTGTAATGGAAGGAATGCAACTTTCGGTACCGGGCAAAGGTAATGCTGCTCGTATGGGTGGAATTAATGGCGATTTGCTTGTTGTGATAGAAGAAGAAGCTCATAGCGATTTGATTCGTGACGAAAACGATTTAATTTATAACTTATTACTCGATTTGCCTACCGCTGTTTTAGGTGGAACGGTAGAAATACCAACAGTAGATGGACGTGTGAAGGTAAAAATAGAAAAGGGAACACAACCCGGTAAAGTTTTACGATTAAGAAACAAAGGTTTGCCTGACGTAAATAGATATGGTGTTGGCGATTTGTTAGTGAATATCAGTGTTTATATTCCTGAAAATGTATCTACAGACGAACGAAAAATGTTTGAAAAGATGCAAGATTCTCCAAATATGAAGCCAAGCAGCTCGGCAGCAAAGAATTTCTTTAATCGTTTTAGACACATGTTCGAATAGTAATTTTTTAATATTTGTAAAAAATGATGAACTGGGTAATTGAATAAGAAAGCCCTGAATTAAAAAAGCTGAACAATGTTCAGCTTTTTTGATTGTTTATTGTTTTTCAGTAATATGGATATTTTTGATTTGCTTAATAGCGATATCAATGTTACGGTAGATTTTTCGTTGTTGTAGCCACCCGAGCGTTCCGCCAATGATACCACCAACCAAACAGCCTACTATTAGTCCTATCAACATTGATTTGTCTGTGGCTATACGATAAAATTCACATCCTAACCAAACTAACCAAATCAGCAACCATGGATAACTGAAATAATGCCATTGTTTATAGCGTTTGCGTGTCCGGAGAAGTTTTTCTGTTACTTTTAATAAATCGTCAGTGAAATTTGTTTTTGATTTTAGTCCATTGTGGCTCCACCAAGTATAAATAAGAGCAATTATGAGGAATATGGTTGTAAACAGATTGAATGCCAGCGAAATTCCTAATCTATAAAAATTAAAAAAGCAAAAAGGAATAGCTATTACGAGACATATAGATTGTATCAATGCAATACGATTTATATTCGAAATTTTTTCTTTTAATGTTTCATGAAACAAACGTTCGTTGATGATATTTTGATTTTCAAGCTTATGTTTCAAAATCGTTATTTGTTGTTTCATTTCTTCTAGTTCTTGCGATAAAAGGTTTCCCATAATTACGATATATTTAGATGTTAGATATTTTTTTTAATTGCTCTTTGATTCTAAAAAGCCGTACCGATACGTTTTTTGTAGAGATACCAACAATAGCACCAATTTCTTCGTAAGTCATATTCTCGAGCCAAAGGAGAATTATGGCACGATCGAAAATTCCTAATTTATTGATGCGTTCTTTTAGTCGGCGAATTTGTTGGGTTTCGTCGTCAGTATCTTCAAAAAGGTTTATGTCCATAGACAAAGGCACAGTTTTATGTGCTGCTTTTTTTCGCTCTGCCGAAATGCAAGTGTTAAAACTTACACGATAAATCCACGTTTTCGGCTTGCTTTCGTTTCGGAACTTATCAAATCCTTTCCAAATGTTTATTAAGCATTCTTGGAAATAGTCATTTACCTCTTCGTTGTCTTTTGAAAACATATAACAAACGGTGTATATCGTTGTTTTATGCTGTTTGATAAGTTGTTCGAACTCTTTTTTAGAATCTACCATTACCATTTTCTTTTCTGTTTTTTTACTTGTTAGACGCAGTCGAGCAACAAAAAACTACAAACATTATGGAAAAATTTCAGAAAAAATACGTTTAGCAGTATCAATTGCATCTGATTGTGGTTGCGATGGATATTTATTTTGTTTATTATTCCACGCCTCATCAAAGGCAAAAAAATCGATATTAGGCTCAACCACTTTTTGGTCTTTGAATTTTATTTCTGTGAAAAAAAGTTTCCAACGTTCATAATATAAATCTTTCAGAATGCCGTTCCATTCTTTATGAGCGTAATCGTGCAATTTTCCTGCCTCGGAAGCTATTCGGTTGCCCCAAGTAGTAATTTGAGTGCGGGCATTTTGCTCGAACAGTATTTTTTCAGTTTTTGTTTTTCCCGATTTTTTTGCCATTTGTAGCCATTTGCCTAACATAAATTCGGAGCGTGTAGAGAGTAGTTCATCTTGTAGTAGTATCAGTTTCAAAAAATAGTCTGTGCATTGCTTAAAAAGAACTGTGTCTGATTTTTCAGTAGCATATTTTATCTCTTTAAGTGTGATACGTCCTTTTTCGGCTATTGCTTGGCGAGTAATATCTATCAAATCATATTCGAAGTTGTTGTTCCCCTTATATTCTTCGGCTATGGAAATAAGAAGTTTAGCAGCATTTATAATACTATCGGGCGAATAATAATCTATAGGGTTAGCCCAAGCGGAAACCTGTTTTGCATTTATCGATGGGCGAGCACAAAAAATAGATTCGTGTGTCCCTTGTTGTTGGTTGTTTTTGGGGCAATTATAAATGGTGTTGATTAAGATATCCCATGCTTGCACAATTTGCTTGTTGGTATTTCCATAGCGAGCTTTGGTGTAGCTTTCAATCCATTTTGACTTGTTGAAAATTGAATCACGCCAAGCAAGTTCGCTAAATAGTTCGTACATCATCGGATTGTTTTCTATCCCCTCGGGTGTCAGTCCAATGCCTTTCAATGTAGATGAATATTTTGGATGATTTTTTGCTTCGTAAAACGAGTTGATGATGGCATCTGTTTTTCCAAAAAGTCCGACGTTTGCTCCAAAGTTCAAAAGCATAGAGTATATCCAATTGTGTTCTCCAAACCCATTTTCTCGTGTAAAAGGGGAATGTGGATCGCCCCATTGAGGTTTTGTTTCACTCCACAAATCTAAAATTAGTAAATTGCCTTTGTTTATGTTATTTAGCATGGTTTGATTAGGATTTTCCTCCCATGCTTGAATAACCCAAGTGGCGTTGGGGTTGTGTTGCTTCATGGCTTTCGTAATGCTTTTCCCCATTTTTTCAAAATCTACTAGATGTGCATTACCTCCTTCGTGAAATGGATCCATGGCATAGAATTTGGCTTCTCCGTATAGTTCTTTTTGTTTTTGATAATAAAGATTTGCTATAGAAGAAAAAGCTTCGTCTTCGGGTAGTAAAAAGTCCGGTCGAATATAGCCACACCATGTTCCTGTTTCTATGCTGTTAATATTTAATTTGTCTTTACTTTTATGTAGGAGCATTCCGCAATAGCCTGGTAATATTGGTTCTATGCCCCATTCGTTTAGTCTTTTTAAAATTTTCTTTTGTAATTGCGATTGACTTTTATATCTATTTAGCGATGTAGGACCTCCCCAACCTTCGAGGTTGTTCATTTGCCACCAAGCAAGGAAGCATGGTCCTGCTATAAAAGTGCTTATTTCGTTTTTAGAATAACCTAATTCTTTCAAAAGATTGAACCATACTAGTTCGCTACCGGTGGTGGAGAGTACAAGGTTGATTCCGTGTAGAGCCATCCAGTCAATCTCTCTTTCCCATCGTTCCCAATCCCAAAAAGGCATGGTGTATGAAAATGTGCAGTAGTTTAAATAATAACGATATTCGCATTTTGTAGAACGGCGTTCTTTTGCTCGTACGAGAGGGAGTTGTTTGGGTAGTTTTACGTTCATATTGTTCCAACATAAATGAACGTCTGCGTAATACTTTAAGTACCAATTTATTCCACATGCAATGCTAATATAGTTGTTCCCTCTTACAACTACTTTATCTTTGTTTTGATCGAGTTCAAAATAGTCTTCCTCTGATGCTATTAATTCTATTTGAAATTTTTTAGAAGCTCCTCGGTCAATTCTTTCTAAAAGACTTTCGATGGGATTGGCAAACTGCTCTATGGGAAATAAAAAAGCGAGTATGATTAAGAATTTACGCATAATATTAAAAATAAAAGCGTACCACATTCAGTTTGTGCGATACGCTCGAATAAAATGAAAAAAATGTAAGTTATCGTACTCTTTCGATGTAAGAGCCATCACGAGTGTCAACTCTAATAATCTCTCCATTGTCAATGAAAAGAGGAACACGAACTTCTGCTCCAGTTTCCACAGTTGCAGGTTTTAGTGTGTTTGTAGCAGTGTCTCCTTTTATTCCTGGCTCTGTATAAGTGATTTGTAATTCTACTTTTACAGGAAGTTCAGCAAGAAGAATAGTATCGGTAGATGTGTCAAAAACAACATCAATAACAAGTCCTTCTTTTAGGAAATCAACGCCTATAATTTTGTTTTTTTCGATAGGAACTTGTTCAAAAGATTCTTGATCCATGAAAATGTAGTTTTCATCTTCTTTATAAATGTATTGATATTGGCGACGTTCTACACGAACATCTTCTAGTTTTTCACCAATATTAAAACGACGTTCAAGTACATATCCATTTACAACGTCTTTCAATTTTACACGCATAATCGTATTTCCTTTACCTGGTTTTACATGTAAAAAGTCGATGACAAAATACAATTTTCCATCCATGCGGATACACGTTCCGTTCTTTACATCTTGCGAATTAATCATAATTTCTCGTTTTTTATTTTATTATTTTAGATAATATGCAAAAATACTCTTTTTTAGTCAATTAAACACTTTGATTTCAATTTTTTATTTTGAATTAAAAGTTCCTGTTTTTTTTATGAAAATTAAATCATCAAAATATTAAGAAAAATTATTTTTATTTAATTTTACGAGTGTTTTTAGTATGGATTATTAATAAAATATCATGGTAAAGAAAACAGTCACCATTTATTGCCGTAATAATAAGGTTTACAAGGATTATCCTTTGGGAACTTCGTTACAAGATATTTATACGGATATGAATATTCAGTTACCATTTCAAGTGGTGGCAGCTCGGGTAAATTATAAAGTAGAGAGTTTGAATTTTTTAGTGTATAAACCCAAAGATATCGAGTTTATAGATGCGTCGTCGTCGTCGGGGATGAGGGTTTATGAGCGTTCGCTTTGTATGGTATTGGCTAAAGCTGTAGAAGACTTGTATCCCGGAGCAATATTGCGTATCGAACATCCAATTTCTAATGGAGATTATTGCGATATAGATATTTTTGAAGGTAATATATCCGAAGAGCATGTTACTGCATTGAGAAAAAGAATGCACGAAATTATAGCTGAAGATTTGCCTATAGTTGAAGAAGAAAAGCAGACTTCTATTGTAACAAAACTTTTTAGAGAACGTAACCAAACGGATAAGGTTTTTTTGCTTGAAACACTAGGAATACCATATACTCGATATTTCCGCATAGGCGATTTTGTTGATTATTATAATAGTGTATTAGTGCCATCAACTGGATATTTAAAAGTTTTTGAGTTGCAAAGTTTTTATGGAGGGCTTTTGCTTCAAATGCCATCGAAATTAAATCCAGGAGAGTTGATGAAATATGTTCCTCAACCCAAATTGTTTGAAGTATTTAAAGAATATTTGCAGTGGAATAAAATAATGGGATTGAGCAATGTAGGCGATTTTAATGTAATGGCACGTACTCGAAATATTTATCATTTAATAAAAATTTCGGAAGCGTTGCACGAGAAAAAGATTGCACAAATAGCAGATATGATTCAAAAGCGTTTACCAAAAAGTAAGTTTGTGATGATATCAGGACCATCTTCGTCAGGTAAAACTACGTTTAGCAAACGTCTATCTATACAGCTTATGGTAACGGGAGTAAAACCTTTGGTTTTGTCGTTGGATAACTACTTTGTTAATCGAAAAGATACGCCGCTTGATGAGCATGGCGAATGGGATTTTGAAAATCTTCATGCTATTGATTTAGATTTGTTTAATAAACAATTAAAACAATTGTTGAATGGCGAAGAAGTTGAGGTTCCTTTTTATAATTTTGAAATAGGTGAGCGTCAATATCGCGGTGATAAGTTAAAATTGGAAGAAAATAGTGTTTTGTTGATAGAAGGAATCCATGCTTTGAATCCCGAATTGTCTCAAGAGATCCCTAACGAAATGAAATTCTGTATTTATGTTTCTGCTTTAACTACAATTTCGTTGGATAATCATAATAGGTTGACAACAACGGATACAAGGTTGTTGCGTCGAATAGTGCGTGATTATAAGTTTAGAAACTATGATGCACGTGAAACAATATCTCGTTGGCCAAGTGTGCGTCGTGGTGAGGAAAAGTGGATTTTCCCATATCAAGAGTATGCCGACGTGATGTTTAATTCTGCTTTGTTGTTTGAGTTGGCAGTGCTTCGTAAACATGCCGAGCCAATTTTATCAGATGTACCTCAATATTGTGAACAATATACTGAGGCTCATCGTTTATTAAAATTATTGAAATACTTTGCTCCAATTTATGATTATGAAATACCACCAACGTCTTTATTGAGAGAATTTTTGGGAGGAAGTAGTTTTAGTTATTAAGGAAAATATGCAAAAATTAGAACTTCAACAAAATCAATTGCTTCAACAAAAGCTGTCGCCTCAACAGATACAGATTGTAAAAATGTTGGAGTTGCCTACTTTGGAGTTAGAAGAACGAATCAATCAAGAATTGATTGAAAATCCTGCATTGGAGGAGGGACACGATTTTGATAATGATTCAATTACTAATGAAGCAGATGGTGAAAATGATGATGTAAATGATAATGAAGAATCGCCGTTTGATAACTTAAATTGGGATGATTATACTGATGATGAGCCCGATTATAAAACTTATGCACAGAATTTCCCTGTCGATGATACAACAAAAACATTTCAATATTCTTCTAAAAATACATTTAGCGAAGATTTGTTTTCTCAACTTGGTGAAATTGATTTAACTGAAAAAGAAGAGCAATTAACAAAATATATTATTGGTAATATAGATGATGATGGCTATTTGCGTAGAGATATAGAGCAAATGGTAGATGATTTAGCTTTTGCTGGTATTAGTGTAACTGACGATGAAATGTATGCCGCATTGGCATTGGTGCAAAATTTGGAACCAGCAGGTGTAGCTGCACGTACGTTGAAGGAGTGTTTGTTGCTTCAATTGAATCGCTTTGCTGAAAATGAATCAGTTACACTGGCAAAAAGGATCGTAAAGGATTATTTTGAAGAATTTTCTAATAAACAATATGAAAAAATACAAAGACGTCTATCTATAAATGAGGTTCAACTAAAGGATTCTTTATTGAAAATACAAGGGTTGAATCCTAAACCCGGTAGTGCTTGGGCAACTTCTTCTCTAAATACGAATGAGGAGATAACTCCTGATTTTATAATTGAAAATTTAAATGGGCGTTTTTCTGTTTTGTTAAACAACCGAAACATGCCCGAATTAAGGATTAATTCTGAATATACATCTTTAATTCAAACTTATAAAAAAAGCAAAAAAGAAAGTATTTCAAAAGACAAACAAGCTGCTATACTCTTTGCAAAAGAAAAAATTGATGCAGCCAATTGGTTTATAAATGCTATAAAGCAGCGAAACGAAACTTTGTTGTCAACTATGAATGCAATAGTTCATTTCCAAAAAGAGTTTTTTGAATCTGGCGACGAAGCACTTTTAAAACCAATGATATTAAAAGATATTGCGAATTTAACAGGATTTGATATATCAACTATTTCGAGAGTGAGTAATAGTAAGTATGCCGAAACGGAGTTTGGAGTTTTCCCTTTAAAAGCGTTTTTTTCGGAAACAATGCGGAAAGATTCTGGAGAAGAAATATCGAATAAAGAAATAAAACGTATTTTAAAAGAAAGTATTGATGCAGAAAATAAGCGTAAGCCTTTGACTGATGATAAACTAGAAGTGATTTTAAGGGAGAAAGGTTATGTTATTGCCCGTCGTACAATTGCAAAATATCGAGAAAGATTAGGAATACCTGTTGCACGCCTGCGTAAAACTATATGAAGTGAAGTCTTTTAATCTATATTTTTCAAGACTATTATCAGCTATATTTCACCCAATTTTTATGCCAACTTATGGCTTTTTGCTCGTGAAATATTTGTTTTTTAAAGGAACTTTGGGTTCGATGCTTCTTAAAGATTCGCTTTGTTTTGTTTTTTTGTTTACAGCAATAATACCATTTCTCTCTATTGGTATTTTATATAAATTTAAAAAGATATCGTCATTGACGTTGGACAAACCAAGCGATCGACAACTGCCGTATTTAATAACTTTATTATCTTATATTGTTTTAGTTATATATTTTGTTACTCCTATAAATCCTTTTTCGCAATATATGTTTGTTGCTATTGTTTGTTTAATGTTGGTAATGTTGATAAATATTGTGTGGAAAATAAGTGCTCATATGACAGCTATTGGAGGATTGATAGCAATGATTATGTTTGAATCATATCAGTTTTCGTTAAATCCTTATGTTGTAATTTCAATTTTGTTTTTTATAGCAGGATTAGTAGCATATGCACGAGTGTATTTAAAATCACACACTATACTGCAAACTTTGGTCGGATTTTTGCTTGGTTTTGTTGTGTTGATATTTATGTTTTAATATATGATTCAAAAAAAATATAAAATAGGACTTTCTTTGAGTGGAGGTGGTGCAAAAGGTATTGCACATATTGGGGTGCTTCAAGCAATGGAAGAGGTTGGTCTTAAGCCTGATATTATTGCTGGAGTTAGTGCGGGGTCTATTGTAGGAGCATTGTATGCAGATGGTTTGTCACCTAAAGAAATATTAAATGTGTTTGAGGATTCAAGTTTTTTGAAGTTTGTAAATATATCTTCGCCTCGTAAAGGATTTTTGTCTGCTAACAAGTTCTTTTCAAAGATTGCTAATTCTTTGAGAGCAAAAACATTTGAAGATTTAAAAATCCCTCTTGTAATTAATGCTACGGATTTGACGAATGGTAAAATAGAGTATTTTTTTGAAGGAACGTTGTTGGATAAAATAGAAGCTTCGTCGAGTGTACCAATTGCATTAAGTCCCAAAGAGATTAACTCAAAACTTTATGTGGACGGAGGAATTTTTTGCAATATACCTTGTGCCGTTATTCGTGATCATTGCGAAACTTTAATAGGTGTGCATGTAAATCCTATAATGAAAATGGGTGAGATTGGAAATGTTTTAGATGTCTTTGAAAGGGTTTATCATTTGTTGATACAAGCAAATACAGTTTCTCAAAAACAACTTTGTGATATTGTCATAGAACCAACGGAGGCACGAAATTTTGGTATGTTTGAGATTTCAAAATGTCGCGAAATTTTTGATATAGGGTATTTAACAGCTATTGAGAAATTTAAGGATTTAGGCTATTTAAAATAAAATACATTTTATAAAAAAGGTTGGGATGATCATCCCAACCTTTTTCTTTTGCATATTAAAACTTATTTCTTTTCATTCTCTTGTTTTGCTTCACGTTTGTGTGCTATTTCGTAAGCAATAGGTGTTGCTATATACAATGTAGAATAGATACCAGCAATCATACCAATTAACATTGCGAATAAAAATCCACGAATTGTTTCTCCTCCAAAAATAAACATTGCAAGTACTGTTAAAATTGTGCTTAATGATGTAGAGAATGTACGACCTAATGTTGAGTTAAGCGACATATTGAATAGTGATTTTTTATCGCGTTTTGGATAAAGTCCCATATTTTCACGAATACGGTCAAATATTACTACAGTATCATTTACAGAATATCCAATGATAGTCAAAATTGCAGCAATAAATGTTTGATCTATTTCCAAAGAGAATGGTAGAATTGTTGCGAATATTGAATAAATACCGAATATGAATAACGTATCGTGTATTAAAGCAACAACTGTTCCTACAGAGAATCCGAAATCTCTAAAACGCATTAAAATATATAAACCGATAACAACCAACGATAAAAGGATTGCCCATATAGCTGATATTTTAATATCTGCTGCAACTGTAGGTCCTACTTTTTGTGTACTTAAAAGACCATAAGCTGTTTCTCCTGTGTTAGTGTCTGCTTGATAAACACCATCTTTAACAATGTAACCCTCAATAAATAATTGTTTTGTTACTTCTGGAGCTAACAATGATTGTGCTTTTAAAGCCTCATATATCATGCTTTCGATTTGTTCGTCGATGTTTTCTGATGTATTTGTAATTTCGTAGTTAGTAGAAAAACGAATTTGATTTGATGCCCCCATTGTTATAACACTAACTTGTGATTCTTTAAATACATTGTCAAGATTTTCGCGAATATCATCAATGTTGCTTACTGGTTGTTCGAAGCGAATTACATAGTTGCGTCCACCACTGAAATCAATACCTTGTTGTAGTCCTTTTGTAGATAAAGATATGATTGCAATAGTCATAACTACGCCTGAAATGATATAACCGATTTTGCGTGTTTTGATGAAATCAAAATTGCAATTTTTAAACCAATTTTTTGTTATCTCTGTTGTAAACTTCATATTAGGCATCTTCTCTTTTGCCATAACACGTTCGAATACTAAACGAGTAATGAAAATAGAAGTGAACAATGTAGTTATGATACCAATAATTAACGTAGTAGCAAAACCTTTGATTGGACCAGTACCAAATACGAAAAGTACAATACCAGTTAACAATGTAGTAATGTTACCATCTAAAATTGCAGAATAAGCGTTTTTATAACCATCAGCAATCGCTTTCTTTAAGTTTTTGCCTGCAGTTATTTCTTCGCGTGTACGTTCGTAAATCAATACGTTTGCGTCAATTGCCATACCTATAGTTAAAACAATACCTGCGATACCTGGTAGTGTTAATACAGCTTGGAATGATGCCATTATACCGAACATAAAGAATACGTTAAGTAATAGTCCTAAATCGGCTATAAGTCCTGGTATCACTCCGTAATATAAAATCATGTATAGCAATACGAAAACAAATGCAATAATAAATGAAAGCATACCATTGTTTATGGCTGCTTGACCTAATGAAGGTCCAACAATGTCTTCTTGAACAATACGAGTAGGAGCAGGCATTTTACCCGATTTCAACACGTTAGCTAAGTCTTTTGCTTCTTGTGCTGTAAAGTCTCCTGTAATTTCTGAACTTCCTCCTGTGATTTCATTGTTTACACGAGGATATGAATATACATAGTCATCAAGAACGATAGCGATACATTTTCCAATATTCTCTTTTGTTAAGCGAGCCCAAGTTTTGCTACCTTCAGAATTCATTCGCATATTTACGTTTGCAGTTGCAGAGAATTGTCCGAAATCTGCATTTGCATCCGTAATAACTTCTCCATCTAATGGTGCACGTCCATCGCGATTAGTTACTTTAATTGCGATTAATTCAAATACGCCAACTTTCGAATCATCATTAATACTTTTTACAGACCATTTTAATGCTAAATCTCTTGGTAAAACAGCTTTTACTTGCTTCATTTGTAGGTAAGTATTTACCTTCGAAGTGTCAGATGCTAAAGCCATACCAACTGCTGGACCAGGACGCAATTGATTTCCATTTGCATAAATGTTTAATACTGCGAAAAGAGGGTTTTCTTTTTCAAATTCTTCAAAACTTTTTTCATCAGTTTTGGTAGTATTGTTTTCTAAAACAGAAGCCAAAGAGTCTACAGAAGAAGTAAGCTCGTTTGATTGTGATTCTTCAAGAACTACGTTTTCTGAAATCTCTTCTTTAGGTGTGTTTGCTGCATTTAAATCACGAATAATATTATTTGCTTCGTTTAAATGAGCAATAATTTCGGATAATTCGTAGGTTTCCCAAAACTCAAGATTTGCAGAACCTTGAAGTAGTTTACGAACACGTTCGGGTTCTTTGATACCTGGAAGTTCGACCATGATGCGACCTTGTGCATCTAGGCGTTGAATGTTAGGTTGAACAACACCAAAGCGGTCGATACGATTACGAATGACGTTAAATGAATTGTCGATTGCAGCGTTAATTTCTTCATTCAACACTTTAATAACCTCATCGTTTGTTGATGTTAGTTGAATTCTGTCTTTTAGATTAAATGTGCTAAAAATTGTAGATAGTTGAGCATTTGGGTCAATCTTCTTGAATTCATCATAAAAAAGAACTAAAAAGTCTTCTTGGCTATTGTGTTGGCGTTGTTTTGCGTTTTCGATTGCCAATTTGAAATTCTCAGAAGTGTTGTAGCCTGAAAGAACATTCAAAATATCTGGAATAGATACTTCTAACGTAACATTCATACCGCCTTTTAAGTCCAAACCTAAATTTAGTTCTTTCTCGCGACATTGTTTGAATGTGTATCCAAACCATATTTTCTCCCCGGCAATCGAATCTAAATATTCAGTTTCAATTGCACTATCTCCTCCAGCGAGTTTTTCCGCTTTGTTTTCGTGGTAATTAGTTACAACGGTAAATGATAAATAGTATAAACAAACCAATAGTAACAATACCGAAAAAAGTTTTACAAATCCTTTGTTTTGCATGTTTTTATATTTTAAATATTAATATTTGTGTAAAAGAACTGCAAATATAGAGTTTTTTTGAATAATGGGAATTAAAAAAAGTAAAAAAAGAGTATAGAAATCGGCATGTTTTATACCTATTTAATTACTTAAGTTTAAAAATTTTGCTGTGTGGCTATTTGTGCAAGCGGAAAGTAATTCAGGTGTCCCATTAAATATTATGTTTCCTCCATTTTCACCGCCTTCTGGTCCCATGTCAATAACATAATCTGCACATTTGATAATTTCTGTATTATGCTCAATGATTACAATTGAATGGCCTTTTTGAAGTAGAGCATAAAAAGATTGTAGAAGAATTCTAATGTCGTGAAAATGAAGTCCTACAGTTGGTTCGTCAAATATGAATAGGGTAGGCGTTTGTTTTTCGTTAGCGAGGATAGAAGCTAATTTTACACGCTGGTTTTCTCCTCCCGATAGAGAACTTGACGATTGTCCAAGTTTGATGTAACCTAATCCGACATCTTGCAGAGGTTTTAGTCTTTTTAAAATTCGCTGTTCGGTGATACCTGTTTTTTGACTAAAAAAATCAATTGCTTGATTTATAGTCATATCAAGTATGTCAAATATATTTTTTTCGCAGTAAAGAACTTCTAAAACATCTTGCTTGTATTTTTTACCATGACAACATTCGCATTCTATTTCAATGTCAGCCATAAACTGCATTTCCATTTTTATACTACCTTCTCCTTGGCATTCTTCGCAGCGTCCGCCATCTATGTTTGTAGAAAAGAATGCTGGAGTGAATCCCATTTGACGTGCTAATGCTTGTTCGGAATATAGTTTTCGAATTTCATCAAAGGCTTTTAAGTAAGTAGCAGGGTTCGATCGAGATGATTTCCCTATTGGGTTTTGATCAACAAATTCGACGCCATGTAGTAAATGTAAATCTCCCTTTATGTTTTCTTGTGAGGTTTCATTTAGCTCGTAAAATCGCTTTAATGATTGGTATAAAACGTCGCGTACAAGCGAAGATTTCCCACTCCCACTAACACCTGTAACAACAGTCATTGCGTTGAGAGGTATCTTTATGTTTATATTTTTTAGGTTGTTTGCCGTTGCATTACAAATTTCTATATGTTTATTTGAATTTCTACGTTTAGTAGGTGTTTCTATGTATTCTTTTTGAGTTAGAAAATTGTATGTGTGAGAAGTAGCATTGTTTTTATTAGAGATAAGGTCGTGGTAGCTGCCTTGAAAAACAACTTCTCCGCCTAGTCGTCCTGCGTTAGGACCAATATCAATAATGTAGTCAGAGTTTTTTATGATTTCGTCGTCGTGTTCAACAACCACGATTGTATTTCCCATGTCGCGTAGAGCTTTCAAAACTTCTATTAATAGTTTAGTATCGCGAGGGTGCAATCCAACGCTTGGCTCGTCTAAAATATATAATGCTCCTACAAGTCCGCTTCCAATTGATGTAGTAAGGTTAATTCGTTGGCTTTCACCTCCAGAAAGTGTATTCGAAGGTCTGTCAAGTCGAAGATAACCAAGTCCTACTTTAATTAAAAAGTTTAAACGATTGGTTATTTCAAGTAATAATCTTTTAGCAACTATTTTGTCGTTTTCGTCTAGATGTAAGTTTTTGAAAAAATCGTGTAAATCTGAAATGGGGAGGGAGTTGAGTTCTGTTATATTTTTGCCCCCAATTTTAATCCATTGCACTTCTTTTTTTAGTCGTGTACCTTTGCAGTCGGGGCAAGTAGTTTTACCTCTATAGCGAGCAAGCATTACTCTGTATTGAATTTTGTATTGCTCGTTTTCTAGCATTTTGAAAAAATCGTTGATACCTTGGAAATAAGGAGTTCCTTCCCATAGCATTTTTTTCTCGCTTTTAGATAGCAAGTTGTAAGGTCTATGAATAGGAAAGTTGCAGGAAGGAGCATTATAAATTAGATTGTTTTTCCATTTACTCATAATCTCTCCTCTCCAACACGCAACTGCGTTTTGGTAAACTGATAAGTTTTTGTCAGGTATTACTAAATCTTCGCTAATCCCAATCGTTTTTCCAAAACCTCCACAAGTAGGACATGCACCTATTGGGTTGTTGAAGTTGAAAAGTTGTTCGGTAGGAGTTTCAAATTTCATTCCGTCAATTTCAAAGTCTTTTGAGAAAAAATGACGTTCGTTTCCCTCTTTGCACATAATGTCTATTATGCACGAGCCGTTCCCTTCGAAAAATGCAGTTTCGATAGAGTCGAAAAGGCGACTATGAAACATTTGCGTATGTGCTACTGTTAACCGATCAATAACCAAGCAAAACTTTTTTGGTATATTGTTTTGTTCTAATGTTTCTTGTATAGATATATAATTGTTGTTATGCTCTATTCTCGTAAATCCTTGTTGTAGAAGTATTTCTAAATGTTCTTTTAAATCTCTATTTTTAGGGAGATTTATTGGGCTTAAAACAACAATTTTTGTGTTTTCTTGAAGTTTTGTTACAAAATTGCAAACTGATTCTATGCTGCTTTGTTCAATTATTTTACCAGTAACTGGAGAGTAAGTTTTCCCTATACGGGCAAATAACAATCTTAAGTAGTCGTAAATTTCAGTACTACTGCCCACTGTAGAATGTGGGTTTCTAATATTGACACGTTGTTCAATAGCTATAGCAGGAGGTATTCCATCAATGAAGTCAACTTCAGGTTTATTGATTCTCCCTAAAAATTGTCTTACATAGGAAGATAGGCTTTCGATATATCTTCGTTGTCCTTCTGCGTATATGGTGTCAAAGGCTAGCGACGATTTTCCGGAGCCTGACAATCCTGTAATGACAGTGATTTTATTATGAGGGATTTGTACGTCAATTCCTTTTAAATTGTGGACACGTGCATTTTTGATTTTGATGTATTTATCCACGAGACTAATCTTCTTGTTTTGTTTTTATTTGAATTAATTGTCCGTTGTTTTCATCAAAAATAATTTGATTCCTATTTTTTAATAGGGTTTGTGGTAAAATTAATATATCGCCAAATTGTGCTATTGTATAGCGAGCATCAATAAAAACAGTTGATGCATTGTAGATAGAAATATTCGCTGTCGCAGGAAAGCGATAGTAAAATCCGTATTTTTCTTTCTTTTTAGGATGGAGGTTTAAGTTTGTTTTTGTACTTGATACTTTTATATAAATAGGTTCTCCTGATAAATCGTCTTTTGCAACTAATCCGATTTCATCCGAGAAACGGATTAATATTTCATCGGTATTAGATTTTGGAAGAAATGAAATTTCTTTTGTATAGGTTTCTTCTATTTTTTTTCCTATAAAGAGTTCTAAAAGTTTTTGTTCTGTTTTGTTCATTTCGTCCAATAGGATTTTAAGAGATTCGCTATCAGAAGGAAAATCTAAATCGCCAGTGAGAAGTAAAATTCTATTTTCGCGAATTTGATATATTTGTTTAGCTGCTAATTCTGCCATTTTTGCCGTAGAGTTTGCAATTAGAGCTTCTTCGCCTAAAACGCTTTTGTCGAAATTGAAATTAGGTGAATTATGTTTTACGAAAAGGTTTTCTTCTTTTGTTTGTCCTTTTAACTTTTCGTTGGAATTTATACTACAAATAATGCCTTTTTGATTTAGTGTGATTAGGTGGGCTATAGAGTTTTTCGAAGGCCTAATTTGAAAAATTTGTGTGGTGTCAATTATGCTGTTGTTTTCAATATCGATGCTTTTTATACTCCAAAAATCGTGATCTTCGGTAATGATGTTGTCTTCTGCTAAAAAACGTCCTGCATAACGGTAGAAAGGGCCTTTTTTGTGCCAAGTGTGTATGGTTTTTATCTTGATATTAAGTTCGTTTTTTGGTAAGGCATAAAAAATACTTGTTCCATTTTTTATAGGTTTATTTTCTACAGGAGAAATTTTTGTTTTTGCGTGTGTTGTAGTCAAAAAACAAAATGAAAAAAATATGAATGCAAATTGTTTTTTAGTCATTTTTATAAAAGTTTTTTATTCTCTAATTTGTGACAAAGATACTGTTTTTCTTCGCATTTGCGAAAGTAGTGATTTGTGGAGGTTTGTTAGTTTGTTTTAAAAAGTTTAACAATTAGCTGCAAATGTTTTAAGTGAAGCTATCAGTTTTTCGTTTTCGCGTGCTAAACCAATGGTTATCCGTAGGCAATTGTCGCAAAGTGTAATGTTGTTTCGGTTTCGTACAATGATGCCATTTTGAGCTAAATAGTTGTATGTGGCATTAGCATTTTTAACTTTTAAAAGTAAAAAATTGGAGTCGCTTTTATATACTTTTTCTACAATAGATATATGTTTCAACTCGTTACTTAGTATTTCGCGTTGCTGTAGTATATAAGAAATGTTTTCTTTTGTTTTTTCTATTTTAGATAACTGAATTAATGCTTGTTGTTGAGTTAAAATGTTGATATTGTAAGGGTATTTTACTTTGTTTAAAACGTTTATTATTTCGTTTGATGCAAAAGCCATGCCTAAACGTATTGCTGCACAACCCCAAGCTTTTGATAGTGTTTGTAAAACAATTAAGTTTTTGAAATTTGGTAATTTTGTAATCCACGAATCTTGTTGTGCAAAATCAATGTAAGCTTCGTCGATAATGACAATGCCATTAAACGAATTAAGGATTTTGGTTATTTCATTTTCGTCTAATAAATTTCCTGTTGGATTGTTGGGTGAGCAAATCCAAATGATTTTTGTGTTATTATCAACTTTTTCTAAAATCTTTTCAGAAATAAGGTGGTATTCATTGGAAAGGGTTACATTTCGATATTCTATATTATTAATGTCAGCGCAAACTTTATACATCCCGTAGGTGGGGTCTATGGCAATTACATTGTCAATTCCTGGCTCGCAAAAAACCCTATACGCAAGGTCGATAGGTTCGTCGCTCCCATTTCCAAGGAATATGTTTTCTGAAGGTATGTTTTTAATTTTTGCTATTACTTCTTTTAATTCCTTTTGCAATGGGTCAGGGTAGCGATTTATGCTCGTATTAAAAGGACTCTCGTTTGCGTCGATAAAAATGGAAGCTTCGCCCTTAAACTCATCTCTTGCACATGAGTAAGGTTTAAGGTTGAGTATGTTTTTGCGTATAAGAGTTGATAAGTCCATGGTTATAAGTCGTTTTCGTCGTAATCGAGGCGTAAGGTAACAGCATTTTTGTGTGCAGTAAGTCCTTCGTTTTCTGCCATTATTTCTATAGCATTCCCAATGTTTTTTAGTCCATCGCGAGTGATTTTTTGGAAAGTGATTTTTCGAGTAAAACTATCAATATTTACTCCGCTATACATTTTTGCATAACCGTTTGTGGGTAGTGTGTGGTTTGTTCCCGATGCATAATCGCCTGCACTTTCGGGCGAGTAGTCGCCAAGAAAAACCGAACCTGCATTTGTGATGCATTCGGCAATCGATTCGTCGTTTCTTACGGCTAAAATTAGATGTTCAGGAGCGTATTCGTTCGAAAAGTGAACGGCTTCTTCTAGGTCTTTTACAAGAATTATTTTGCTGTGTGCTAACGATTTTTTTGCAATTTCGTTTCGTGATAAAGCCTCGAGTTGTTGCTCTATTTCTGTGATAACGTCGTTGGCGAGCTGTTCGCAGTCGGTAATTAAAATAGATTGGCTGTCTGTTCCGTGTTCTGCTTGAGATAGCATATCGGCTGCTACAAAAATAGGGTTGGCTCCTGCATCGGCAATAATAGCTACTTCTGAAGGACCAGCAGGCATATCGATGGCAACATCGTTTAGGCTGACGAGTAGTTTGGCGGTTGTTACGTATTGGTTGCCCGGGCCAAATATTTTGTAAACTTTGGGAATGCTCTCTGTCCCATAAGCCATGGCTGCTATGGCTTGAGCTCCTCCAATTTTAAATATTTTTCGTATGCCGATAGCTTTTGCTGCGTAAAGTATGGCTGGATGTATTTCGCCATTTTTGTTGGCTGGAGTACAAATAATAATCTCGTTGCATTCGGCTATTTTTGCAGGAATACCTAGC
>JAEIGA010001731.1_pt1 | contig 34528 bp, 25 predicted proteins | sample 9270691 | NCBI WGS metagenome assembly JAEIGA01 (sample SAMN17057246, study PRJNA624740) | gut metagenome | biome: biome; isolation source: fecal sample | host: Bos grunniens | place: China: Xizang | collected 2019
TCAAGCCCATGGGCAAGTACTCCTACGGTAGGTACCCCATATTTGATTGCTGCTCGATGAGCACATACATCGATACCATAGGCCAACCCACTCACGATAAGCACATCGGGGCATTGGGCCGCAAGATCACGCACCATACACTCGCAAAGGTCGCGCCCATAATCGGTACACTTTCGTGTGCCTACAACACTTACTACACGACGAGGGTTGAGGGAAGTATTTCCACGATAGAAGAGCAGGATAGGCGCATCGTCACATTCACGTAAACGAGAGGGATAGTCGACATCATTATATCCAATACAGGTTATATGATGCTTTTGGATAAACTCCAACTCCTGCTCAGCACGTTGATGAGCCGTAGGGCAATCAAGAGCATTCAGAAGCGAGGGTTGAATATTAGGAATCAACGAACGGAGCTCGCTGCGATGCTCAAAGAGAAATGAGGCACTACCTACACTTTCGATGAGACGCTTGGCGGTGATACTACCAACGCCAGGAATATGTTGTAGGGCTATGAGAGCTGATAATTCCTTAGTATCCATAGCTTCAAGAGAGAGTAGTTGTTATATCCTATTTATTTAATAGATGACCTTCAAGGATGCTATCGTATGGAGTACTACGCACGAGCTTTCCATCGTGGAGGCATACACTCTCAACGGTTCCTCGCAAACAAACCTTATTGTCCGATACACGCACGATCTCTTGATGGAATACACACTTGATTCCTTCACGTGTTACATAGAGTTGAGAACGAAACTCATCGCGACTACGAAGCGGAGATTTATAATTGAGCGTCACCTTAGATACTACGAAGTCATAACCTGCAGCACTCATATCAGCAAAGCTAAGACCAATGGAAAGAAGGAATTCGTGACGTGTATGCTCTAAGTAATGCTGATAATTGGCATTATTGACAATACCCTGGAGATCGCACTCATAGTCGCGCACCTTCATAAGTAGTTCGTAGCTGTATTCTTTCATAGAGTATTAATAATTTTGCTGTATTAGAAAAAAAGAGGGCGGAATTTGTTTCCACAAATCCCGCCCTTATATATCTTACTAAAGATATTTATTAGAGGTTTGCAAGCGCTGAAGCGAACTTAACGAACTCAACGTCGTTAGCAGCTCTCTCGCGGAGGCTTGACTCAAGCTTAACAGCCTTCTTCAAGTTCTCAGCAACCATAGTAGCATCGTTAGTACGTGCACCTACGATAGCTGTGAGGTAGTAAGTGTAAGCATCAGCCTTCTCTACCTTGTTCAAGGTATTCTTAGCAGCAGTGTAGTTCTTTGTCATAATCTGTGCGAGTGCAGCAGCATTGCTCTTTGTATCGCCGAATGCCTTTACAGCACGGTCATACTGACCCTGAGCGATGTAGAGGTTACCGAGTGCAGCAGCGTTCTCCTTAGCGTCAGTACCCTTAACGAGGTTCTTCTCAGCATCAGCAACGTTACCATCGATAAGTGCGAGCATACCCAAGTTGGTGTTAACCTCAGCAGCAGAAGAGTTGAGCTTGCTTGCCTTAGCCAAGAGAGTCTTAGCCTCGCTGTAGTTACCAGCCTTCATAGCGATCTCAGCCATGTTGTTGTATGCGCGGTAGTCGTTGGGGAAGAGGTTAGCAGTCTTCTTGTAGATAGCAACCTTCTCGTTGTCGGTCTTCACGAGAGTAGCAGCATAAAGAAGCTCCTCAACGCTCAATACAGAAGCATCAGTCTTGATAGCCTCCAAAATCTCAGCATCTGAACGACCGATGAGCTGGTAGTTCAAAGTAAGACGTGCACGACGCAACTGGGGAAGAATCTCCTCAGCCAACTCGCTGTATACAGAAGAGATGTTCTTAATTTCACGCTCTCTTACCTCGGGATCCTGGTACATAGAAAGTACACGCAAGATGAGATCCTTGTCAGGCATGCTTGAAGCAGCTACCAACTCCTGGAAACCAGCCCAGTCCTCAGCAGTGTACTTGGTATCAACAGTTGTCTCAACCTTGTTCTTCTTCAATACCTTGTTAAGGTGTGTCTGAGCGTTCTTCTGACGCTGAGCAGCCAAACGATCGTTGAGGTCGGTAGCACCATCGGGTGAAGCGTAAGCTGAAACCTCGATGTTCTCCAAAGCCTTACCCTTAGTGTCAGCCTTAACATCGTTCATTGTAGCAATGAAATCATTCATCTGAGCAGAGTTGATCTCGCTGTAACGGAGGTTAGCCTGCTGGATAAGGAACATGATGTTAGCCTGCTGAGCCTGCTTGATGATACGCTGGAAAGCATCCTGAGCGTAAGCGGGCTTGGTAGAAGCTGTTGTGAAAGGATAGAGCTCAGCTGTAGCCAACACACCGTTAGCAACCTTTACAGCGGGCATAGATTTCTTCTTACCCTTCAACTGAGCATCAAACTCCAAGTAAAGCTCAGACTTTGACATTTCAGGAATGTAATCGAAAGAAGTCTTCATTGTGATATTGCCACCCTTCAAGTATGAAATTACCTGGCTATTGCCTTCGATCAACTCACCAATGAATGTGTAAGAATCACCGTTTGCAGAACCACCATTCCACTTGAGGACGGGAGTTACTGTGATAACAGCCTTCTTGGGGAAGTACTTCGCAGGGATTGTACCTGAAATTGTTACGGGAACCTCGCCATTAACAACTTCAAGCATCTGAGGAGTTACGGTGAAATAATCAGCCGACATCTCAGCAAGTTTGCTGCTGCAAGAACAGAGCATGAGCAATGACGCAGCAATAACTGATAAACGAATTTTTTTCATCGTGTTTTTAATAAATTTATGGTTTGTAATTAAATCTTCTTCTTCTCCAATGCTGCAAAGATAGTTAACATTTACATACTTTCCACGTTAATTGCTTCTTTTTTATCATTTTCCGTAGAAAAAAATTTAAATAAATGCTAATTTGAAAACTTTGCTTTACAAATGGCGATCAGGATAGAGATCATTCCACCATTCAGGGCTTCCTTGCAGATAGCGAGCAAACCATGCCATAATGGTGTTGTGCCAAAGCACTCGTTTTGCATAGTCAGACACGAAATGATTCTCTCCTTCGACCTGGATAAACTCTACTGGCTTACCCAAAATCTTTAGCGCATTGAAGAGCTGGATACTCTCTCCCATAGGCACATTGGTATCAACAGTACCATGCAAGAGCAACAATGGAGTATTGATCTTGTCGGCATTGAAAAGCGAGCCTTGTTTGGTAAAGAGATCAGGGTTCTTCCAAGGATAGCTTTCAGCAGCAGCAACAGCATTATAACTATAACCCCAATAGCCTTCACCCCAATAACTGGTAACATTACTGATACCGGCATGTGACACGGCAGCAGCAAAGATGTCGGTTTGTGTCTGCAGATACTGAGTCATGAATCCACCGTATGATGCACCCAAACAACCGATACGCTCAGCATCTACATAGGGATGCTCTTTGCAGAATTGCTTGGTACCCTCGATAATATCATCGGCTGTGCGTTTACCCCATGCATTGACGTGACGGGCTGCAAACTCCTGACCAAATCCTGTAGTACCACTGGGTTGGATGACATATACTACATAGTCACGTGATGCAAACAACTGTGCGCAATAAGGATTGCTGATACCCTTTACTGTGGGCGAAGTACCTCCATAATAGTAAACGATGAGAGGATATTTCTTTTCCGGATCGAATGAAGGAGGCAAGCAGCATTTACCATAAATGGTAGTACCGTCTGAAGCTGTAAAGTTCCATTCTTGTGTCTCGCCCAACTCTATTTCATCAAGGATAGGCTTCATAGGATCGGCAATGAGACGAGAACGCATTTTCTTCATGTCAAAGAGATATGCTACACCTGCAGTATTATCATCTTGACCATAATAAGCTGCGGTAGCGGCACTCTGCGAGGGCAATGAGAAACGTTGTGTTACAGAGATTTCCAAAGGCATCTGTTCAAACACCTTTTTTGCAGTATTGTAGCGATAGATATTTTGCTCGTCTTTGTCTTCGGTAGTGAAGTAAATATTGTTATCTGCCACATTCCACTGAAGGACACTTACCGAGGGGTCAAAGTCCTTGGTGATAGGTGTCACCTCGCGTGTAGCAAGATTCATGATAAATGCTTGCTTATCATAGTCATTAGCAATTGGGTGATCACCACAATTTTTACCTACTCCATCAAAGGCTTCCGCACTACCGGTAAACAGTATCTGTGTACCGTCGGGCGAATAGGTTGCACCATCAACGAAACCACTCGCAGCTACAAGTGTATCAATCTCGTAGGTCTTAAGGTCGAGTTCATAGAATGATGATGTACCGAAGGGGCGTGTGGTCACATCTTCAGCATGAGTGCTAAAGAGAATTTTTGCTCCATCGTGACGTATTCCGTTCAAGTACGAGGAGTGGTTACCATAAGTGAGTCGTTCGGTAGTACCCTTCTTGATATCGTATTTAGCCAAGAAACTACGACCACGGAATCCGGGAATGCGATCTCTCGGAGTAACGATACGCTTCAATGGGCCTTGCTCGGTTTGTCCCTTCTCACTGGGATAGTAAATAAGGAAATCCTCTGTAGGTGACCATGTAAAGCGGTCAGCGGGAATCTCTGTAAGCAATACTTCCTCTGTCAATGTAGTAGGATCAAGTACGATAACATTGTTGCCTTCAGCTGCTGTTACGGTATAATAGAGTTTGTCACTCTTAGGCATCCAACGCATGCCATCCTTAGCATTGGCGAGCATTACCTTACCTGTCTTTGTATCGGTAAGCTGAGCATACACATGCTGACGATCCTTGCTGTAGTAATTCCAATAACGTGTGTAGAGATACTTACCACTGGGCGACATAGAAACGTCGATAACGCGATTGCCATACACCGTATTATCGAGAGTAAAACGACGTTTTAGATCTTGTCCGCTATAGATATTAACTTTTTCGTAGCCCTTATCTGCCACTACCTCACACTTGAATGTAGGTGCAACCTTATCATCTTTGTGGGCAAGGAACTTAAGTGTTACTACATAGTCGCGTTCGGGCTCCATACGCAAGGTGATATCTTGACCAGCTTTTACATTGAGGCTATCATCAGCATTCTCTTTCTTTGACTTCGAAGCGCCATCGATAAATGCTTCCCAACGTACAGGAGAGGTTACTTTGAGCTTACCTTTCATGAAACGGTCAGCACGAATATTGGTGCTTACCACATAAATAAGATGCTCGCTATCGGCAGCATTAAGTGTTATGAAACCTGCTGTATCAGCTTGCATAACTTGAGTGGTATAGTTATCTTGATTAAGACCAATAGCAGTACCAAGCAAGTTTTTGGTTTCATACTTACGCCCTTCGGTATTGATACTATCTGTAAGAATAGGTGTACGCAAGGTTACAGCATCGCGCACCTGATAACTCTGAATAACCTGAGCATGTGAACCCAAGCTGCATGCCACGAATGTGGCGGCAAGTAGATGTCTTTTTTTCATATAATATATTGATTATTCGTGTGCTTTTTGTGCTTCGTTCGGCAAAGATAGTAATTAGCGTGAAAATTTCAAAAAACGGATTCAATATTTCGCTTTACGCATGTTTCGTGGGTGATGTTCAATGATTTCAGAGCGCAAGCGATTTGCATCGATATGGGTATATATTTCGGTTGTACCTATATCTTCATGTCCAAGCATACTCTGTATGGCTCGCAAATTGGCTCCTCCTTCGAGCAGATGGGTGGCAAACGAATGGCGCAACGTATGTGGGCTTATGGTTTTCTTCAACCCTACTTGCTCAGCAAGCTCCTTGATGATATGAAACATGGTGATGCGCGACATGCGTTTTCGGAAATGAGCGCTCACGAAAAGATAATCCTCATGTCCAGGTTTGATATCTATCTCGGCGCGATCAATGAGGTAATCCATTATTTCTGCAATGGCACGCTCAGAGATGGGTACGAGACGCTGTTTACTACCCTTACCCTCTACTTTGATGAATCCTTCCTTTAAATATATATCTGATAATTTTAAGTTACACGCCTCTGATACACGTAATCCACAACTATATAATGTCTCTATGATGGCACGATTGCGTTGTCCCTCACGCTTACTCAAATCAATAGCCTCAATGAGCATGTCTATTTCTTCGATACTTAAAACTTCGGGAAGTTTCATGCCTATCTTGGGCGATTCTAACAGTAAAGTAGGATCAGACTCTATATAATCCTCAATTACCAAAAATCGGTAAAACGAGCGTATGCCCGATAGCATACGAGCTTGTGAGCGAGCTGTTATCTTTTCATCGTGCAGATGTGCCAAGAACTCTTCCAAATGCATCAAATCGGCATTTAGCGGATCTATATTTTTCTTGTTCAGATAAACTATTAGCTTCTCAACATCGTGTATATAAGCATTGAGGGTATTGGCCGATAGTGCTTTCTCAAACAACAAATGTTGCTTGTATTTATCCATTATGAGTTTCTTATTCTGTGCCATCGTCCAATCTTATACTACAGGTTCATCAAATCGGCACAAAAATAATGTTTTTTCATGGTATTTTTTCGTTTTTTGTCGTTTTTGGGCTACTTTTGTCATACGATTCAATGATTTTATTTATGGATAGCAACAATAAACGGATGCTAATACTCAATGGCCCCAACCTTAATCTTTTAGGTAAACGAGAGCCAGGCATCTATGGTAACGATTCGATGGAAAGCTACTTCGCCACATTGCAAAATAGTTTTCCTGACGTATCACTCGAGTATTACCAATCTAATGTAGAGGGAGAACTCATCAACAAACTTCACGAGGTAGGCTTTACATATGACGGTGTAGTACTTAATGCAGGAGCTTATACACATACCTCGGTAGCGATACATGATGCCATTAAGGCTATTTCTACTCCCGTGGTAGAGGTGCATATATCTAATGTTTACCAGCGTGAAACCTATCGTCATACCTCACTCATTACGGGAGCTTGTGTGGGTGTTATCGGTGGATTTGGTATGGATTCATATCGCTTGGCCATAGAAGCATTACTACAATTATGATAAGTCGTGACGAAGCTATTGAGGCCTACATCCTGCAACATATGGATGAAGAGAGCGACTACTTGAAGGCGCTCTACCGACAAACTCATTTAAAGTTAATAAATCCTCGTATGACCTCGGGGCATCTGCAAGGCAGACTTCTCAAGATGTTTGTGCAGATGATACGCCCTCATCGCATTCTCGAAATTGGTACTTTCGCAGGGTATTCGGCATTATGTATGGCCGAGGGGTTGGACGAAAATGGTATTATCCATACCTATGAGATTGATGATGAGTTGGAAGATTTCACCCGCTCATGGATTGAGGGCTCTCCACACGGAAAAAAAATACAATTCCATATCGGCAATGCCTTGAATGAAGTGCCTCATTTGGGAGAAACCTTTGACCTCGTTTTCATGGATGGCGACAAGCGTCAATACATGGATTATTACGAGATGGCGCTTAAATACACCTCACCCAATGCATTTATTTTGGCAGATAATACACTTTGGGATGGTCATGTGGTAGAAAAAGCGTATCTTTGCGACCGTCAAACAGCTGCAATCAACGAATTTAATGCTTTCGTAGCTTCCGATACCAGGGTAGAAAAACTCATATTACCCTTGCGTGACGGATTGACAATGATTAGAAAAAAATAATGATTTGTCAATATTGAACAGACGAACATAGGATTATAAAATACATAATACATAGAATACATGGAATCAACCAGACAAAGCAAAATCTCACGACTCATTCAAAAAGAACTGAGTGAAATATTCTTACTGCAGGCCAAGTCTATGAACGGTGTTTTGGTATCAGTTACATCTACCCGCATCAGCCCTGACCTCAGTATTGCTCGCGTATACGTCAGTGTATTCCCTTCTGATCGTAGTGATGAAATCGTAAAAAACCTCAATGCAAATATGCGTTCTATCCGCTTTGAATTGGGTAATCGTCTACGTCATCAGTTGCGCATCATTCCTGAGCTAAAGTTCTTTATTGACGATTCGCTCGATTACTTAGAACGCATTGATGAATTGTTGAAGTAATTATCTACCCCATTCGGTAGTTATTCTCTCCGATGAATCTCCCTTTCTACATCGCCAAACGCTACCTCTTTTCCAAGAAGTCGCATAATGCTATTAATGTCATCTCCGCTATATCTGTGTGTGGGGTGGCATTAGCTACATTGGCGCTTGTATGTACACTATCTGTATTCAATGGTTTCCATGACCTTATCTCGAGCTTCTTCACTCACTTTGATCCAGATTTAAAGATTGAAGTCATCAAAGGTAAAGTATTTAATCCAACTCCTTCTATGATAGAAGATATTAAAGCTATTGAAGGAGTCGAAGTAGTAAGCCTTACACTTGAGGATAATGCAGTAGCCAAATATAAAGAAAATCAAACCATGGTCACCATCAAAGGTGTCGATGATAACTTTCAAGCCCTCACTCACATCGAAGATGTACTTCATGGAAATCCTGAATTTAAACTCTACGATGAAGTGGTAGATTATGGAATCATGGGTCGTAGCCTTATGTATATATTAGGTACAGGCATACAACCTTTTGACCCTATCGAAATATATGCACCCCGTAAAGGAGGTAAGGTTAACCTTGCCAATCCTATGTCCAATTTTCATCGTGCCTCACTCTATTCACCCGGAACGGTATTTGATATCAACGAAGCGAGATATTCCACTTCATATATCATATCATCCATTGATTATGCTCGCAAATTATTTGGATATACCAACGAAGTAACCGCTATCGAAATACGTCTTACTGATGATGCTAATATAACACGTGTAAAGCAATCACTACAATCCATCGTAGGCGATACTTTTACAGTAAAAGACCATTACGAACAACAAGAGGCAACCTTTAAGGTTATAGAAATCGAGAAATTCGTCACTTACCTTTTCCTTTGCTTCATACTCATGGTAGCTTGCTTTAATATCATAAGTTCTGTATCAATGCTCATTCTCGATAAGCGCGATAATGCTGCTACTTTGCGTAATCTTGGTGCTACCGATAGTATGGTATCTCGTATCTTTATTTATGAAGGTAATCTTATTGCACTTCTTGGTGCCCTTGTAGGTCTTGTATTAGGTATCATACTCTGTTTACTACAACAAAAGTTCGGGTTCATCGGATTGGGTGATGGACAATTTGTTGTTAATGCCTATCCTGTACGCGTACAGATTACAGATATCATATTAGTACTTGCTTCGGTACTCTTTGTTAGTGCCGTTTCTGTATGGCTACCCATTAGACTTCTTAATAGATTTTTTTACAATCGCCAGCAGTAATATATTTTCATCATTGCTATTGGCTGAAATATTATAAAAATAATGGCCAAAGAACTTAAAACACTTGTCAAAGATACAGCCATATATGGTATAAGTAGTATCGTAGGTCGTTTTCTCAACTACCTTCTTGTGCCTCTTCACACCACCAAGATTATTGCCGAAAGTGGTGGATATGGAGTAGTGAGTAATGTATATGCCTATACAGCTCTGCTTATGGCCATACTAACCTTCGGTATGGAAACCACTTTCTTTAGATTTTCTAATAAGGAGGGTGAAGATAGCCGTAAGGTTTATGGTACCACATTATGGCTCGTAGGAGGAACCAGTGCGCTTTTCTGCATACTTTGTCTGTTATTCAATGCTCCTATAAGTGCACTTATGGGTTATAGCAATCATCCTGAATATATAGCCTGCATGACCACCATTGTATCACTCGATGCCTTGCAGAGTATCCTTTTCGCACGTCTCCGAGGACAACATCGTCCGGTTAAGTTTATGGCCTTGAAGATGTTATTCATTATTCTTAGCGTATTACTCAATCTTTTCATTTTCCTTGGTGCTCCAGCTATTTATACCGCTCACCCCGAATGGATTTCATGGTGGTACAATCCTGAGTATAGTGTTGGCTACATCTTCTTTATCAATCTTATCTGTACCATCATCGTTACCTTTGGATTCATCCCCGAATTACGCGGATTTACCTATGGTTTTGATCGTAAGTTGGCCATCCGAATGTTAAAGTATGCTTTGCCTATACTTGTACTCAGTATTGCTGGTATACTCAATCAAGTGGCCGATAAGATTACCTATCGTTTCATTGTACCCGGTGCCGAAGGTGATATACAATTAGGAATCTATGGAGCATGCACAAAAATAGCTATGATTATGGCTTTGCTTACACAAGCATTCCGCTATGCCTACGAGCCCTTTGTATTTGGAAAAAGCAGAGATAAAGATAATCGCGAGATGTATGCCACTACAATGAAATACTTTATTATCTTTACTCTTCTCGCCTTCCTTGCCGTAGTATTCTATATGGATATACTCAAATACCTTATTGGTAGTACCTATTGGGAAGGACTTCGTGTAGTGCCCATTGTAATGATGGCTGAGATTTTCATGGGTATATACTTTAATCTCTCCTTCTGGTATAAACTTCGCGATAAGACCTATTGGGGCGCTATAATGTCAGTCATTGCTTGTGCCGTACTCCTAAGTATTAACTTCATTTTCGTACCTCGATACGGCTATGTAGCTTGTGCATGGGGAGGTCTTGCAGGTTATGGTACAGCTATGCTGTTATCCTATTTTATAGGTCAGCATTACTATCCTATACGCTATGATATAAAGGGTATATCCGTTTACTTTGCACTTGCACTCGTAATGTTTGCGATATCTCAAATACTTCCCATTAACAATGCTTGGGCACGTATGTCTGTCAACACAATCATGTTTGTTCTCTTCATCGCTTACATCATCAAGCATGACCTACCTTTAAATCAAATACCTATTATAAAACGTTTTGTAAAATAATAGTTATACCTACAAAGAGAAGGAGCAATACAGGTTCTTACCATGCATTGCTCCTTTATTTTTTATCCTATTATATATGTATAGGATATCTTATTTCAACAAACCATCACGGTGGTGGTAGATGATGCTCTTTCCAGACTTACGATAGCTCTTCTTAAGGAAAGGAATCTGATAGCCTAAACCAAACTCAACATACTCACAAATATGGAGGTGAGTCTTAGCACTTGCTTGCAAATAGAGATTATCCCATACACGAGTCTTCAAACCAAAGCGAATGTAGTGGAAAGCCTCTTCGTTGCCCGCTCCGTTGCCTTTGTAGAAAAGGGGACGATCGCCATCACAGCCCAGCTCATTGTTCATCTCATGATAATCGTAGTAGTAGTTACGTGAGGGGTTGCGCAAGTAAATACCCCAGTCGACGATGGCGGTGAGGAGGCCAAACTTAAACTCATTGTTTAGTGCTATGCCGGCACGTATCTTGTCGGCAGTGGTATACTCGCCATCACAGCTCTTACAGTCCTCGCCATTGATGTTGCCTTTACAGTAGAGCCCACGGTCAGTGTCGGCAGTGACAGCCCCATTGTAAAACACGTCGATACCGGGACCTACGCTATACCAATTGGTGACATTGTATACAGCTCCCGTGTGGAAAGAAGAGATGAGGAATCTGTTCGGGTCGGCGATAGCAGACTTCTGGGCGCCTGCCGCACCGGTGATATTCAGGCTCCATCCGTAGGGGAGGTCATCGAAGTGTATGGGTGCCTTCTCCGCTGTGGGGTTAATGGTAGTAGTCACACCTACACCGCCATAGATAACATTGGCTCCGATGTTGGGCATACATGTGCGACCATTGCTCATGTGGAAATAGCCAAACTCACCGTTGAGTGCCACATTGCGTGTGAGGGGTACGCTGAGGTTGACCCCGGCAGTAAGGTAAGCGTTGAGGTAACAGCCGAAGATAGAGTTGGTAGTGGCGTCATAGTAGTGGTCGGGATCCTGGTCTTCCTGGGTATACCAATGCTCGGTCACCACACCCAAGCCTGCTGCCACCTTGAAGCTGAGGTCAAAGTAACTGTTACGGATGGCAGGGATAAGGATATAGGGATACATGGCAACCGACCCACCTACCATCTCGTGACCAAAATCGATGAGCGACATACCCAAACCTACGGTAGGATTGTTAATATATTGTTGCCAAGGGAGCTGTTGAGACGAGGGAAACTCAAGGCCAAGGTTAATACCCTTAGGAGCAAAAGGACGGAATTTATCAAAATGTGAGTTTTGATCGAGATAACTTCCTGTAAAAGGTTGTACTTTGATGGCATATTTGCCACTAAAAGCATTCTTTACTGAACTTTCTTGTGCCGATGCAATGAACGAACAAAATACTGTAACGAATAACAGTAATGAAAAACGTCGCATGATGATTATTTTATTAAAACATTAAATTCTCTATACAATCTATCTTCGAGTAAAGTGCTTCGCAAAGCATCTCTCGCTTCTGGGGTACAAAGGTAGTACTTATTTCATAAATAGGCAATGTCAATTATGTTAACTTATTTAACAGTAAGGAAATAATAATAAAATAATAGGGTAAGAAACGATGTCCTTACCCTATATATACAGTGTGGATAGCAAAATGCTTACTTTACCAACTTTGCTGAAAGTTCAAGCATACGCTCAATAGGCTTAATAGCTTTCTCTGCAATAGTTGCATCTACCTCTACCTGAGGATACTCAAATCGGAGGCAATTATATACCTTTTCAAGCGTATTAAGACGCATATAGTTACACTCGTTACATCCACAAGTAGTACCGCCTTCTGTTGTTTCGGGAGGTGCAGGAATAAACTCCTTATCTGGACAACTCTTTTGCATTTCGTGCAAGATACCCGATTCTGTAACCACAATAAATTGTTTCTTATCGCTTTTCTGAGCATATGAGAGCAATGCAGCTGTAGAGCCTATAACATCGGCAAGTTTAAGGATAACACCCTTACACTCGGGATGAGCCAATACAGCAGCCTCAGGATATTGTTTTTTAAGGTCAATAAGAGCCTCTACTGAGAACTGGCTATGCACATGGCATGCTCCGTCCCACAACAACATATTACGGCCTGTTATGGCGTTTATATAGCCTCCAAGATTACGGTCAGGACCGAAGATAAGATTTGCATCTTGAGGGAAGCTCTCGACAATCTGGCGTGCATTGCTTGAGGTTACTACCACATCGGTATGTGCCTTTACGGCTGCTGACGTATTCACATAAGAGATTACTTGATGATCGGGATGAGCAGCTACGAAGGCGGCAAACTCATCAGCCGGACAACTATCGGCCAAAGAACATCCTGCATTGAGGTCAGGTACCAACACCATCTTATCGGGACACAGAATCTTGGCTGTCTCACCCATGAAGTGTACACCACATACCACCAGGATATCAGCTTCCACTTGTGCAGCCCATTGTGCCATAGCAAGGCTATCACCTACAAAGTCGGCTATATCTTGTATCTCGCCACGCTGGTAGTAGTGGCCGAGGATGACTGCATTCTTCTCTCGCTTGAGCTGAGCAATCATATCCATCAACTCTTCTTTACTCTTCGCTGCTACGGGTTCATCAGCAAACCCCTTAGCTGTCCATTCAGATTTCAACATAACTAAAATATATTATTTCTTTTTTTATTCCTTCTAAAAAAAATGTGTGTATGATGATAGCTTGTGGATAAGGTGTATACTAAAACACGTTTAAATTTGCATATGTCATACTTCACATTTCATTTATTTCGCTCAACAGATTATCCACAGATATAAATATAGTGTGATACTTGATTACCAGCATATATCTATAAGTTATCCACAGATTGTTGACAACGGCAAAGTTAATAAATTAGCTTCGAATAATTACACTAAAATCTGTGAAAAGTTACGTGGAAAATTTATTATTAAAAAATGGCTAACTTTTTTGGTGATTTCAGAAAGCTGTTTAAATGCGTCACAGAGGTCAAATGACCAAATTTTTAAGCTGGTTTTTATCATTTTTTTATCCACGATTATCCACAATATTATCGGTGGATATTGTGGATAACTATGTTTATAGCTCAAAATTCAAGTTTTTCAATATAATTTGATATGGTTTAATTCAAGTTTGTAAGTATTATATATTCAATTAATTGCGTCATTCACCACAAGTTTTGTGGGTGGGTGTAGCAGGTTTTGTGGGCAATGGCTACAAGATTGAGGGCGAGAGGGATTAACGTTCGTGAGTATGCATTTACCTTTGCCGCGAAAACAAAATCGAAAGAGTATGTTGGAACGTTTTTTGAAGAAGACAAAATTTGATTCGTTTGATGATTTCATGCAACATTATGAGGTATGTGTGCCTGAACATTTTAACTTTGCTTACGATGTGATAGACGAGTGGGCTAAGAAGAATTCAGAGAAGCGTGCCATGTTGTGGACCAATGAGGAGGGCGAAGAACGTACCTTCACTTTTGGTGAGATGAAAAGATTCTCTGATCGTACGGCATCATATCTACAAAGTCTTGGAATCAGACGTGGTGATGTAGTGATGCTTATTCTTAAACGACGTTATGAGTGGTGGTGGAATATGCTTGCCCTTCATAAGTTAGGAGCTATAGTAGTGCCTGCTACACATCTATTGCGTGCACATGATATAGAGTATCGATGTAATGCGGCAAATATAAAGGCTATCATAGCCTGTGGTGACGATGATATAGTACGTAACGTGGAGGCTGCACGTCCCTATTGTCATACTCTAAAACATTGTGTATCGATAGGTAAGAGCGTACCTTACGGATGGCTCGATTTTCATGAGGGTATCATTAAGGCTCGCCCCTTTGTACGCCCCGAAAAGAATGAGAATACCGATACCATGCTCATATACTTTACTTCGGGCACTACAGGGCATCCTAAGATGGTGTGCCATGACTTTACCTATCCCTTAGGGCATATCATTACTGCTTCATGTTGGCACAATCTATATGAAGAGTCATTACATCTTACACTGAGTGATACCGGATGGGGTAAAGCCGCATGGGGTAAACTTTACGGACAATGGATAGTGGGTGCTACGGTATTCGTATATGATTATGAGGGTAAATTCCCACCTGTAGATATATTGCGCATTATAGAGAAGTATCGTATAACCTCATTTTGTGCCCCTCCTACGGTATTTCGCTTCCTTATAAAGGAGGATGTTGAGAAGTATGATATAAGCAGCCTGCGCTATTGTACAGTGGCTGGTGAGGCACTTAATCCAAGTGTATTTGATAAATGGAAACGCCTCACAGGGATAAGCTTGATGGAGGGATATGGACAGACAGAGACTACACTCTCGATAGGTACCTATCCTTGGTGTAAGCCTAAAGCAGGCTCTATGGGCGTACAAGGCCCGCAATATCACGTTGAATTGATGGATAAGGAGGGACGCATCCTTGGCCATGATGAAGAGGGCGAGATAGTGATTCGTACTTCTGGTGTCAAGCCTTTGGGACTCTTCAAAGGCTATTACCGCAACGAAGAACTAACATCTGAGGCCAATCATGATGGATGGTACCACACGGGTGATATAGCCTATCGAGATAGAGATGGATACTATTGGTATGTGGGTCGTATGGATGATGTTATAAAATCATCGGGTTATCGCATTGGCCCCTTCGAGGTGGAGAGTGCTTTGATGAAGCATCCTGCAGTGCTTGAATGTGCTGTTACCGGTGTTCCTGACGATATACGTGGACAGCTTGTAAAGGCTACCATTGTGCTTACTGAGGAGTATCGCCATCGTGCCGATAGTGATTTGATAAAGGATATTCAATACCATGTAAAAGAGGCTACAGCACCCTATAAATACCCCCGTGTAGTCGAATTTGTGGATGAGCTCCCCAAGACGATTAGCGGAAAGGTGCGCCATTGCGAAATACGTGAACGAGGATAAGAATAAAAAGAAGAAAAACCTCTTCCCATTAAATGAGACCTTAACTTGAAAAAATAAAGAAAAATCGCTTGTTGATTATTATTGTTTGTAACCTAAACTTTAACAAAGAGTGGCAGTTCACCGTGAGGTGAGCTGCCACTCGCTTTATTTGGGGTAAAAATGATGTTTTTTTGCGAAAATAGAAAAATCCTCAAAATTGAACATTTCAAGGAGGAAAACGATGCTTTTTAGGATGGAAAACGTCGTTTTCTGACTCGTAAAACGACGTGTTTTAGTCGTTTTTAGCCCCTATTTTTAGCTATAAATTTAGCAAATCGCCCCTACAGGTACTTCTGAGCATGGGTGTAGTCAGTGAGTCAGAAGAGTCAGTATTTTTTTGACTACACCTTACCCTATCTTAGCCCATTTATTGATGTCTGTAGTAGGCCAAATCATCCATATGGATACGGCTTATATAGCCTGTATGCTTGTCCACCTCAGCCTCTGTCCAGCGCACAAAGACATGTGCCGATGTGGCAAAGAGTGCCTCATTGGTGGTGGCATCTTGCAACAATAGATAGCCCATAATGATGTATCCAGCCATCTCTACAAGTCTGCGTGCCATAAGGTCGGTAAGCTCTTGATCCTTTAGCTCTACGACGGTATTTACGGCTTCCTCATAGCGTGTTACCATAGCGTCGAGACGGGCCTTTAGAGGCGCCATTTCGGGCGATACCTGCCACTCGGCAAACTCCTTCATCACACCCGCATAGAAGCCTGAGGTGGCATAACGTATGGCTGCTATGACCTGCATTTGGGTGGTACCCTCATAGATATTAGTCACACGGGCATCGCGATAGAGACGTTCACAGGCATAGTCTTTCATGTATCCTGAGCCACCATGCACCTGTACACAATCGTATACGTTTTGATTGCAAAGCTCGCTTCCTAAACCCTTAGAAAGGGGCGTAAACGAGTCGGCAAGCTTAGCATAATACTTTTGTTCTTTGCGCTCTTCGGGTGTGAGCTTGCGCTCTTTACTGATGTCCTCAAGCGCCTTATATATATCTACATAACGCGAGGTTTGATACAATATAGAGCGTGTGGCATCAAGTTTAGCCTTGATAGTGTTTATCATCTCCGCCACGGGCGCCATCTCTATGATGGGCTTGTCAAACTGGCGTCTGCTACGGGCATAGGCCAATGCCTCTTCATAGGCTGCTTGTGAGATACCCACCGTCTGAGCGGCAATACCGAGTCGGGCGCCATTCATCAATGCCATCACATATTTGATAAGTCCGAGTCGACGCTCACCACAAAGTTCGGCCTTAGCATTGTTATAGATGAGCTCACACGTAGGACTTCCCTTGATACCCATCTTACTCTCGATACGACGCACGGTAACGCCTCCATTGCGCTTATCGTAGATAAACATCGAAAGACCTCTACCATCCTTTGTACCCTCCTCAGAACGCGCCAAAACGAGGTGTATATCGCTATCTCCGTTGGTGATGAAACGCTTTACACCATTGAGATACCAACAACCGTCGGCTTCATTATAAGTAGCTTTGAGTTGAGCACTTTGTAGGTCTGATCCTGCATCCGGCTCGGTGAGGTCCATACTCATGGTATCACCATTACATACACGACCGATATAATGTTGTTTCTGCTCTTCACTACCAAACTCATAGATAGTCTCGGCACAATCTTGCAAAGCCCATAGGTTTTCAAATCCTGCATCGGCACGACTTACCATATCGGCGGCAATCATGAAGGTTACACTCGGAAAGTTGAGTCCACCATATCGGCGAGGCATCGACATACCCATGAGGCCTGCTTTGCGCAAAGCATCTAAGTTTTGTTCGGTACCCGAAGCGTAATAGACGTGTCCGCCTTCACATGTAGGACCTTCGTGATCTACACCTTCGGCATTTGGGGCAATGATATCGCCACAAATCTCACCGATGATTTCGAGCACCTTATCATAGTTATCCATCGCATCCTCATGATTTTGAGGAGCATAAGCATATTGGTCTTTCTCTTCAAAATCACGCTCGCGAAGCTCTACAATGCGCTTCATCAACGGATGGTTCAAGTAATGCTTGAGTTCTGTATTGTCTGTATAAAAGTTAGCCATGACTAATTCATATTATAAAACTTTATCATCTTCGGCACTACCTCCTCTACCCTGCCAATGATGACATAATCAGCAATGGCATTGATGGGTGCATTGGGGTCGCTATTGATGGATACGATAATTGCACTCTCTTGCATGCCGATAGTGTGTTGTATCTGTCCGCTGATACCACAAGCTATATAGAGTTTAGGACGTACGGTAAGACCCGTCTGTCCAATCATTCGGTCATGATCTACAAAGCCCGCATCCACGGCGGCACGACTTGCACCTACCTCTCCATGCAATACCTTGGCAAGGTCAAAGAGCAGGTTGAAGTTCTCACGCGAACCTACACCATAACCTCCTGCCACCACTACGGATGCCCCTTTGAGGTTGTGCTTGGCACGTTCGATATGGCGCTCGATAACCTTCACCACAAAGTCAGCATCGGTAACATAATCCTTTACTTCATGACGAATAACTTTACCTTGATAGTTGGCATCGAGTATCTCCTTTTTCATCACACCCTCGCGCACTGTAGCCATTTGTGGGCGATGTTCGGGATTGACAATAGTAGCCACAATATTACCACCAAAGGCAGGGAGCATCTGCAACAATATATTCTCATAGTGCTTGCCTGTCTTCTCATCGGTATGGTTACCTATTGCGAGGGCCGTACAATCGGCCGTAAGGCCTCCATGCAAGGCTGATGATACACGAGGGCCGAGGTCGCGACCTATGGCCGTAGCACCCAATAGGGCTATCTGTGGCTTTTCCTCCTCGAAGAGTTTTGTAAGTACAGAAGTATGAGGCAGAGTAGTATAGGGATATAAACCCTCTCCATCAAAGAGATGCAACACATCTACGCCATAGGGCATTACCTGTGTAGCGATGCTATCGAGCTCCTCTCCTATAGCTACGGCTTCGAGCTGGCAACCTAGTTCATTAGCCAATGAGCGTCCTTTAGTAAGCAGTTCAAGGCTCACCTCAGCCACATGGCTATTTTCTTGTAACTCTAAGTAAACGAATAGATTATTCATTGTTATTTTATTTTTAGGGAGTTATAGGCCAATACTTCTTTCGCGTGGATAGTGCTATTGGCTTTATCTCCCTTTATCTCCTAAAACTGTCCCCCTAATTCCTTCATCAAGTTCTCAATCTCCTCATCACTGCTTCCCATCACTCGGCTTTCTTTGGCCTTGAGCACGATACTCTCAACGGCTTTCACGCGAGTGGGTGATCCTGAGAGTCCGCATTGTGTGGTGTCAGCCTCGATGTCTGTAGCATTCCATTGTGTGATGTCAGCATTCTTATAGCTCATCAGCAATTTGGCATTTCGAGGGCGACATGGCGATGCCGACCCGTCTACGGTAATCACACTGGGCAGAGGTGCCTCTACTACCTCTACACCATCATCGATTCTACGTCTCACGATGATATGTCCGTTGTTTACATCAAGGATTTCTTCAGCATATGTGATTTGGGGAACACTCAATCTTTCGGCTACCTGTGAGCCCACTTGCGCGGTCTCTCCATCAATTGCTTGGCGACCACAAAGGATGATATCATACGCTCCCATCTTACCTATAGCAGTGGCAAGGGCATACGATGTGGCCAAGGTATCGGCACCCGCAAAGATGCAATCAGAAAGCAGGTAACCCCCGTCGGCACCGCGGAACATGCTTTCGCGTACGATATCTGCCGCACGTGAGGGACCCATTGTAAGCACCTGTATGGTAGAGCCAGGATGCTGCTCTTTCAATCGCAAAGCCTGCTCTAATGCCTTCATATCATCGGGATTGAAGATGACGGGTAGTGCCGCACGATTGATGGTGCCATCGGCATTCATAGTTCCTTGACCTACACAACGTGTGTCGGGCACCTGTTTGGCAAGTACGATAATGTTTAGGTTCATATGGTTAATTTACTATTTAGCAATTTACAATTTACCATTTTATTGGCGATTTAGTCATTTCACAATTTGCTCTACAAATTATAAATTGTAAATCGTCAAATTGTAAATAAAAGTTTACATTCCCATGCCACCATCTACCTGAAGCACCTGTCCAGTGACATAGGCAGCAAGGTCTGAAGCTAAGAAGAGAGCAGCACCTGCAATGTCCTCGCCTTCACCGGCACGACGTAAAGGAATCTGCTTGGCCCATTCGGCACGAAGCTCTTCGCTCAACTTACCCGTCATATCGGTATTGATGAAGCCCGGTGCGATAACGTTAGCACGCACTCCACGTGAGCCCAACTCAGCGGCAATACTCTTGGTCATACCGATGATACCTGCCTTTGAAGCAGCATAGTTGCACTGGCCAGCATTACCATGTATGCCCACTACAGACGACATATTGATGATACTTCCTGAGCGTTGGCGCATCATGATGGGTGTGCATACACGACAGAAGTTGAATGCCGATTTCAGGTTGGCCGAGATTACCTCATCCCATTGTTGCTCGCTCATGCGCATCAGCAATCCGTCACGTGTGATACCTGCGTTGTTTACAAGGATATCTACACGACCAAACTCCTTCATTACATCAGCTACGAGAGCCTCGGTAGCGGCATAGTCGGCAGCATCAGCCACATAACGCTTTACCTTTACGCCCAGTGCGGCAATCTCCTGCTCAGTTTGTTCGGCAGCTGCACTCACGGTCACATGTGTGAATGCTATGTCGGCACCCTCAGCAGCAAAGCGCAATGCAATAGCCTTACCTATACCACGTGATGCACCTGTGATGAGTGCTACCTTTCCTTCTAACATCTTTCCCATAATATTATATATTGTTTATTAGGTTTAACATCTAAGCGATAATATTTATCCGTGCAAAGATAGAAATTGTTTTGCAACCATCAAAAAAACATCCTTTCTTCCCATGCTAAACAACCCCTTTATTCGTATTTTAGCCACAAATGAGGCGTTATTTTATCACAAATTCGTTGCTTTAATAATCTTATTTATATCATATTTTCAATCATTTACGATAAAATAATGGCGGAAGATTTACTCATCTTCCGCCACTATCGTGATATGCTTACTTCTTTGCTCTATTTATATAGGATTTTCTGTCTTAGAATCCTAATCCGAGGTGTACACCAAGGCAATGTGATGAGAGTGTGGGGCCAAGGAACAGATGGACATTATCAAAGAAACGCACTCTTACACCGGGTTGCCAAGAGAGATAAAATTGCACGTCTCCTTTATCTACATTAATGTCATCCCACTCTGCATTCCCATCTGCAGGGTCAACCCAATATAATCCTTCTATATCTGTAACAATAGCTGCACCTAATGCTAAGTCGCTATAAAGTGAAAATATCTTACGCTCACCCAAGTGGAGATATCTGCGACCATACAGGGCTGCACTAAAGCTGTTAACGTGTGTATAGCCAGGGGTAATAGTGTAAACATTTTCATTTTTTCCTACCATTAAGCCTAATGTGCGTTTCTCATCGATGCGTACACCACCCGTTACTGCAAATCCACCGGCATAGATGCCAAGATTGCCACGAACCGTAAATTCAGACTCCCAATTCTTACGACCTTCTGCTGAAAAACTCTCTTTGAGGCTTTGTGCCGAAAGGCTTGACGATGCCATGAGCAAGAGTACTACCAATGCCATCACTACACGTTGTCTCTTCATAGCTTTAGCTTTATAAAAGTTATTAACTACCGCAAAAGTAGTAAAATTTTAAGTATACCAAACATTAAATATAAAATATTTAAGCCGACTTAATTTTATTTTGCTTACTTTTGCGGAAAGCATAATTGTCTAATATTGTAAAACATCATAAGATATGAAAAAACTACTACTTGCGCTATTGGCATTAGTTTGTGTACAAACCGTATGCTTGGCATCGTTTCGTGAGCATCGTTATGACGCTTTCAAAGTGTTGGATCCTGAGGAGGGAAGCATCATCTTCATCGGAAATAGTATTACCGATATGCATTGCTGGCACGAGGTATTCCGTACCTCTGATGGTAATACTCTGCCTATCATCAATCGTGGTAACTGGAGTACATGTACCGATGAGCAGAGCGATGTGTTGGAAAGCTACCTGAACCATAAACCTAAGAAGGTGTTCATACTGCTCGGTACCAATGACATCGCCTCAGATCGACTCAACCTAACCCCTGAGCAGCTGATAGCCTATCTCAATAGCCTAGTGCAGCGCATCCTCATGCGTTCGCCCGAGACGAAGATTTACTTTAACAGCATCTTCCCCACCAACTCATCTGTGCGTCCCGAGTCAAAGATTCTTGCCACCAATGAGTGTATCAAGGCGTATGCCGAGCAGACCGAAAACGTTACCTACATTGATACGTATGACAAGCTAAAGGGCATCTCCTCAGGAGGTGTGTGGAGCTTCGATGGTCTGCACCTTGCTGCTGCTGCAACCAAGGTATGGTGTGAGAACCTTTGCCAGTACCTGCAAGAGGGTGAGGATTATACCGTAAGCTCTATATATCCTAATAACACCTCTGATGTACAGGTTAGCAGTGGTATGAGTGGCTCTTATGGTATGCGTGCTACCTACTTTAGTATGGTGCCTATGACGAAGGATGATGTGCTGATTTTTGGTGATGAGCATATCAAGGCTGGCGAGTGGCATGAGTTGTTGGGTAATCTCAACGTGAAGAACCGTGGTACCGGATGGGGTTATGGTGGTACTATCTCAAACACCAGTTTGGGTATTGATGCCGCTTTTGCGAATACAGGTGTATCTAAGCAAGAACCTAAGGCTATCTTTGTCTATACCGGTACCAATGATGTCAATGGATCTACCGCTATGAGTACCGTACAGAGCCAGTACAAAGCGATGGTAGAGAAGATTCAGAAGAAGTCGCCCAGTTCAAAGATATATCTCATGGCTCTTTGCCCTATTCACAATAGCACTACCAACACATCGCGTATTGCCGTGTTCAATGAGTATCTCAAGTCTTTGGCCGATGGTGATAGTATAAAGTATATCGATACCTATACCCCAATGCTCAGTGGCTCATCGGCTAATTCGAAGTATATCTTCTCTGATAATTACCTCAAAGGTATGGGTTATGTGAAGATGGCAAACCTCATTGCAGATGCCCTTAAGGTTGATTTCCCTGATGATACCTATACTGTTATCTCTGAAGCTGATGCTGAAGTACTTTACAACCAAGGAAACTTGCGCAACCGTATCACCAAGGCTATTGCATCTGGTATGATAAGCGCCAAGGGTACTGGAGTGGGTGAATATGATCCCGAAAAGATGAGTGATTTCGATGCCGAAGTGGCTAATGCCAATACACTGCTTGCCAAAGGTAATCTTACCGAAGCTGAGGTGACCGAGCAGGTAACGAAGCTTAATGAGGCATTCACCAAGGCTATGGTGTTGCCCAAAGCCAGTACTGAAACAGAAGAGTATTGGTATCAGATTACTACACTGAGAAGTCCCACTTATAGCTTTACAGCCAATGGTGCAGAGAGTGGTGTATCGGGTGTAACGGGTGTTGAAAATCGTGCTGTTGCCATGTGGAAGTTTGTAGACCGTGGTGATGGTACCTTTGATATCATCAATCGCGAATACAATGCTTACTTCAATCCTGCCACCGAGTATAGTGAACAGGTGAAAACCACCACCACTAAGCCCTCAAAGGGATGGACCGTGAGCTATGCTACCACCCCAGGTTATTGCATTCTCACTTCGGGTGAAGTACAGGTAAACCAGACAACTTCGAACTATAACTATGCCATTAAGAACTGGAGCGGATCTACCCCTCACGGCAATGACCGTAGCGATACTGGTTGTCAGGTCAAGATTGTTGAGTCACCTGCCTCTATCGAGTATGTCATCGACAAGGCAAATGGTAACCTTTATCGTGGCGATGCAGCCAATCAGAGTTGGAATAGCGTATGGAAGAGTAATTTTACCTCTCCTCAGTTGCAGTTTGGATGCGGTGGGATAAACAACATGAATTGGGTAGACAACAACATACAGATGATGACAGGTACTGCTGGTAGTTCTACCTATACCATCACTCCTCCCGAAGGTTACATAATAGAGGATTATAGTTTTACCTTTATAAACAATTCGCATTCCACAGCTCTCACTCTTACCGCAAGCGATGGTAAGGTGTATAATACCAGTAATAAAAGTCAGAAAATCAGTGCAGAGGGAAAGCGTCTCTATGCTCTCTCCTTCACCCTTGCTGGTGCCAATGGCAATGGAGTATTGCTCAAAAATTTTACCGTTAGGATTAAGGAGGGTCGTGCCGAGCGTCCACAAATCAGTACCGAGGGCAATGAGCATTGGTACTATATCACCAGTGCATCGAGCAAGACCTACTGCACAGAGAAGGTTATTTATTACGATGCCGAGTCGTCTCTCTTGCGCTTTGACAATCGTGCATTTCGTGCCGAATACCTTTGGAGCTTTTGGGAGAAGGATGGTAAACTTGCTATCAAGAACTATCGTGGACAATACTTTGGTACCGCTGGTAATGGCACGGGAGGTAGCACCCAGTTTGGCATCGTAGACACCCCCAATTATAGCTATACCCTCAATGAATCTTTCGGTCAATTTCTCATCAAGGATAGTGGTACCGAGCTTCATGCCCAACAGAGCGGACAAGTCATTGTACGCTGGCCCTCCAGTGAAGCAGGTAATGCCTCATTATGGAGATTCGAGGAGGTAGATGTTACTAATGCCCAAGCTACCATCGGTAGCACCCTCGTAGAGCAGGGTAAGGTCACCACCGGTATTGGCAACAAGAACCAAGGCATCATTCGCGCTACTCTTCGTGTTACAGGTCTTGAGGGTAGTGTTAATTTTGAGGGTGTACGAGGTATGCTTGTAGGAGACAGAAATGATGTTACCAATGTCAAGGCTTATTTTGCTACCAATGAGCGAGAGCTCTTTGTTGATTCTGAAGACCGTAAGATGCCCTGGCGTGAAGAGAATGGTGAATTCTTTGGTGAGACCTCAAGCCTCAGTGGTAGCAAGGCTTTTACCATCACCGGTGAGAAGGAACTCATCCCGGGTGACTACTACCTGTGGATAGCTTATGACATTGCTGACGATGCCGAGGAGGGCAATCAGATAGATGCTCGTATCGTAAACTATACCGTAAATGGTGAGAGGATTACCGAAGAGAACGGTAACCCCGACAACAAAGCTACTATCTTCCTTTCTGAAGGTACCGTACTCATGCCTATGGATAAGGGTTCGCTCTATTACCGCATTCCGGCCATTACCGTTACTAAGGATGGTAAGCGTCTTGTGACCCTTACCGATGACCGTAAGAACCATAATGCCGACCTACCCTCTCATTGTTATCTTGTAGCCCAATATTCTGACGACAATGGTCGCACTTGGAGTGATCCTCAGACCGTTGCCGGTACTGCTGATAAGGGTGGTAATTATGGCCATGGTGATGCCTCTATCGTCACCAATCGCGACAATGGTGATATCATTGGTATTATGACCAGTGCTGGTACCTATGGTCATGGATTCTTTGCCGGTACAGCTGCCGAGCCTCCCCGTTGGAAGACTATCGTGAGCCATGATGGTGGACTCACCTGGGAGACTCCCGTAGACCATACTGACGACCTCTATGGAGCCAATTGTTCCAATCCCAAGACCAAGACATGGAAGAGTGGTTTCTCTGGCTCAGGAGCGGCTCTACAGAAGCGTGATGGAACACTCGTATCGAGCTTCGTGAATCGTCAGGCCGATGATAGCCAACACTTCTACTTCTTCATGAGTAAGGATGGTGGTAATAGCTGGTATGTGAGTGGTAATAGTGGTACGTCGGGAGCCGATGAGCCCAAGACCCTTGAGCGTAACAATGGTGACCTTGCCATTAGTGTGCGTGCCAGTGGATATAACTATTACAACTATACATCCGATGATGGTGAGACTTGGCATAATCCCTCACAGACTCGTTTTACCTCGGGTATTTCGGGTAATGCTTGTGATGGTGAGTATATGGTATGGTGCTCTACCCTCGAGGGCAATCCTTGGAATATCGCTTTCCAAACCCTCCCCAATAGCAGTAGTCGTCAGAACGTGAGCATAGCGCTCTCAACCGATGAGGGAGCTACCTTCGGTACTCCTAAGACCATCTGTCCACGTGGTTCGGCCTATAGTGCTGCTGTAGTGCTTCCTGATGGAACCTTGGGCGTATACTTCGAGGAGAATGGTCTCTTTGGTGGTTATACCATGCGCTTTGTACGCTTCTCACTCGATTGGGCTAGTGGTGGCAAGTATCAGTTTACTGATGATGCTCCCTTCTACCCCATCAAGTCTACTTCAGACATCGAAGAGATTAACCCCTCTCCCATCCCAGCTGCTCTTTACGATCTGCAGGGTCGTCGTATCGTGAGCCCCACTCCTGCAACTGGTATCTATATTCAGGATGGCAAGAAGGTGTATGTAAACCAATAATGATCAATCCTAAATAAATATGAGCCTATAAGACACCAAGTCTTGTAGGCTCTTTTTATATTGCAACTATTGATGTGGTAGCAAAAAACGTTAATTTAACAATTAACATTTAACGTTAAAGGCAAGGCTCAAGAGCTTTATCACGAGGTCGCATTTGCTACATCGCGATGAAAATTTTGCAACCTCGCGATAAATCAAAAATACCCTCACTATGGAGTACTAAAAAAGAGGAGCACGAAGTGTTAATTCAGTCCCTCTTTTTATGCTTTTATTTGCGATTTTCGCTATTTATTATGCTTGCAAGTTATTTGTTAGGCCAAGTGTTGGCTACAATGAGAACGGCTATAATCAGTACCATGAGTAATACCATAAACCATCCGAGGCCTATAACATCACGTAAAGCAAATACTCCAGCAGCCAACAGGAAGAAAGAGCCCATGACAATTCGCAAACGCTTTATGTCAATCTTATCCTTTTCCTCTTCACTGGCCGTATTGTAGCCCGCTATAAGCATGTCTCCCTTACCCATAAAGATAACGGCAGAAGCAATCAGACACATTATGATTTCACCAAGTAGGCCTCCAAAAAAAGTATTTATGAGGCTTATGACTACAATCGTCAAAACGACATAGATAAGTATTTTAATTGTTTGATTCATGGATTAAAAAGCAATGATTATTATTTATTTCTTCGGGTAGTCGATGGTGTAGTGAAGTCCTCGGCTCTCCTTGCGCTCCATGGCCTGACGGGTGATGAGATAGCCCACATTAATCATGTTGCGCAATTCGCACAATTCGCGAGTAGCCTTGCTTCGTTTGAAGAGGGCTTCGGTCTCTTCGTAAAGGATATCGAGACGATTCCAAGCACGAGTGAGACGTGTGTTACTACGGACGATACCCACATAGGCTTCCATAATCTGGTTTACCTCCTTCATGCTTTGGGTGATGAGTACGCGCTCTTCGGTAGTGATGGTGCCTTCATCGTTCCATTCGGGAATATCCTCATTATAGTCGTAACGCTCGATTACGCTCAAGGCATGCTTAGCTGCTGCATCGGCATATACGATAGCTTCGAGAAGCGAGTTTGAGGCCAGTCGATTACCACCATGAAGGCCGGTACATGAGCATTCGCCAATGGCATAGAGACGACGGATACTGCTCTGACCATCGAGGTCTACCGTAATACCACCACAGAGGTAGTGAGCCGCAGGAGCTACGGGAATATAGTCTTTGGTGATGTCGATGCCGATAGAGAGACACTTCTTATAGATATTGGGGAAGTGTGCCTTGGTTTGTTCGGGATCTTTATGGGTGACATCAAGGTATACGTGTTCATCACCACGATGCTTCATCTCATTATCGATAGCACGAGCCACAATGTCACGTGGAGCGAGCGAGAGACGTGAATCATACTTGTGCATAAACTCCTTGCCATCCTTGGTACGCAATACGCCTCCATAGCCTCTCATAGCTTCGGTGATGAGGTATGAGGGACGGCTTCCAGGATTGAAGAGTGCTGTAGGGTGGAACTGAATGAATTCCATATCCTTGACAGCTCCCTTGGCACGGTATACCATGGCGATACCATCACCTGTGGCAACGAGCGGATTGGTGGTTTGGCGATATACGGCCTCACAACCTCCGGTAGCCATTACGGTAACCTTAGAGAGGAAGGTGTCTACCACACCCGTGTCTTCGTTGAGCACGTAAGCTCCATAACAACGTATGCCCGAGGTATGACGGGTAACGATGATGCCCATGTGGTGTTGGGTGATGATCTCTACCGCAAAGTGATTGGTAAGGACAGTAATATTGGGATGTGCCTTAACGGCCTCGATGAGTGAGGTCTGTATCTCGGCACCTGTATTATCTTTGTGATGCAGGATGCGGAACTCCGAGTGTCCACCCTCCTTGTGTAGGTCGAAGTCGCCTTGCTCGTTCTTGTCGAAGTCTACACCCCAACGGATGAGTTCTTCGATTTGTGCCGGACCTCCCTTGACAACCTTTTCTACTGCTGCTGGGTCGCTGATGTAGTCGCCCGCAATCATGGTGTCTTCGATGTGTTTTTCGAAGTTGTCTACCGCAAGGTTGGTAACCGAGGCGATGCCGCCTTGTGCATAGTAGGTATTGGCCTCTTCGAGTCCGGCCTTGCAGATGAGTGCTACCCTACCCTTGTGCGCTACCTTGAGCGCGAAACTCATTCCGGCCAGTCCAGAGCCGATAACGAGAAAGTCGTATTTGTGTACCATCAGTAGTTCTTTATAGGCATTGACTCCGCAAAGTTAAATAAAGAATTTTATAAATCGGATATATTGTCGTAACTTTATCGGCGAGAAATAAAAAAACACAACCTATATGCGTAGATATTCCTTACTGCTCATAACCCTGTGTGCATGGCTTCTGACCAGCGCACAGAGCCTCACAAATCGTATCGATGTATTGTTGGGCGATGCCCTACTCTATGCCGCTGATGCCTCGGTAATGGTATATGATCTTACGGATGGGCATATGCTTTATGAACATCGTGCCGACAAGCTTTGTCGTCCGGCTTCGGTAGAGAAGGTGGTAACCACAGTAGCAGCACTGAATCGTTTGGGTACGGATTACGAGTTGCGTACATCACTATACGTTACGGGTACCATAGGGCCGGATAGCATATTGCAAGGCGACCTTTATGTGGTGGGTGGCTTCGATCCGGAGTTTACGTCTGCCGACCTTGATGCCTTGATTGCAGCTATCCCTCGTGCGGGTATTCGTAGTGTCACGGGACGTATTATGGCCGATGTGAGCATGGCCGATACGGTATATTGGGGCAGCGGTTGGTGTTGGGATGATGCTCCAGCCTCCTTCCAACCCTATTACTCGCCTTTGTTGCTCGATAAGGGATGTGTGGAGGTGCGTGTGAGCCCCACGACCAAAGATAGTGTGGCCACCATCACTTGTAGTCCTGCCTCGGCATGGTATGAGGTAGATAACCGTACGGTGTGTCACAATGCCTCTGCCGGTCCTTTGCGTATCACACGCGATTGGCAGGAGGGGAGCAACCGTATCATCATTACGGGCAATGTTGAGAAGCCCCAGGCACGCAAGCTTAGCATGCAAACCTCGGATCAGCATTTCTTTACTCTCTTTACCGAACGTCTCTTACGTAATGGCATAGGAGCCAGCGACTTTGGCTATGGTATATGTCCTGAAGAGGCCCAGGTTATTGCCTTTGTTGAGCGTCCCATAGGAAAGGTGGTGCGTGAGGCTCTGAAGGAGAGCGATAACCTTGATGCAGAAGCGCTCTTCTATCATCTTGCCTCTGCCGATGGTAAACCTTATGCTACGGCCAAAGATGCCGTGGCAAAGATTGATACGCTACTCACGACTATACATAAGCGTTACGACACACAAGGTCTCGCCCTGCAACCCTACAAGATTGTCGATGGTTGCGGATTGTCGAACTACAACATGGTGAGCGCCCGTCTGCTGATGGGCATATTGCGCTATGCATACGATAAGGAGGATATCTATGACATGATTACCGAGTCGATGCCTCGTTGCGGTATCGATGGCACATTGCGGAATCGTATGGGTGGTAAGGAGATGCGTGGGCGCATCATCGCCAAGACGGGTAGCATGACGGGTGTAAGCACCTTGGCGGGCTATGCCAAAGCCACAAACGGACACACCTTGGCATTTGTCATCATGAACCAACAGGTGATGAAGCTCTCGCAAGCGCGTGCTTGGCAAGATAAAGTGTGTAGAGCTATTTGTGGGGTAGAGTAGTGTAAAGATTTTGATGTCAGTATATGAAAAATATCGTTACCAAAATAAGAGAATATTATCCAATGAGTGATGAGGCATTGCAGGCCATGCTTGATTGTATGACTCCTATGCAATGTCCTAAGGATACAGCATTGGTTCGTTCGGGAATAACTGATAAGAAGGTTTATTTCATTGAGGAGGGCGTAACTCGTTCGATATTTCACAAAGATGGAAAAGACACCACCACATGGTTTAGTTGTGAGGGAGATATAACTTTTGGTATGTATTCTCTGTATCATGGAAACCCTTCTATTGAGAGTGTAGAAACATTGACCAATTGCCTTATCTACTCGATGCCCATTGATAGCCTGAATGCTTTGTACGAAAAATATATTGATATTGCTAATTGGGGACGTGTCATTCATCAAGAATGCAATGCCCTGTTAAGTCTCTTTTTTGTTGAACGTCTTCAATTGTCGCCTAAGGAGCGTTATGAAATGTTTCTCCAACACTATCCAGGGTTATTAAATAGAGTGAAGCTCAAATATGTAGCCGAGTTTTTGGGTATCAGTATTTATACGTTGAGTAGGATAAGAGGCGAAATGTGACATCTTTTTTGCTTTTGAGCAAAAGAATCGAAAAACAATTGGCATATCTTTGCATCTGATTTTTAAGTATAATGGATTATTCACTAAATATCACGAAATCATATGCAACACGACAACACATCTTCGGCATCTTTTGCCAACACAAAGCCCCACTATGAACTCCTCGATGGGTTACGTGGAGTGGCTGCTATCCTTGTAGTATTCTACCATATCTTTGAGGGATTTTCGTTTGCCGAACTCACCAATGGTGCAGGAAGCGGACTCATCACTACCCTCAATCATGGACATATTGCGGTAGATTTCTTCTTTATCCTCTCGGGATTTGTCATCAGCTATGCTTACGATAGTCGTTGGAAGGAGATGACTACATGGCAATTCTTCAAACGCCGTCTTATACGCTTACATCCGATGCTCATCATGGGAGCCTTGATTGGCTTTGCGGCCTTTGCCTTCGTAGGATTTGAACGTTGGGATGGCACTACAACACCGACAAGTTGGGTGATGATAGCTATGTTGCTCACCATGTTTATGATACCGGCTGTTCCCGGTGTACCTTATGAGGTGAGAGGCAATGGCGAGATGTTTCCCCTCAACGGTCCCGGATGGTCGCTCTTCTTCGAGTATGTGGGCAATATCTTGTATGCGCTCTTTATCCGTCGTTTGTCTACCAAGTTGCTTGCTGGCCTCACGGTGGTGTTAGGTCTTGTGCATGCATGGTTCTTCCTGTTTGACGTGTCTGGATATGGCATGATTGGGGTAGGGTGGACCATTGATGAGGTGAACTTCTGGGGTGGATTGGTGCGTATGCTTTTCCCCTTCACCTTGGGTATGTGGCTCTCTCGCACCTTCAAACCCAGAAAGGTGAAAGGAGCATTCTGGATTTGTAGCATTGCACTTATCGCGCTCTTTGCCGTTCCCTATATCGCTTCAGAGGGTAACATCAATCTCAATTGCCTGTATGAATATGTGTGTATCGCATTTATATTCCCGTTAATCGTGTGGTTGGGGGCTTGTGGAAGCACTAAAGGTGCTACCAGTAAGGTAAACAAGCTATTGGGCGATATCTCCTATCCGTTATATATCGTACACTATCCCATCATGTATATCTTCTATGCTTGGCTTATTGAAAAGCAGATATACACCTTGGGTGATTGCCTCGGAATGGCATTATTGGTAGTATCGGCAAGCGTTATCCTTGCTTTCTTGTGCTTGAAGCTCTATGATGAGCCCGTACGTCGATGGCTATCTAAACGTTAATCGCTTAATCCCTCCATTACGGCCTTTGCTTTGGCATTGCCGATAATGGCTTCCAATTCCTCGAGAGAGGCTTCCTTGATGCGCTTTACGCTCTTAAAATGGGCGAGAAGCGCATCTTTTGTTTTGGGGCCAATGCCTTTGATCGTGTCGAGAGCCGAGGCCGTTTGGCGCTTGCTTCGTTTGTCACGATGGAAGGTGATGGCAAATCGGTGTACCTCGTCCTGTATACGTTCGAGAAGGTGGAAGAGGGCACTCTGTTGCTTCAACCCGATACTCATTGTGGGGAAGCCAAAGAGCAATTCGGCCGTACGATGTCGGTCGTTCTTGGCCAATCCGGCAATGGGGATATGTAGGCCCAACTCGTCTTCTACCACCTTACGTATCACCTCCATCTGGCCCTTGCCACCATCGGCAATGATGAGGTCGGGTAGGGGGGTGTTCTCGGCAATCATACGCGAATACCGTCGATATACCACCTCACGCATTGAGGCATAGTCATCGGGGCCCACCACGGTCTTGATATTATATTTGCGGTATTCCTGCTTGCTGGGCTTGCCCATGCGGAATACGATACAGGCTGCTACGGCATCGGTACCCGAGATGTTCGAGTTGTCGAAACACTCGATATGTGTGGGTAGTTTTTCCAGCTTCAAGTGCTCCTGTATCTCCTTGAGCAGGCGTGTGCTCTTCTGCTCGGGATTCAGCTTGTCGGCCTGCTTGAGTCGATCCAACTTGTATTGCTTTACGTTGAGTTGCGAGAGGTCGAGCAGCTTCTTGCGATCGCTTCGTTGGGGGATGGTAAACGTCACTCCCTCGAGATTCATATCCACGGCAAAGGGCACCACAATCTCGGGCGAACGGCTCTTGTAACGTTCGCGCATCTCCACGATACCCAGGGCCAGTAACTCCTCACGCGTCTCGTTCATTTTCTTCTTATACTCGAAGGTAAAGGCTTGGTTGATAGCGCCATTCGTGATGTGCAGGTAGTTGATAAAGGCACTATCGCCCTCCTCTTCGATAGAGAATACATCAACGTTATCGATGATATGGCTCACCACCTCACTCTTCTCACGGAAACGCTCCAAGGCATCATACTTACGCTTCAGCTCCATGGCCTCCTCGAAGCGCATCTCCTCGCTCAACCGTTTCATGCTATCCATCAATTGGCGGCTCAGCTCCTTGGTGTTTCCACGTAGGATTTGCCGTATCTCATCGATCTGTTGCATGTATTCCTCACGGCTCTGCAGGGCAATGCAGGGTGCCTTACAACGTTTGATGTGGTAGTCGAGGCAGGGCTTGAACTTACCGCTTCGTATGCTTTCGGGCGTGAGCACGAGGTTACATGTGCGTATCGTATAGAGTTGCTTGATAAGGCTCAATATCTCGTTGAGGGTAGGCATGTGGCTATAGGGGCCATAGTATTGCGAACCGTTGCGTATGAGTTTGCGTGTCTTGAACACCTTGGGGAAATACTCGCTCGTGATGCAGATGGAAGGGTAGGTCTTATCATCCTTGAGCAAGACGTTGTATCGTGGCTTGTACTTCTTGATAAGGTTGTTTTCGAGCAGTAGTGCATCCTCCTCACGACTCACCACAACATAGCGTATATCAGCAATTTGCGCAACGAGTACACGCGTCTTTCCCGTCTGCTCCTTCTGGAAATATTGGCTCACCCTTCGCTTCAGATTCTTAGCCTTACCCACATAGATTACCGTACCCTCCTTATTGAGATACTGATAGCATCCCGGCGTGTCGGGCAGGTTCTCCACGATGGATTGCAGATAAGGGTTCTTCTTCAGCGGACTTTCAAACATGGGTGTGTTCGTTTACATCGACAAATTACGCAATTAAAAACAATATTTGCAAGCGAATGTCCCGTTTTCCCTACTCCTCCACCTCGTAAGGCAAGAAGTGGAACTCCTCCTTGGCCTTCTCTTGCGGGAAGCAGAAGAAGGTGAGCTCGGCCGTGGTACATAGCTCGCCATTGCAGGTGATGCTTGCCTCCATGAGGGCAAAGTTGCGTTTCATCTCGTTGATATGGGCGCGTATCTCTAACTTCGTGTCTTCTGTGGTCGGTATCGGGTGTTTGTATTTGATGTTGAGGTTGGTAGTCATGCCCGATGTTTGTAGCTTGCGAGCGATGACCCATCCGGCCGTCTCGTCGATGAGTGTGGCCTGTATGCCTCCGTGAAGCGTGTCTGTCCATCCCTGGAAATGCTCTTCGGGAGTCCAATAACACACCACATCGTCACCATCTTCGTAAAACTCCATGTGCAGGCCATGTTCATTGTTGGGTGCACAAGCAAAGCAATGATAGCCCTCTTCGCGACCCATTCCCAAGTACGGATTGATAATTCTTTTCATAGCGGTTCGTCTTTTTATTTCTTCGACAAAAGTAGTAAAAAAGATTTAGATTTCCTCTTTTCAGGTATCCGCTTTCTAAAATTGCAGGATATGATTTTGCTATTACGAGGATCCCTTTTTTGTTACATCGCGACGTAGCAATTGTTACATCGCGATGCGGCAAAGAAAACGACGTTTTCCGAGTCCTATTCCATCGTTTTCCAAGCTCCCTCTCTACAGGTCTTTTTTCGAGTCA
>JAEIGA010001732.1_pt1 | contig 34524 bp, 51 predicted proteins | sample 9270691 | NCBI WGS metagenome assembly JAEIGA01 (sample SAMN17057246, study PRJNA624740) | gut metagenome | biome: biome; isolation source: fecal sample | host: Bos grunniens | place: China: Xizang | collected 2019
CAGCTAGCCTCTAAGAGGCTTGCGCTGAACGAACACGGAGAAGCCATTACCCCGCACGATTACATCGTAAAATGCGTTGCGCGAAGCCTGAACAGCGTATCAATCGCCATAAGCAAGGTGAACGTAAGTGGCTAAGACAATCAAGATTGACTTTGGCCGCTATAGCGTAGACGATGCAATCAAATTCTTCAAGAATTACAAGCAAGACCAACAGAAAAAGACAGAGCAGCTTATGACTCGGATCGCGAACGAGATCAGCAAACTGGCTCTGTCTAATTTTATGGCTTGTTTTGTAGATGATACCGTGTCCGGCGGCCCGCGCTCCGCACAGGTCACATTGTCTATTGAGAAGACAAAAGACCTTGTGTTGGTTGTTGCAAATGGCGAAGATGCGGTTTTCTGCGAGTTTGGCGCAGGCGTATATTACAACGGCTCTTCCGGTTCTTCGCCGCATCCCAAAGGCGCCGAACTTGGCATGACGATTGGCAGTTACGGAAAAGGGTTTGGCTCCCGCAAAGTGTGGGGTTATTACGACGAAAACAACAGTCTTGTCCTAACCCGTGGTACGCCCGCTGCTATGCCGATGTATAACGCTATGAAAGATGTGTGCGACCAAATTTATTCCATTGCAAGGGAGGTGTTTGCTTCATGATCGACATTGAAAACGAGGTGTACTCAGAGGTTGCAAAAGCAGTTGAAGAGGGCATGCCAAATGCACATCTCGCAAGCGAGTATGTGAAAGCACCCCCCAAATTTCCACATGCGTCGCTGATGGAAGTAGACAATAGCGTATTTTCGCGTTCAAGATCCAGCAGCACCAACGAAAACCACGCATTGGTTCTCTACGAAGTCAACGTTTATTCCAATCGCCGCAGCGGCAAGAAGGCTGAGTGCAGAAAGTTGCTTGGAATTATTGACGAACGCATGAACCAGCTGGGGTTCTCCAGGACAATGATGAATGTTGTCCCGGATTTATATGATGCAACAATTTACCGCTTGGTAGCTCGCTATCAGGCGGTAATTTCTACCAATCACACCATTTATCGAGCATAGAAAGGATGATGACGATTATGGCACGTTCTACTTACATGACCTTCCTGATGCACAAGCCTTCCGGTTCTGATACTTACGAAAAGCTGATTGACATCAAGGATTTCCCGGACCTTGGCGGTACCCCGGAAATGCTGGAAACTACTACTCTTTCCGATGAAATGCAGACCAGCATCCCCGGCATTCAGAGCCTTGACTCCCTTGAGTTCACCGCAAACTACACTGTCGAAGATTACACCCGCATCAAGGCGCTTGAAAACACCGAGCTTGATCTTGCTGTTTGGATGGGCGGCACCAAGACCGGCACGGTTGTTACCCCCACCGGCAGCGAAGGTAAGTTCATCTTTAAGGGCAAGCTTGTTGCATTCGTTGCCGGCGGCGGCGTAAACGAGGTTGTCGACATGAAGATTACTGCTGGTGCATCTACCCCCATCGTATTCGAACAGCCCTAAGACCGAATAAAACAGTAGAGGTGAGAAAAATATGAATAAGCAGCTTCGATTCACTTACATGGACAAGGAATATGTCCTTGAATATACCCGCAAGACGGTAGAACAGATGGAAGCACAGGGTTTCAAGGCGCACGAAATCAACGAACGCCCCATGACCATGCTTCCTAAGCTTTTCGAAGGCGCATTCCTTGCAAACCACAAGTATGCATCCAAGACCGTTATCGGCGAAATCTTCTCTAAGATGGGCAACCGTCAGGAACTGATCGGCAAGCTGGCAGAAATGTACAACGAACCGATTGCTTCTCTGGTTGAAGAACCCAAGGAAGACGAGGGAAACTTGAACTGGACAGCCAGTTGGTAAGTGGCGAGCTGTCTGAAAATGAAGGGGATGGCATAGCGCCGTCCCCTTCTCTCACTTACGCAGAACAGTTTCATGAAGCATTTCCTTACTATCTTTCAATCGGAATGTCATGCGACGAGTATTGGAACGGCGATCCGTGGCTTGCAAAAGCGTATCGGAAGGCTGAGGAACTGAAACTCGAAAAGATGAATCAACGGCTTTGGCTGCAGGGCATGTATGTTTATGATGCAATATGCTGCGCATCGCCTATCCTTCATGCGTTTGCCAAGAAGGGAACAAAAGCCGTACCCTATCCGAAAGAGCCATATCCGCTTACCGGCAGACAGAAGAAAAAGGTTGCGGATAACGCTGAAAAGAAGACGTTTGAAAAAGGTAAGGCAATGATGATGGCGTTTATGGAAAGAAACAATAAACGCTTTGAGAACAAGGGCGAGTCTGGCAGGGGAGGTGGTTCCAATGTCAATGACAATAGACTCCCTACAGATCGAGATAAGTAGCAGCAGCCAGTCTGCCGCAAGCGGCATAGAGGCGCTTACGAAATCACTCGAAAAACTAAAGGTGGCTACAAAGGGCGGACTTGGCTTGGGCGCAGTTGCGTCGCAGGTCGGGAACGTAAAGAACGCATCCAAGTCTTATGGCAATTTTGCGATAAAGCTTGGTGTTGCCAGCCTTGCAATTAGAAAAATCGGTTCTGTTATTGCGGGCAGCATTAAACAGACCAACGATTACATTGAAAACATGAATCTTTTCAATGTGGCTATGGGGAGGTTTGCTGAACAGGCAAACCAGTATGCTGAAACCGTTGGCGAAACGATGGGCATTAATCCTTCTGGGTGGATGCGCAATCAGGGCGTATTCATGACGCTTGCCACGGGCTTTGGCGTTGTTTCTGATCGCGCATTTGTTATGAGCCAGAATCTTACCCAGTTGGGCTATGATATCAGCTCGTTTTTTAACATCCCCATTGCAGAAGCGATGCAGAAGCTTCAGTCGGCGTTTGCTGGCGAAATTGAACCGTTAGTCTTAGCGGCTTGATGTAGTGATACATCTCGAATAACGCAGTGAACCATTAAATAATGGGTGTGCGGCAAGCGCAAGTAAAGGCAGGAAATGGTCTTTAATTGCCGTGCTAACAGGGGAAGTCTAAACACTATGTATAGCGGAATTATTTATCAATACAAATTAGGTGAAAAGTATTATGTGGGCAAAACATTAGGATTGGAACGCAAGCGAATTAACAAACATAAACATGACGCGTTCACCAAACGCAGCAATGGCCCATTCCAGCGAGCAATTCGCAAGTATGGATGGGATGTTGCGTTGGCTGGTTACAGCGTAATTGAAACTGTTCAATCCGAAACAAAAGAAGATTTGAATAAGATTCTTCACGAAAGAGAAGCCTTCTGGATTCGAGAAAGAAATTCGCTTGTTCCAAATGGATACAACGTTCAATGTTCGGGGCAAATATCAATTCCGACCATAAAAAGAAAAGAAGATATTTATAAGAAAGTGTCGGACGCTCTCAAGGGCAAATATTTGAATTGCCCTCAAACAAGTCGTCCGGTCTTTTGCGTCGAACAAAATACATGGTATCCGTCAATAAGTGAAGCCGAAAGATCTAACGGCCTTTCCAAAGGCGCAGTTGAAAAAGCTGCCTCTGGCAAAAATTGTAAGGCTGGTGGTCTTACATGGAGTTTTGACGGCACAGTGCCCACTCGTGTCGACAAGATTAAAGTCTCCAGAAAACCTATAATGTGTATTGAGACAAAAGAAGTTTTTGATTCCGTTTATGATGCGGCGAGACACCTTTGGGGTGCAGACGCGTCAAAGAAAAAATGTAGAATTCAGGCCTCGCTTAAAAACGGCTGGGCTGTTGAAGGTAAGCATTTTGGTTACATTGTGCATGACAATCCTGTGCTTTCGGAAACGGAAGTCTAACGACCATCCCGAGGGCGTGAAATTCGCCAATAGGAGTAGGGGCAGGGCGAAAATCCCTGCTGGGTGAGAATCCCTTAAATCGAAGTGCTGCGGTGGTCATTGACCACGTGATATGGTCTACTCCCCTAATAAATATCGGGAAACCGAGGGTATAAAGGTAAGACGATTGGGCTACGACCTTTCTCAGGCACGCTTGGAAGCGATTGCTGCAAGTCTTGGCATAGAACAGACCGTGGCGAGCATGACTCAGGCCGAAAAGGCACAGCTTCGCTACTATGCAGTTATGACGCAGGTCACAAATGCACAGGGCGACATGGCGCGTACGCTTGAGCAGCCGGCAAACCAGCTTCGCATACTTCAGTCACAAATTACACAGGCCGCGCAGGCGTTTGGCAGCATATTCATTCCGATCTTGAATGCGGCGCTCCCGTATGTTATTGCATTGGCCAAGGTTATCAGACTGCTTGCGGCGTCTATTGCGTCCTTGTTTGGGTTTACCCTTCCTGAAATCGATTATTCTGGTGTCACAGAAGTCGGTGCCGAGGTGGGCAATCTGAACGACCAGCTGGAAGAAGCTGGCGGGTCTGCAAAGAAGCTGAAAAGCTACCTCATGGGCTTTGATGAACTGAACGTCATTGATTCCAAGGACAGCGGCGGTGGCGGCGGTGGTTCTTCCGGCGGCGTTGGCGGTAGCGATTGGGAATGGGATCTTCCGATTTATGATTTCCTTGACGATGCTGTTATTTCAAGAGTAACGGCACTTATGCAGAAGTTCAAGCCTTTGATGGATTTCTTGCAGGCACATCTGGAGGAAATTCTGGCTATTGTTGCCGCAATTGGCGCAGAGTGGCTGATGTGGAGGCTGGCAAAGAGTCTTATACCTGACTTAGGTACCGCGAATACTGCGCTCAAAAACCTGCTTAAAGGCATTACAGCACTTGCAACGGCGGTAATAACTGTTGCGCTTGTGTACGAATTCGACAAAAAATTCCTCGAAACAGGCAAGTATGGTTACTTGATTGCGGACGGAATTGCAACGCTGCTGGGTGCCGCGATTGCCGGCTTGGTTGTTGGTGGCACAGCTGGTTTGTACACCGCTTCTGCTGTTGTGGCAATAAGTGCGCTTACGTCGCTTTCTGTATTCTGGCAGGGTGTAAACAAGGACGGCTTTGATGCTAACGATGCCGCGCTTGGCGCAGTTTCTACTATTAAACTTGCTCTTGCTGGCGCACTTGCAGGCAAGGCCTTGGGTGCTAGCATGCTTGACGGCGCGTTTGTTGGTTTCTCCATCGGCGCGTTGGTCACTTCGTTCATTACCTACCAGCAGGCTGTAACCGATCCGCTTATCGGCACTTGGGACAAAGCAGGCCGTGGCCTTATAACTGCGGCGATGGGTGCTATGACAGGCACGGCGGTAGCAAAGGCATTCAAGTTCAAAAATCTTGGTCTTGCTGCCGGTATAGGCTTCACGATTACAGCAGCGGCCGAAGCATTGGTAAACGCAAAGCAGGAAGCAATAGAAGGCGATGGATTCGCGGCAGCTGCTGCCAGCGTTGTATCAATTGCGGCGGGTTCGCTTGCTGGAGCGATGGTGGCAATTGGTATTGCTGGTGCGGCAGCTACGGCTACAGGTGCTGTAATTGGTGGTTTAATCACAGCCACAATTGCTGCTGTTGTTTATCTTGATGCAGTCCGCAAGAGCAGAACCGCTAAATTCCATGCCGATTGGGGCGAATTCAAACTTAGCGCCGAGCAAATGAAAGAAGAAGCTGCGGCAATGTTCAATTTCGCGATTCAGGCGCGAATTGACTTGATGCAAACAACGTTGACAAACCTCAAGAAAGCGAAGGAGTCTCTTAATACTCAAATTGAGACATTCAATGCTGGCCTGGAAATGATTTATGTAGGCGTTGATTTCAATGAAGAAGCCGCAAAAGATCTTAACGATAAGCTGCTTGGCGAAAACGGAATAATTGCCGGTATTCAAAGCGCACTTGAGGCAAGCGAAGAATTGCTAAAGGTAAGTATTTCTGTCGTGCCGCCCAAGGACGCTGAAGGTAACGACTTAAACCCTGCGGAAATGATTTCTGCAATGTTCTCTGCTGACAAGTTGATTTCTGCCGGCGTCGAGGATATCGGCAAAACAATGGCAGACCTTATCACAAAGGGCGCTAAAGATGGGCTTTCGCAGAGTGAAACCGAATGGCTCACAAGCTTGCAAAATACGCTCTCTAATGTAACTTATGCTCTTACCCAGGGCAACATTGCATCCGAGTTTTCAGCAAACGTGAGTTTCCTACTGAGAGACGCTACAAAGGACAGTTTCATAGGCATCACGGATGAGTATGCAGCTTATGTTGAGGAATTGGGCAAAGCTTATCAGGAAACGGCAGTAGCGCAGCAGGCAGAATTCGAAAGTAGAATTGCAGCCTTGACTGCTTTGAGGAATCAGTATTTTGAGCAGGGCAATACTGCAATGGTTGCTGCAACAGACGAGGCAATTGCTTTGGTTCAGGCACAGCTTGATGCTTTCGACCCTGTAGCAAGTGCAACAGCAGCTACCGAAAGCAGCGTCGCGCTTGGCAAGGCAAAAATGATGGCTGCGTACTTTGATGTTTTTGCAGATCCTTTAAGCTCTGTATTCGATGATACTCGCGTTGTGAGTGACATGCTCAACGAAATATCCGAACAGATAATAACTTCGGATTTTAAGGTGGAAGAACTGGGCGTATGGTTAAGCAATGGCATTGATGCCGCGCTTAAAGAAGCCACCGGCAAGGATTATGACGCTGTCCTAAACATGCAGGAAAAGCTTGAACTCACGGGTTGGGACCTGCTCACAACAGATGTGCAGACCCAGTTTTATAACTCGATGACTGAAGCCTTTGGCGCTGAAAAAGCGAAGGAAGTATTTGATTCCCTTGGATACAGCCTTACCGGCGTATTTGCGAGCAGCCTCACCAGCGATACAAGCAATACTGTTCTGAAAGCCGCTGGCGAAAACATGGTCAGCGTGGTCAAAGATGGCGTTGAAGTTGCACAAATCGACCAGACAGAAGCGCTTAAACTCATTGCTAAAGAACTCGGCGAAGAAACAATCAATGGCCTTCTGAACGGCGCAGATACCAGAATGGAAGAAATCCTTCCTTTGTTGTCCGAAATCTTTGGTATTCCGGTTGAAACGTGCAAGGAAGTAAATGAGATCAACAGTCCTTCCAAGGTCTTCGAACGCATCGGCGGTTATATCATCGATGGCCTTATTGCTGGTCTTGGCGGTCTCGCGCTCAAGATGATTGCCGTATGGGCAGTCATTACGCTTGGTTCCACAACGACGGTTTCCACGGTTAAGCTTACGTTCTCTACAATCAGCAGCTATATAGCCGACCAGTTTACAACCGGGTTCACGGACGCAAAGACGGAAATGACCTCTTTCAAGGACTGGATTGAGCCGAATTTCTCTGTCCCCATGCAAGAAAAGATAACCGCGCTCACGCTGTATGCAATAACCGCAAGCTATAATCTGGTAACTGCGCTAAAGGCAGAGTGGCTTCCTGTAAAGGACTGGTTTGAAACCAATTTCTTCGCGCCTGTAAAGGGCAAGGTGACTTCGCTTGAAACCTCCGTGAAGGATTCTGCTACGAATCTTATCAAGGACATCAAGGACAAGTGGCTCCCTGTTCCTGAATGGTTTGGCGAGAACATTGCAAAGCCGTTGAAGCTTGTGTTCTCTGATCTGAGCACGCACATGACCAGCAGCTTGCTTTCTCCGCTTGAATCCTTCAATTCTGCGGACTGGTACAACAGCGGTCACAATGCGGCACAGAAGCTTAGAAACGGCATTATGTCCGTTGATATGCCGAAGTTTAGCGTATCGTGGTCTACATCTACCAGAACAGGAACCAATGCAGATGGCACTACATACACCGTTAGCGTACCGATTCCGAGCATCTCGCGCTATGCATTGGGTGGCTTCCCGAAGGACGGCGAATTGTTCATTGCACGCGAAGCCGGGCCTGAAATGGTTGGCTCCATTGGGCGCCGAACCGCAGTAGCCAATAACGACCAGATCGTTGCCGGCATTGCAAACGGCGTTGCTGAAGCCAATGGCGAACAGAATGCGCTTCTGCGTGAACAGAATAGCTTGCTGCGCTCGATACTCCAGAAAGAATCGGGCGTGTATCTTGATGGCCGTACGCTTACCAATAGCGTTGAGAAATACCAGCGCGAACGTGGCCGCGTGGTGGTCACAGGAGGTGTTGTCTGATGGCAGTATTTTTCCGAGCACTTGTGACGGTCGGGGACTATCAGTTCCCCGAACCGTCCTCCTATAGCGGTAGCACATCAACGCTTGTTGATTCCGCGCGAAATGCCGAGGGCCGAATGATCGGCGCTGTCATTCGTGAGGATGTAGCAAAGGTTGAAATCGGCTGGCGCTATTTGACTGTTGAACAGTGGGCTGACGTGCTGAAATGTTTCAAAACAGGCGCAGGCGGCAGTTTCACGAACCTTGTAACTTTTTTTGACCAAACCTCTGGCAATTGGATTACCAGAGAAATGTATGTAAGCGACAGAACCGCCGGCATGTGGCGCAGAGACCCTGTAAACGGAAGCGTGCTTGGCTGGACGGATTGTTCTTTGTCGCTTGTTGAAGTCTGATTTGGGGGTGTAGATATGCAGCATGTATCACAAGCATGGCTCGACAATCAGCAAAAAACGCTTGTAAATGAGGGATTCGTTGAAGTGTCGCTCAGCGTTGCAGACCCGGATTCCGTTGCCGATGCTTCCTCTGAGGATAATGGTGCAATCTACATCTCCAATTCCTCTGTTCTGGTAAGCGAGGTGGACAAGGATGTTATTCCATATATCACGCTTGAACAGAATATATGGCTTCTGGATGGAAGCATGAAAATGATCCCCGAATCTGACTTTGGGGACATTGGATATGTTGGCAATGTCCTGAGCGATACTGATGGCTATTTTTCCGATGGAACGCCTTTGATCACAATCAATTTCACAAAGGTACACGAAAATCTGATCCCCGGCATTACCATAAAATGGGGTACGGCATATAACGAGTTTGCTTCTGAGTTTACTGTTACTGTCTATAACGGTGCCAACATAGCTGCCGAAAAAACAATAACAGGGAACACGCTTGTTACATCGGTGGTGGAAATGGATATTGTGGACTACGACAAAATCGAAATCCGCATTTTGAAGTGGTGTCTTCCTGAACATCGCCCGCGCATTGAAGAGATTTTCGTGGGCATCGAAAAGGTCTATTCGAAGCAGCATATTTTCAATTATAAGCATACGCAGAACGCAGACCCCATATCGGCCACGCTGCCGAAGTCTGAGGTTACGTTCAGCATTGACAATCGCGACAACACCTATAATCCGCATAACCCCGTTGGGCTTACGAAGTACCTCATGGAACGGCAGGAAATTCGTTCTCGCTATGGATTCCGAATGGACAACGGCAGTATCGAATGGATTCCCGGCGGCATTTTCCACCTCTCCGAATGGGATTCTGACCAGAATGGCATTACAGCTTCGTTTAAGGCAAGAGACGCTCTTGAATATATGAGCGGCATATTCTATAAAGGGGTTTATAATCCTGCCGGCACATGCCTTTACGACCTTGCAGCACAGATACTCACCGAAGCAAACCTCCCTCTGAATTCAGATGGCACATTAAGATGGCATGTGGATGAATCTTTGAAAAACATAACAACCACCGCGCCATTGCCTATTGATACTTATGCTAATTGCTTGCAGCTCATTGCGAATGCGGGCGGATGTGTTATGTATCAAGACAGAAAAGGGATTCTACGTATAGAACCACTTTCGATAAAACCCGTGGTAGCAGGTTTTCTTCTGGACGCTGATGGCAATATATTGGTTGATTCGAATGGCTGTACCTTAGTTCCAAATGATGCATACGACGAGCGAAACGTATACAACGGGAGCAACGCATATGAAATTAGTATGTTCAACAGCTTCCAAAAATCGGAAATGACTCTTGCAAAGCCCTTAAAGCAGGTAAATGTAAGCGTCTATTCTTATTTTAGCACAGAGGATGCTGAATTGTACCGAGGCATTATGCAATTGTCTGGAAGCACTGAACTTATTATCGAATTCAAGCAGGGCGCGGTTAATGCGGTTGCAAGCATTACTGGCGGTATGCTCATATCTGCGGAATACTATACCAATGCTTGCATTCTAACGATTGACGCAAACGGCGAGGTTGAAGTTGTTGTAAATGGCACTTCCCTAAAAGAATCTAAATCCGATTTGATTGTTTCCAGTGGCAAGGTTGGTGAAATTTCAACTTTAGACAATCCGCTAATTACGGACAGAAATCGTGCTTTAACTGTTGGGTCTATTGTTGAATCCTACTTAAAGAACAGACGCACATTGCAGTCTTCGTGGCGCGTAGACCCCCGTGTGGACGTGCTGGACATTGTAAAAAACATCAATGAATACGGGCAGAATAATATGCTGCTCACTTCGGTTGCATTTGATTATTCCGGCGCGTTTCATGGAACCGCCGAGGGCAGGGTGGTGGTTTAATTGGCACGTTGGATAAATCCTGTGTATGACCGTACGCAGGCGGACGTGGACTATGCGAAGCTGAAAATCGCACAATGGGCCAGCGGCTATTTTCCGAACGATTCAACGTTTGTAATGGATTTGAAGGGCTCGTTGAATGCATCTGACCTGAACCGAATCGAAGGCAATATGCAGTATGTCTATGAACGCTACATTATCGCCGGCATGATTGTCCCGATAAACATAAAAACCAATTGGGAATCCTCCGACATCCCGGTTGTTTCAGACATCCTGCGCATTGTCAATAATCTTTCTGCTTTGGTTAATGCTTTTGTCTTGCATCCGCATGCGCCTGAAATTCCTGCCTCAATTTCAACATATGTGGATGCAAACGCAATTGAAGAACACTTATTCCTATTAAAGCAAATGCTGGATCTTAGGGAACTGTCCCTACAGAAATCCGGCATGTTTTTTTGCGGTTCTAGGCGCATCCTGCCTATTTCCACCAGAGAAAACGACAAGAAACTCAGCGTAAAGAAGCTGGGTACATTCAAGAGCGGTGCAGATATTTTCCTGCCCATTGAAGGGAGTGAACTGGATGTCGTATGAAGCCAGAGTTATTAAAGACCGCATAGCGGTTGGCGATGATTTGTTTCAGCTCGAAAAGCTTGCGGATGGCAGGTACAGGCTGATTCCTGCACCCGATAGCATTATCGAAGAAGGTACGAGTGTAGACAAGGCACTTTTGCAGCCTATTGAAGACGAACTTGCAAGGTTGTCCAATGCAGAGGTCGAGATTACCGTAGCGGATGAAGTTACACCGGACGGAACCGATCCCGTCTCCGGCGCAGCCGTGGCGGCTTATGTGGCCGAACAAATTTCCGCGATCGTCAACGGTGAAGAGGTGAGGTTCTAAATGGCTGAAAAAGTTTTGATCAACGTAGCCACAATGGATGCTTTCGCGGATTGGATTCGCGGGCAGAAAGGCTCTTCTGCAACGATGCTCCCCTCTGAAATGGTTGCCGCACTGAATACGATTAAGGGCCTGCCTAGCGGCATTAAGTCAATCGCAACCGGAACCTTTACACCGTCCAGCGATCAAATTGGTGACTATACGATTAGTCACGGTTTGGGAGAGACGCCCGACTTTTATGTTGTATATATTACGAGTAGTATTTCTACTGCGCCTTCGGTCTACGCGCCTATAACTATATTATTTTGCCCGTGCAGTGATAATTTTTCCGGCTTGAAATATACACATTTGTTTATGTATAGTACCTACCGTTCCGGCTCATGGGGTACCGAAATGACTGGGGTAAAATCAACCACTGTAGGAAACTATGTAACGAGCAGCCAGATTATACTGCGTATCCCGGCCACAAACGTGCCTACCGTTATTGGCAAGCTTAAGTACAGATGGATATGCGGCAAATTCGCATAAGGAGGGATATAATGCGATATTTCAAACTGATTCAAAACGGTTATGTCCTTTCCATCGGAGAAGGATATGACGGCGTGGAGATTTCGGAGGATGAATACAACGAAATCATGGCCGTTATTAAAGCAAGACCCGAAGCTGAAAAGGGCTTTGACTACCTGCTGAAAGAAGATTTAACGTGGGAAATGATCGAAGTGCCGATTATTGAGCCTTCCGATGATGACGAAATCAGCGATGCGGAAGCGCTGGCCATTATTCAGGGGGTGATTGGATGAAGCGAAGCGAAGCTGTAGGCATTCGCCATGCACTCGACACTCTGGGTAGGAAGATGAACCTTGTGGACGAGGCCGCTTTTAATGCTTCGGCAGCGGAGATCAACGACAACGTGTACGCCTTCCGCGTGTACAAGCCCGACAAGGACTATGCACGCGGCGATGTGACCATTGACCCCGCCGACAACTGCCCTTATTGGGCCATGCATAAACACGGCCCGACTTACGGACAGGTACACCAGCCGAGCAAATCGCCGACCATCTGGACGCATTGCCACGGCACCACGCCGGAAACCGCGCGCGAGTTCGTGGCAGAAGGCCATAACCCCTATATGAAAGGGCATTATTGCACCGAGTACGGCAATGTTAAACGCTGTAACTGCGATAATATAGTATACGCTCCGAGCGTCTTTCCGGATGCATGGGATGATGCATAAATAAAAATGCGAAGTCTATGCTAGAAATCATTCCAAAGTCATAGGAGGTTATAAATGGCTGAATATAAATTGAAGTATACCGGCAAGCAGGTTGACGAAGGTATTGATGCTGCGCTGAAGGCTGTGCGGTTTAATGCGCAGGAGCTTGCGGAAGAACAGCAGGCGCAGGCGCGGGAGAATATCGGCGCGGCAAGTCAGAAGGAAGTCGATGAACTTTCTGAGGAGATGGCGGGACAAACTGTCCCTGAATCTTACGGCGCGAAAGGTGACGGCGTAACGGACGATTCGGCAGCTATTGCACAAGCATTGGCAAGCGGAAAGAACGTTGTATTTGATGGTGCAAAGACGTATGCAGTCGGCTCTACGATAACCATTCCTGCTGATGCGTTCGTGGACTTCCGGGGCGCATCCATTGTTCCGAAGGGCAATCACGATGTCATCCGTGTTATGCCCGGTTCGCACATCTCCAACCTGATTGTGAGATGCACAAATGTTGCCGGGTGGGATTCGGCGGCAATGGTTTTTTATGCTGGGGATATGTTCGGCGCAAAAAATCCCACCAGAATCAGCAATGTCAAGATGTTTAACAACATGAATTTCGGCGATGGCAAGGAAAACCTTGGAATTGGCCTGTACCTGTATGCTGATGATTTCGGACAGTGCATCGAAGGCCTTTCTGTTGCTGATACGTCAACTTGCGGGTTTGGACGTGGTGTATATATTTACGGCAAAGATGGAGTTTACGAAAATCCCGGCAATCCTATCTTTATCGGTGGCAATAATTTTCCCGGGTATTGGTCTTTTCGTGATACCTACGGAATTTATATTGACGCTAAAATGCCGAACAATCTCACCACGAACAACTTTTTTACCGACCTGAATGTTCAGTCTGATTACTACGGCGGCTCTGTATATGCAATCTACTGTAACGGGTTTGAAAACTATTTCAGCGGTTGCTTGTATGACTATTCCATTCTTTCCTATCATCCGGAAACAGCTGTATTCTTCGCCAAAGGCAGTGCGAAAAACGTTGTCGAAGTAACGGCAGGTTATGTCAATAAAGCAGGATATTACGTTAACGAAGGATCTACAAGCAACAAGGTTATCAAACGATGCTTTGAAAATGAAATATCTGTGCCTTATGCTGAGTACGATATAGGAATGATCGGAAATCAGGATGACGCCCTTGCTTTCATTGACAAACGAGCCGAATGCGCGCTTGAATCTATTGACGAAGAACCTTACACGGGAGATTTGTCGTGCGTATTCAATCCAACCCCAAGCAAGGTTCTGGTGTATCGTTCTAGTTCGCCGGAATCGTCTAAGTGCAGGGCGGCGATTACAATTAACCTCAAAAAGGTTTTGCGCCGACCTTCTCATTTTATACTGCAATTCGGATTGTGGACGATGCCTAAGAGCGTAAAAGTAACGTTCTACAATTCTAAGGAAGCAACCGTTGTTTATCAAACAAAAAACAACGCCAACAGGCTTATTGTCATTTCGCCGCTGATGGAGGAGTTTGATTATATTCTCAATGTGGTAAAAATCGTCGTTGAACTAGGCGACTTCAACCTGATAAATCAAACATCAAGCGGCGGCAGTTACGGTGAGTGGTCGATTGATCGCATAATGGCTGTTGACGCTCTAAATTCAGGTGAAACATGGCTGCGCAGGGACGGTGGAGAACTATTCGGAAACATTAAGTTTGGACTTGAAAAGGGCGTTGTGCTGACTTCCGAAAACGGAAATAAGTATATGCTCACTGTATCGAATGACGGAACATTGAGCACTAGAGAATATATCGAAGCAGAAGAAGAAGTACCCGAAGCCGCTGTTCTCACCCCTGTTATGGCGGCAGGCCCGACCTGGTTCAACGCTGACCTTGCAGGCACAGCACAGAACACAATTACAAGCGTTGTGTTCAATGCGGCGTATGAGCCGACAGGCAATGAAAATGCAAGCTGGGCATGTGACGAAGATGGCAACGGAAACATCATGGCTTATCGCAATGGTACGGAAGTTATCATCAAATCTACGACAGGCAGCGAAGGCGTGCAACTGAATATGGACAGTAAATATATGTTTGCTGCAAATGGAAATCAGGCGAACTTTACGGCTCTTGCCAGCATCACTGGCTCAGAAACGTGGAGCGCAGGAAAAGATACTGAATGCACAGGTATTCTGATTGGCAATACGGTTATCACAAATCCGACCCATGTTCCTGATGGTGTATACAATCTGAATAACGCTTTTAAAGGATGCACTGCTCTGACCACGCCGCCTGTATTGCCCGAAGGCGTGGTTGCGATGAACAACTGTTTCGAAAACTGCTATGTTATGCAATATCTGCCCGAACTGCCCAGTACCATTCAAAGCATAGAATATGCATTCCACGTCTGCAAGGCAGCAACCAGGGCACCCTCTGTTATCCCTGCTGGCGCAAAGAAAATCACAGCGGCGTTCCGAAACTGCTGGTATCTTAACGGCAATATCGAAGTCAACGCAGAAGCCATCACAAGCTATTCTGCATGCTTCGAAAACACAAGCCGTGACGGCGGTGCTGTCACGCTTACTGGTTCCTGCCCGTTGCTGGCTGAACTGGCTGCGACCAATACGCTTGGAAAAGTCACGGTGGCAAGTTGATCCATATTCTGGAACGAAAGAACAACGACTAGGACCGAAGGCTGCTTTTGCGGCCTTCCAAAGAAAGGAGAAACACAATGGGCAAACTGACGAACATCGCACTGGTTGACTTTCTGCTTGCGCTGCAGGCAAAGGGCTCGCCCTACTGGTACGGCACAGTGGTATATGAGTGCACGGAATCCCGCCTGAAGAGCAAGGCGAAGCAGTACCCCTCGCACTACACCGATTCCCGCATGCCGAAGTACAGGCAGAATATCGCCGACAAGGCTATCTGCGCGGATTGCATCGGCGCGATCAAGGGTTTTATGTGGACCAACGGCGGCGAGGGCGTGCTGGAGTCCTACGGCACGGGCAAGGATTTTGCCAACAAGTACGGTTCCAACAACTGCCCGGACAAGAGCGCAAACGGCATGTTTGAATATGCCAAGAAACAGGGTATGCCGTGGGGCACCATCGATACTATTCCCGAAATTCCCGGCATTGCCGTGCGCTACGACGGCCATGTGGGTACTTACATCGGAGACGGCAAAGTGGTCGAATGGCGCGGATTCAACTATGGCAGCCAGATTACCGAACTGAAGGACCGCAAGTGGCTGCACTGGTATCAGCTGCCGTTTATTGAGTATGTGGAAGCTGAGAAGCCCGAAGAACCGGAGAAGGAAGTACAGCTGGGCGAACGCGTGCTGATCCTTTCGGATCCTGCCATGCGCGGCGCGGATGTAACGATGTTGCAGGAGCTTCTGGCGCAGCTAGGCTATGATGTGATGGTGGACGGCGTGTACGGCAGCAAGACCGCCGCAGAGGTGGTGCGATTCCAGTCGTCCGCTTTCATTACTGCCGACGGAATTTACGGCGCAGACACGCACGCTGCGCTGATGGAGGCTATTGCCGACCATGATGCAGGCGAGGCAGAGAACACCGCGCCCGAAGTACCCGCAGAGCCGGAGGGAGCGCCCATGCAGCCCGCCGCGCAGAGGGTGGAGATCGTTTCCAAAGGCGGCAATGTGAACATCCGCAGCGGCAACGGCACGGAATACAGCCGTGTTTCTTCTGTGAAGCCCGGCACGAAGTTTGAATTCGTGGCAACCGCTGTAAACGGCTGGCATGCTGTGAAGATTGGCGGCCAGATCGGCTGGGTGAGCGGCGATTACAGCCATGTTGTGTAAGGGGTGATTCCATTGGACGAGCAGACCTGTAAAAGAAACTGTGAATTACTGCAAGAGATTCACGGCCAGATGGAAAAAGAGACCGGGAAAAACGACGCGGAACATTCGAGTTTCAAACGCCGCCTGAGTGAACTTGAAAAAGACCGGGAAGAGCGTACGAAGATGCTCATTGCAATGGAGCGTCAGGGTAATGCAATCGAAAAGATGGGCGAGAAGGTAGACGGTATCGCTCAGAGTATGGGGCGCGTGGAAAAGCGCGTGGATCAGATTGAACATGAACCCGCCGAAAACGCCAAACGGCTGAAGTACGAGGTTATTAAATACATTGTGCTGGCCGTTGTGGGCGTTGTAGTGGGTTATTTCATCAAAGTCTAAGGAGGAATGTATTATGCAGAATCGTTTCAAGTCGTGGGCGTTGTGGACTTCTGTTGCTGCGCTCGTCGTATTTTGCGTCAAGGAATTTGCAGGCCTTGACATCAGCGCTACCGTAAATGGTTTTCTGGATGTTCTGCTGCCCGTGCTGGTTGCTTTCGGCATTGTAAACAACCCCACGGACGCGCAGCACCTTTAAGCCAAGACCGGCGGCAAGATGGGGGAGATTATCCCCTTTGAGACGCTTGTGCGGCGCGAGCTGGACAGCGATCAGATCGTCGACCTGATCCGCCGCACACCGGGAATCACGCCGGAGGAGCGCGAAATGGCGCGGTTGCGGCTGGTGGATAACATGTACGACGCGGACATCGCCGTGTGCGAGGGCGTGAACTACAGCCGAAGCAGCGTTACACGACACCTTGCGAAAGTGATCCCCATAATTGAATACAGATTCCAGATGGACAAAATGAAGGCCGGAGCGTAATGCTCCGGCCTTTTCTTCATTTTTGGCGGGAAATATTAAAAGCGTACTTTGAAAACAAGAAACAAAACAACATAACACGCAACCGGGTACATCATGTGCCCGGTTCTTTTTTTATGCCCATTTTTCAGCATGAGCCTACTTTGCACACATTTGAACGCCTACTGCACCCGCGAAAATTCGGAATCTGAGACAATACGGGCAGAACGAAAGCAAAGGAGGCGAGCGTTTATGGCATTCGGCCAGCCGAACTATTCGTATTTCAACAATCCTGGATATCAGTCGGCAATTTATCCACAACCGATCCCCACTTACCAGCAGAGACAGGATCAGCCCACTATGATTCAGCAGCCCGGCATGTTGCCTGCGCGATATGTAACCGGCAGAGAAGAAGCCGTTGCGGCACAAATCATTCCCGGAGATCCCTTTATTTTCGCGGATTTCCAGCATGGGAAGGTTTATGTGAAGCAGATTAACCCGCAGACAATGGCATCGGATTTTGTGGAGTTTGTGCGTACGCAGCCTATACAGGCACAGGAACCATCCGCGCAGCCGCAGGTGCAATTTGCCACAAAGGAAGATTTGGAAGCACTCAGAGTCGACATGGAGGCCATGCGTGCATCCATGCAGCCCAAGAACAGCAGAAAGGCGGTAGGCAATGATGAATAACAATATCCAGCAGTTGTTTCAGGCCGTGCAGAACGGCGTCAATCCGAACGCAATCATCATGCAGCTTGCGCAGGGCAATCCTGTGTTTCAAAGAGCGCTGCAGATGACAAACGGCAAAACGCCTGAACAGATTTATGGAATGGCGCAGCAGATGGCGCAGCAGCGCGGCGTGAACATTAACCAGCTTGCCCAGCAGTTGGGCATCACTCTCCCCAAATGATTTGAACGGCAGGGCCCGCCGAACAAATATATCCACAAACACAAAGGAGGAAAAAATATGGCAGAAGGTAACGATCTCGCTATGGGGTACTTGATGGGTAATGCCGATTCCGGTGGCGGCAGCAATGGTGGTGGCATGGGCGGCTTTGGCGGCGGCTGGGGTGATCTGGCTGCGTTGCTGATCATCGCAGGCCTGTTTGGCTGGGGTGGCAGAGGCGGCGGCTTTGGTGGCTTTGGCGGTGGCTCCGGCGGCGGTGAAGGCGGCAGCGGCGGTTATGTGACTCGCGCAGACCTTGCATCGAGCTTTAGCTTCAACAACCTCGAAAATGCCGTGCGCGGCATCAGTCAGGGCATTTGTGATAGCACCTATGCGCTCAACAACAGCATCATGACCGGTTTCCACGGTGTGGACAATGCAATTTGCAGCCTTGGCTACAACATGCAGAGCGGCTTCAACACTCTTGGCTACAACATGAAGGACTGCTGCTGTGAGACGCAGCGCCTGATTGAGCGCGGCTTCTGCGATGTAGGCTACGCAATGGCAACCAATACCGCAAACATTGTGCAGTCCGGTCACAATGACACCGATCGTGTGATTGCCAAGCTGGATGCTATGGAGAACGCCCGCATGCTTGAAAAGATCGACGCTCTGCGTTCCGAGAACCAGACGCTCAAGTTCCAGGCATCTCAGGCAAACCAGAACAACTACATCGCGGCAACCATTGACGCTGCTACGGCAGAGGTGCTGCGCAGAACCGGCCATTCTTGCCCGACCGCAGCTTACCTTGTGCAGCCGCCCACGCCGATTAACTTCCCGACCAACGGCTGTGGCACGGTGCAGTGGGGCGGCTACGGTGGTAACGGCGGCTGCGGCTGTGGCTGTGGTTGCGGCTAAATCGCCCTTTAGGGTTGAGAATTCGGGCGGCTGAAATATGCCGCCCTGAGTAAGGAGGTATGATTTATGTATACCATAACGGATGTAAAGACAAAAATACTTTCGCGCATGGGCAGCTTTGATCTTGAAACCATGTCTTTGATGGATATTTCGTTGTATGTCGATATTCTTCGCAGGGTGTCGGATATAAACGAAAAGCCCTATTTGGAAACACTTATGGAGACCATGAAGCATGGCTTCAACAATTGCAGCACCGAGAAGACGAACGCAGAAACAGGCTATGCGCTTGGGCTTGCAGGGGGTGCGTTGTAATGTGCAACTGCACAGGGAAGCTTTGCAAAAGACTTGTTATTTCCGAGGCGGTTACCTTTGCGGACGACACATTGACCATCAACCTTCCGGCAGGCTCGTATGCGAACGGCTGCAAGTATTGCATCGTAGTCGCGCAGACGATACCTGCGGAAACGACCATAACGGCGCCCGTGGTGATTACCATTGGCGACGGCACGGAGGAATATCCGCTGGTCAATAGGTGCTGTGCGCAGGTCACAGCTTGCGGCATCCGAACTCGCACGAGGTATTCGACGGTAGTTTCTACCAGCGCAACCGGCGGCACGTTCAAAATGCTGGGCAATCCCTGCTGCAGCCCCGATAACAGACTTGCGGCAATCGATGGAACCGCACCTGATGCAGCTGCAGGAGGAGGTGATGGTGCATGAAACCCGGAATGAAGATGCTGATGATGGATCGCATGCAGCGGCAGGATGAAGGCAAGCGCAGCGAGTATGGCGGCGGCAGCAATCGTAGAATGATTGGTTATGACCGTGATCGAAATGGTCAGGCCAACACATCCGGCTATGCCGAAATGGAGGGCGGCTCTACGAACTATGGCAATAGATATGGCGGGGAAACATCTGGCTATGGAGAAAACCGCAGATACTATGGCATGGACATGGAGAACGAAACCGAATCCCGCCGCCGACGCGATTCCAGAGGCCGATACGCAGAAGGTGGCGGCTCGTACAATGACGGCAATCGAAGCGAATACAACGAAGGCCGCTATGGGTATGGTCGCAACGAACCTGAATCCAGACGCCGCAGAGACAGGCGAGGCCGTTATATGATGGAAGGCGTGGAAGACGAAGAAGAGGAGGAAATGCGCGGTCAGAAGTGGTTTCCACCTGAGAAGTACATGCCGCCCCAGTATAATATGATGCGACCGGGCAACAGCTACGGCGACATTTATGCACACGGCACACTCTGGGCGCCCGGCGCGATGAATAAGCCGATGGGGCAGGGTGGACGTGAGCAGTACGGCGAAATGGACGAACAGACTGCACGGCATTGGGTTCGCAAGATGCGCAACGCAGACGGTACACCCAGCCCGCACTGGCAGCCTGAGCAGGTAGAGCCGCTGCGAATGCAGCATTGCCCTGATTGCGACAAGTGGGAGTTTTGGGCATGCATGAACATGATGTATGCGGATTACTGCAGCGTTGCAAAAAAGATGGGCATTGACAAGCCTGAATTCTATGCAGGCATGACTAAAGCTTTCCTCGAGGATGAGGACGCCAAGGACGGCAAACTCATGCGCTACATGATGGCGATAGCTGAATGAAAGAAGGCCGGAGGCAGTGCCTCCGGCCGGTTATATCCTCTGAATTTAGAGCAAAAATAAGCGCTGTAATTGGAAATCTACTGCTGACATATTGTTGACGTATAGCCTTAAAACCATTGCAAATACGCACTTTTTAATACCCTGCTAAGGGAGTAGGCTGGGATAACTGGCGCGAGGGTTCAAATCCCTCCTTCTCCGCCAACAGTACCCGGTATGGTGAGAAATTCACTATATCGGGTCTTTTTTGCGCATTTTAGGGGTAAAAGTTGTCATATGTTCACCTGCTTATGCTTGATTTATTCCCCTTTTTTCAGCTTGTTTTTTCCTATAAATTCTTTCAAAATCTCTCAAAATCCCTGCGCTTCTCTCCTACTGCTGACACTACTGCTGACATTTTGATATAAAACATGTCCGCGAGGCACTTACTCCCCTTTAGGGGAGTGTTTATCTCGCGGACAATTTGTTGACTCCGGCAAGTGCATCCGAGGTGTCGGGATGGATATATTTTTGAGTAGTCGTAATCTTGGAATGGCGCATAATTTTCTGGACGATGCTGGGTGCAACGGCTGCACCGACGGCCAAAGCTGTGCCTGTAGTGTGGCGACAGGAGTACATTGGCAAGTCCCGAATGCCATAACGATTGTTAAAATCATGATAAGCGTCATAGAAAGACCACCTGTCTGTGTAGAGAATAAGCTGATCGTCGCCGTCGGCTGTGTAAGAGAAGATGCGCTCTAAGACAGGAAGCACGATGTCCGCAAGCACGATGGGTGTTTTTTTGCGAACTTCTGTTTTGAGGCCTGCGCCGACAATCTTCCTGTTTTCAAAATCCACCATGCCCTTTGTGCAAATGCACAACTCGCCGGGCATCATGCCTGTGTAGATCATGAGCAGCAGGTAGGCGGCAACCACATCCTGTTCATCAAAGGCTTGCCAGATGACTTTGAGTTCAGCGTCCGTCCTCGGCTGCGGTTCTGCTTCCTTGGCTTCCGGCAGGGTGATGTAGCTTGCCATGTTGACCGTGATTTGCTGATCGGCTATGGCCAGTTTCAGCAGATGGGACAGCAGGGACTTCATGTCACGCGCAGGATAGTGTGTGGGCGCTTCCTCGGCCACCAGATCGCGCAATTGAACGATGGTGAGTTTCTTTACGGGCAAATGCTGGATCGCCTCCATGCGCTTCCACGCGACCTTATAGGCCGATTGCTTAGATGCGGAAAGCTTGGGTGCATCCGACTTGGCCCACGACTCGTAATAATAGGACAGCGTGCGTGCGACGTTGGATTCATCGCCGATGAGCTGCGGCGCATATTCCAGCGCTTCACGCTTGGTTTTGAACCCGCCTTTGTACAGGCGCTTATATGTGCCATGTGCCGTGCGGCCAACGGTTACAACGAGCGTCCATGTGCGGCCGCGCTTATATGCGCTGCCTTGGCCGTTGCCCCGGCGCTTTACACCGCCTTTTTTCGGCTCGCCCTGCTTTGTTCCGCAATGGTTGCAAAAGGCAGACCCGTCCGGGATTTCTCCGGAACACTTTCTACAAATCATAAAACCACCTTTTTACTGTGCTGAACAGAGTACCTGCAGCGCATGCAGGCGCCGCGCACTCGTTTCTTCGATGGTTTCGATGGTACGTTCCTTTTCTTCAAGCAGGCGCTCCATCATTTCGAGTTTCGCTTCGAGCAGGCTGATCGCAGCATCCTTTTCGCGCACGATGGCCCTCTGAGCCTGCAGATCCTCGGTCTGGACGATGATTCGTTCCTTGATGGCTGCGGTTGTTTCAGGCATATCAATCGCAACGTCACCGATAACGGCCGGCGGAACAGCATCCAGCTTCAGGGCTTCTGCGGGTACATCTATCTTCTGGTCGATGGAATCGTAGAATGAATCTATGGATTCGCCCACAGCTTTGAGCAGCGCGCAGACATAAGGGAAATTCGGGATGTTGAGCGACGAACTGAGGTATCTTGCAACGGTGCTGACCGGGACGTTCGCTTTCTCCGCCCATGCTTCTGTAGTCAATCCATGTCGGTCCTTCACGCGCTTTAGGCTCTGAGTGAGGACACTTTTATTGTTGCCGCCCATTTTTCTACCTCTCTATCAACGTTATATCAGCATATTTTACATTCTATCAGCGTATATATCAGCGTAATAAATCAAATTTGGGTATGGACTTATCAGCGTGTTTGTCAGCTATGATACAGCCAACAGCCGGACAACGGCAAACAAACACGAAAGGGGAAGCATACCATGAGCCGAAAGAACCATATCCGTCATCCCAGAAAAGTACCCGCCGCAAACCTTTATGATCTTGATTATGTTTCTCTTCCCGAATATCGCAACATCGCGAGAATTGTTGCCAAGCCGATCAAAACACTTTTCATCAATCTTGACGCAAGACCTGATTGCGACAATCAGTATGTAGCTCATGATCTGGATGACGAAATCATGCAGGCTATCGCGATGAGGATTTGAATGGAGGTGGGCGGTATGACGTTCGCACATGTTCCTGTGTACAGGCCTGACATGCCGCACATACTCCGCTGGGTCGACCATCGCGGACGCATTATATACGACAACACCGCTGCCAATCCGGACGCGAAGATTATCAAGCTGGTTTGATATCTTTCAAGATATATTTTCCGATGGTTTTATATCTCCGAAGATATATTTCTCGTCGATTTTATATCTTCTGAGACATATTCCTATTTAAGCCTCTACCGACCGAATATCCAAATCATTATAGAAATCATTTCTGGCAAGGTGATTCAGTTCATGCCTGAGTGTTTCCCTACGCGCCTCCGAGGTGATTCTGGCATTCAGGTATATATTCGGGAATCCGTCTTCATCGAGCGCGACAAAGCCTTTAATGGCGTGTGGCAAGTCGATCACTCGAACCCGATAATCCTCGGAATCAATTTTAGTATTCTTCATCTTCATTCAACGCCTTTATGACGGCGATGGCCTGTCGGATTGCCTTGGGCTTGGCATTCTTGGTGAGTGAGAACAAAACCTTCATATCAGGATTGCGGCGCATAGATTCGCGCAGCTCCCAGAGTTCGTCGTCTTCCTGAACTTTTGCAATTGCATCTCCAATGTCAACGTCTGCATTGAACAAAGCGATTCTTTCCTGAGCATCTGCAAGACCTCGATTAAGACAGTCATAGCTCTTATAAATTTGAGCAAGTCTTTCTTCCTGCTCTTCTTCAGAAAGAAAGAACCCCATTGGTACATTAAAGACGTCTGCAAGCGCTTCTAGCACTTCATAGTCAGGCTTTCTGGCGTTTCTTTCATAATTGCTAATGGTTTGCTTCGTGCATCCCAACAGTTCGGCTAATTTTTCTTGTGAATAACCATTTTGCTTTCTAAGACTAGAAATAAGAGACCCGATTTCTTTCATTTGTCATCACCCGTTTACATGTTATCACATTCTGTTGATTTTGTCAACATTTTGTAGTATTTTTGAAATAAACACCCGTTGACATAGAGTGTAAACAGGTGTATACTGTACCTGTAAACAGCAGTTGACAAGGAGGTGTGATATTGAACAAGCAATCAATTGGAGAAAAATTGCGCGAATTGCGTGGTGAGCGTTCCAGAGAAGAAGTGGCTGTTGCAGCAAGAGTAACCGCAAGCGCTATTTGGATGTATGAAGCCGGGCAGAGAATTCCCAGCGATGAAATAAAAGTGCGTCTTGCAAACTACTTCAAAACGACCGTTGAAGATATATTTTTTAAGTCGGAGTCAACGCCCGTAGACCCAGCCTAACCAAACGACCACCAGCCGCAGGGCTGAAATAGAAGGGAGAAAATGAAATGAAGAAGCAGGACGTTGTAGTTGAAATCAAGCCGGCAAAAATTGTACGCGCAAACCTGACCATTGTCGGTGATTCTCCGCTTATCGTTCACGCATGGAGCGAAAAATCCAAGCGCATGATGCTTGAAGCGCAGATGAAGACGGCAAAGAGCAAGAAGGCCCGTGAGGTCAGAGATCCTTTTGCAGAGTTTGTAGACAGCATGTACTGGCTTACCGAAATGCCTTCCAACAAAACCCCCGAAGGTTATGCTGAGGCGATTGAGAATGGCGCAAAATTCGGCTTCCCGGTAACCGCAATCAAGCAGGCGGCGATTTCCGCAGCGTATCGATCCGGTTCTACGAAGGATATGGCAAGTATGCGCGGCATTTTCTACATTAACGGACGAGATGTTCCTGATTATGCAACGATTCGCAATTCTATGCCCGAAATGCGAGAGGATACGGTCCGCATCGGAATGGGTACGTCAAACCTTCGATATCGTGCAGAATTCTCAAACTGGAAGATGGATGTTGTCCTCACCTATAACAACAACGGTGTCTACACTCTGGAGCATATCATCAACGCAATCAATCTTGGTGGTTTTATGTGCGGCATTGGTGAATGGCGTCCGGAACGCGATGGCCATAACGGTATGTACCACGTAGAACTTTCGAAGGGAGAATGATTTATGGTCTACAAGTATTCGATCAAGGGCTTGTACAAAACGCCTGCATCGATTGCCGGCGCAGTATGCGAAAGTCTTGCAAACAGCGACGGCGGTTTGACGCCGAGGCGGCTTCTGGATGCAAGCAGACCAGAAAGCGCACCCTTGCATGGGGAATTCGAATGGAATGACGAAAAGGCAGCGGAGTGTTATCGCGAATCTCAGGCGGCTGGGATTATCAAAAACCTGATTGTGGTTGAAACCGAGGAACAAACAGCAGAGAGCTGTAGGGCGTTTGTAAACGTTCACAGCAAACAGAACCTTGGGAATTACCACCCCATAAAGGTTGTGCTTGATACACCTGATATGTACGAACAGATGATGAAAGCTGCTCGCAGAGATATGATGTCGTTTATCGCCAAGTATAAATCGCTCGAAAAAGTTTCAAGAGTTATTGATCAGATGCAAATGGTTCTTGACGCCTAAAGCTGGAGAGACAGGCAGGGCAAGGCATGGCAGGCGTGGCAAGGCACGGCGTGGCTCGGCGAGGCATGGCAGGGCACGGCAGGCGGGGCAGGGCAAGGCATGGCTCGGCATGGCTGGGCGAGGCATGGTGAGGCACGGCAAGGCTTGGTATGGCAGGCATGGTGAGGCGAGGCGAGGCATGGCAAGGCTCGGCGTGGCATGGCAGGCATGGTGAGGTGCGTCCGGGAGTGTTATGGTGCGGATGGGCATGGCAGGCAAGGAGGGCTAATGAAAAAGCGAAACGACCCAGTTAAGCGCGGCTTGGATGGCCGAAAGGACATCGATTTTATGTTCGAGGGCGTAAGTAACCAAACTGCCAAAGGCCGCACCAACCAGTGCGACAAACAAATTGAACGCGGCATTTTTAAGCGCAGACCTTTTGCGAGTTTTTTCATCGGCTTTGCTATTGGCTATGTCCTGAATCACTTTATCATCCGACCTTTGTTTTTCCGTTAATGCGTCGCGGTCCAAGATGGTAATTCGATAGGACGTAGGTTCAAAGCGAAAGTGTTCATCAAAAGAACCGATCTGAACACAGTCAGCCTGTTCAATGAATCGGTTTTCAAGAAGGTTTTCGATTCGGGGCTGATAATCGCTTCCGAGCAATGCTTTCAGTCGTTCCACAGATACACACCTGTCGGGCGATTCGGAAAACAGTTCAAGGATTTTCTGGTTGGCTTCGGAAATCATGGTTACACCTCTCTTCGCGGAGATTATACCACACGAAATGTGAAAGGGGCAACGGATTATGAAAACGGTTGAAGAGATCCGCGCGAAGCCGAGTACATTTTTGACGGCGAGCGAGATTGGCACGCTGATCGGCATCCGGCCGGACAACCTTTTGTGGCAGGCGCGGCAGGATCCCAGCAAGCTGGGATTTCCTGTGTGCGTAGCCCGGGACACGGTGAGGATTCCCAAATGGGCATTTCTTGACTGGCTGCTGGGCAGCAGCAACACCAAGCCCGCCTGAGCGGGCACACGGGCCAGTAGTTCAACGGCAGAATACCAGTTTCCCAAACTGGAGACGCGGGTTCGATTCCCGTCTGGCCCTCCAAGCAAGGTATCATTAAATCGTGCGTTACGAAAAGGGCTAACGTTTTCTGTACGAGCATGGGTGCGCTCACGCTCTAGTCTTTTCGCCAGAGGTTGATACGAGTGGACGCACTTGCACGAACCTCCACCTGCGCCAGTAACTCAGAGGTAGAGTATCGGCTTCCCAAGCCGACAACGTGGGTTCGATTCCCATCTGGTGCTCCAGAATCATGTACCGTAACAGTGAAGGCAGTCCCAACCGGCTTAGTACCCACGCACCTGTAATTCGAACGGCGGTACATCTCCGTCAGAGTTTTCCGGCTTTCCTGACGTAAACCTCAACAAAAAGTACGGGTTTCTCCTTCGATTGGCAAAGCGGAAAGACGCTTGGCGGCTCGGACAGACGGGCAGACATAGCGGCATAGTTCAATTGGGAGAACAACGGACTTTGGATCCGTAGGTTTCCGGTTCGAATCCGGATGCCGCCGCCATAGGGGAGATTGCCTTGCCTGATCCTCACCCCGCAGAGTAGCTAACTGCATAAAGATGTCTCAGGCACCTTCTTTAAGCATTTTCGTGGGTTAATCGAAAATGAAGCGCGCAAGCTGGGTAGCGCCCATCCGTGGAAGCCGGACGGAAAACAAACCGATAGGAATTGTGACACGACGGAGAGTGACGCCGAATAGCCCATAATGAGAGGGCGGGAGCCAGACCCAACCGACCTTGTGAGCGGAAAAACTGGCTTAGTATGGGCCTTTAGCTCAGTTGGTTAGAGCAGCTGACTCATAATCAGTTGGTCCGGGGTTCAAGTCCCCGAAGGCCCACCAGCCGCATGTGCGGCATTATCATCACCAACCCGACCGATGTCCTGAAAAATAAAACAAAAATGCTCACAGGTTCCCAACATCGGTCGGGCATTATGCCAGCGTAGCTCAGTTGGCAGAGCAGCCGCCTTGTAAGCGGCAGAGCGTGGGTCCAAGTCCCACCGTTGGCTCCAGCCCTCACGAAGGGCGCTCCTTTGATTAACGCGCCACGAGCGCGGCTCGGTTTCCTTCTAGCCGGGTGGCTCCTGCTGCAGCGGGGTTTTTCTTCTTCTCTTGGGCTTGAGATGTTCGTTTCGCCCTGCTGCGGTGATATAAGGAGCCTATATGCGGATGGCAGTCCATTGAGCCGGGGCAGCACCGGCAGTCCGCACAAGATTATTTGGAAGGGAGAAAGGGGAATGGATCTGGAAAGATTGATTGAAAGACATGCCTTGCTTGAGGATGGTGCGTACTATCTTACCCGGCTGGCACGAATCGCGAAGGCGCTTGAGATGGAAGATACGCGCAAGCATTTCCTTGAATTCAGAGATGCATTCAAGGAATCTCAGGCGGCTACTGAGGAACAGATCGAACGATTGGAAGCAGCAGAGCAAAAAGCAATACTGCGAATGTGTTTTAGGAGTGTGAAGAAATGAATAATCAGCATTTTATCACGATTATTACCAGCCTTGCACAAGAGATTGAGCTTCTAAAGTTTCAAAAAGAGGAGCTTATGCGGCGATGTAATACTCAGGAAGACACCATAAAATCATTAAAAACCCGTCTGGACGCTTACGTTGCGGAGGAACAGACCAATGAATAAAAACATGCGCATATATGAGGATGGGCGTAACGTCCCTCCAGAGGCAAAGAAAGCCTTTAATAACGGCAAGTTTAGCGGCACGGACATCAATCCAATGTGGCGCATAAAGAAGCTTACGGAACTGTTTGGACCGGCTGGTGTGGGTTGGTACTACGAAGTTATCAGCGAACGCAGCGAACGATTGAACGACGATACAGTGATTGCGGTTGTAGACCTTAATCTGTACATCAAGCAGGATGGCGAATGGAGCAAGCCTATTTACGGCACAGGCGGCAACCAGCTTGTCAGCAAAACCAGTCGAGGAATTTCAACCAGCGATGAGGGTTACAAGATGGCTCTTACAGACGCACTGAGCGTTGCATGCAAGGCTTTAGGTATTGGTGCAGATGTGTACTTCGACAAAGACAAGACCAAATACACGATGGCAGATGGTCAGGACAAAAACCGACAGCCCGACGCTCCCGCAAAACCTTCCGGCGGCGCAAAAATGGCCGATGAGCATCAAATAAAGATTCTCCGCGAAAATGCAAGCGAAAAACAATACATGTGGCTAATGAACAAGTATGGCGCGGATCTTTCACAACTCACATATTCAATGGCTGACAAGCATATCGCGGAATTAAAGAACGGAGGCACCAAATGACAAAGCTTTACGAATTGTCAGGTCAGTATGCAAGCTGGGAGTCGATGCTTGAATGTTGCGAAACTCCGGAGGAAGAGGCTGAGATTCTTGAAAGCCTTGAAGCGGTAAATGCTAGTATTGTCGAAAAGGCTGAGGCATATGCGAGACTCATTCGGAACTTTTCTGCTGATATTGATGCTTATGGCAAAGAAATCGCTCGGTTCCAGAAGATGAAGAAAGCCAAAGAAAATGCGATTGATCGGATGAAGAACAATCTTGTTTTTTCAATGAAGCTGTCTGGAGCAGATGCATTGAATACAAGTATCGGCAAATGGCGCATTCAGAAGAATCCGCCAAAGGTTCAGATTACGAAAGCGGATGAAGTACCTATTGAGTTTACTGAAGAACAACCGCGCAAAATTATGAATTCTCTGATACTGAAGCACTGGAAGGAAACAGGGGAAATTCCCGAAGGCTGCGACATCGTTATTGCGGAGGGGGTGCGATTCAAGTGATTCACTGCACACGCTGGTGGTGGCTTGATGGGTAATAGAATCATTAAGGAGAGCATCCGTACCAGCAAATCCATAAACACGATGACTGATTTTCAGTTTCGAATGTGGGCATATCTGGTAACTTATGTGGACGATTACGGCAGGGGGAGTGCCGATCCGGAGCTTCTAAAAGGATTTGTATTTCCCCGCCGTAAAGGCGTTACTGAATCTACGATTGAAAAGACACTTGCAGAGTTGGCGACCATAGGCTCTATTCACCTCTATAAAGTTGACGGTGAGTCGTACTTATGTTTTCCAAACTGGAGTGATCATCAGCGAGTTCAGCAAAAACGCAGTAAATTTCCACCGCCGCCGGGGAAAATCGACGAAATACAGAATCCCACGGTGAGTCACGGTGAGTTACCGCCTGAATCCAATCCGAATCCGAATCCTAATCCAAAGGCGGAATCCAACGCGCATGATGACCGCCCCGACTTCAACACGGTTGAGGTGTATGCGACGAGCAATTTGACGTTCATGACCGCGCAACAGATGGCAGAATTGGCCGATTTTAAGGGCGATTTCCCTGACGACGTGATTCGATTCGCCATTGACGAAGCATGTGGAAACGGCGCAAGGCATTGGAATTACGTCAAGAAAATACTGAACAACTGGCTCGACAAGGAATTCAAAACGCTTGGAGATATCAAGGCGCACGAGGAACGCCGTCGCAAATCCAAACAAGCCGAGGCTGAGCCTCCGAAACCGAAGTACAAGTTTGGTGATTGAGAGGTGGTACCATGAGTGAGTTTTATAACTTCGACGCTGAAAGAAGCGTGCTGACCATCTTCTCGCTTGGCAAGTTTGACAAACTGACCGCAGAACTGGAACCCAAGGATTTTTACGACCCGGAGCATCAGCAGATCTTCGCCGCTATGAAAGCCCTGGTTGTTGAGCATAAGCAAGTGAACATGGGTTCGATTGCAGAAAGCGCGACAAAGCTGTACGGCAACGACCTGTTGGCCGGGAAGCTGATCACCATAATTTCCGAGACTCAACGCAATCAGGTAAACAGCGAGTTTACCCTGAAACAGAACATCGCAGCCATTAAGGCGCAAGCATCACGACGCGCCCTGTATGCCATTGTAAGCGAGGCAAGAGACGAACTGCTGGATGGCACAAACGACACCAATGCGGTGCTGGACAAGACCAGACAGAGCCTTAGAGATATGCAGATTACCGGGCATGGTTGGAAAAGCATATCGGATGTTTTGATGAGCACACACGAGATGTTCGAGCGACGCTCCAAGGGGTTGGAAAAGGCCATGCCGAGTGGAATTCCCAAGCTAGACAAGTACACGGCAGGGATCCACAAAGGTGAGCTTACTGTTCTGGGCGCAAGGCCTGCAGTTGGCAAGTCCGCGCTTGGCGCACACATGGCGTTGACGGCGGCAAAGGCTGGCTACAAAGTCGCGATCTGCAGCCGCGAGATGAGCGATGTGCAGTATGGCACGCGTATCATCACCCGATATGCAGATGTAAGTAACGGCGCCTTGAGAAGAGGTGACATTACAGACAACGACTGGACAGAAATTGGTGACGCGATGCTGCTGTTCGGTGGGCTTCCGGTTGACTTCATGTTCTCGACAAGATACATCGAAGACCTGCGCATGGAGGTTCAAAACAAGGTTGATACGGACGGATTGGATCTTCTGGTTGTGGACTACATGCAGCTGATGCAGAGCAAGCAAAAGTTCAACAAGGATTTTGAGCGAATTGCGTATGTTTCCAAGACACTCAAGGACATGACCGTGGACCTGAACATTGCGATTATCGCTCTTGCACAGGTTGGCAGAGCCGCCCAGGGCGATATGCCCACAATGGCCGAACTTCGAGGCAGCGGCGATATCGAGCAGGATGCCGACAACATTCTGTTCATGCACAAGCCTGAAGCGGGGGACGCTAGCATTCATCCGGACGACAAGGACATTTTGAATGGGCTTGAAATGCAGGGATTGAGATACATAGCGCTCAACCTTGCAAAGCACAGGCAGGGTGAAACGGTAGTTGTTCATCAAATCTTCAACCCCGCAAAGATGACCTTTACAGACATCGTGAGATAAACGAGAGGAGGACGAACTTGCCTACAAAAAAGCTTTCGAATGCGCAGAGGGAAGAACTGCGCCAGATGAGAGAGGCCGGATCGACGTATCGCGAAATCGGCTCTGAACTAGGCATATCGATCAATAGTGTGCGCAATTTGTTGCTGACGCACTATCCGGACATCTACCGCAGCGGCAAAGCGAGATGCAAGGAAATGCGCAGCTGCTGCTTCAAAGGCCTGAGGGCATGGCTTTTCGATAACGATTGCAGCATCAAAGACCTGTCCGACAGAACAGGCATTAAGTATGACCGACTGCACAGCATGGTTACAGGTCGACGCAGGATGACAAAAGAGGCCATTGATATCCTGTTGGACGCTACCGGTCTCACCTACGAACAGGCTTTCCGATGGAAGGAGGATGCGGTTGGTTAAGTGGCTGAATGATATACCGGTCGGCAGAGACAACGCAATTTCGCGCAAAGAACTGGCAAACAAGTGGGCTATAAGTGACAGAGAAATGCGCCGTAGAATTGCCGATATGCGTGCAGTTGATGACGGCAGCAACATGGTAATCGTATCAGTTTCGCGCGGCGGCGGTTATTATCGTACAGACAAGTTGCCGGAGATTGAACACTTCATTGCAGAAATGACCAAGCGCACCCGGAATATCTTTAAGGCGATTCGTCGCGCACGGCGCATTGCCAGTAGGCTGAAGCGGGAGCAGAAGTATGGCGAGGGATTGGTATGAATATCACCCTTTACGGATGCCCCATCACTAAGAAAAACAGCCAGCGCATCGTACACACGGGTCAGTATTATCGAATCTTGCCCAGCAAGCAGTACAAACGCTATGAAGCCGATTGCCTGGCGCAGATAACGGGAGACATGAGGCAGAACATCGATGCTCCAGTAAACCTAAAGGCTGTGTACTACATGCCGACGCGCCGGAAAGTGGATCTTGGCAACCTAAATGCCGCTTTGCACGATATCCTAGTCGACGCGGGTGTATTAGTAGACGATAATCGCGACGTCGTCGCTGGGCATGATGGATCTCGAGTATTTTACGACAAGGATAACCCCAGAGTTGAAGTAGAAATAACTCCGATGGTTGGGTATAAGCAATGGGCAAAAAAGTAAACATGGTTGGGCGTATATTTGGACGCTGGAAGGTCTTGTCGGAAGATCCAATTAGGACCAGAAGTGGCACAGTAAAGTATTTGTGCATGTGCGAATGCGGGAATATGAAATCAGTTTCTGGCTCGATTTTAAGGAAGGGAGAATCGACATCTTGCGGATGTTATAACCGGGATGTAATAACAAAAGAAGCGCCGGTTTACAAAGAAAGGCTTCACAATGTTTGGAATTCTATGAAACAGCGCTGCAACAACCCGAGAGACAAAGCCTATAAGAACTACGGAAGCAGAGGAATAAAAGTTTGCGAATCATGGTCGAAAGATTATTTGGCTTTTCGAAAATGGGCTCTGTCGAGCGGGTACAAACAAGGGCTATGGCTTGACAGAATAGACAACGAGAAAGGGTATTGTCCAGAAAACTGCAGGTGGACAAGTCCTGGATTGCAAGCGCGGAACAAACGCACAACGGTTATGGTTGAAATTGATGGAGTTTCAAAGTGCATAACAGATTGGAGCGCATATAGTGGCGTGCCGGCATGTACTATTGCTAGAAGAATGGAGCTTGGATGGACAAAGGATAAGCTTTTGTGCCCTGTAGATCGTCGGTTTAGTCATGGACACGAAATACGAGAAGGCATAAAAAGAAAACATAATCCGCGAGTGGAGATTGAAATAAGGGAGATGTAAACATGGGGGCATGGGAAGTATTGGGGTTTATGGCGCTGGGAGGCCTGATCGTCTATTTGTTTGACAGCAAGGCCGATCGAAAGTATCGCAAGGGACGAGAGGAGATGGTTGAGATTTGGCACGGTCGAAATCCTTACCTGCGCGATACAAGCAAGGGGAATTATATAGCCGGGTCTGTTCCGGCGCATTCGCATAGAAAATTCGGCAAATAAGGGAGATGAAAAAAACGAAAGGTTATGGGGAGTTTGTTGAAGCAGATTGACACGTACATGCCGGAGGAGTTCGTTGCGGAGTGTGCAAACCGAGGGTATTGCAGCCGCGCTTTGGCTGAGCGATATGTGCGAAATACAGGCAAAGAAACGCTGACCGAGGCGGATATGGTGGAGGCCTACCGACTCGGAGAATCCAGAAGAGAGAGGTACAGCGCTATATTACAGCCTCGCGGAACGATTCGAACGACGAGAGACTGGAAGGAGGAAGACAAGTGAAGGGTGCGGGACAATTGGTCTTGTTGATTATTTGGTGGGCAACGATGATCGCATCGGGAGTATTGTATGGCCTTGGCGCATGCGCGTTGCTGCTGATCGCAAGTTGCTGTATCTCGTTGCATTGGATGGAGGAGGAAGAGAACGACCAAAGACTGCATATTGATACGCTCTATTGCCCTGCATGTGGTCGGAAGTATAACGAGAATGAAGGAGGATGCGACGGTGAAAGCACCTGAATATCATGTCGCGTGTGGTCTATTCGGCATTTATGCGGGTACGGTGAAGCCGAACGGAAAAGAGTGGCGCAATAAATCAGAAGTAACCAATGAGGCTATAGCGGCTGTTAGAGATTGGATGCTTGGCGAATTAAAGAAGGACCAAACCGAGGGCGGCTATAAGTGGACAACAACAGACGGCAGAACGATTGAATTGATTTTGAAAGTGAGCGAAACCATAAATGCAGAAAACGCCTGACGAGATCAAGAAAGCGCTGGAGTGTTGCACTGAATTCTATAGGTGCGATAAATGTCCGTACTTTGGGATGCCTTGCGAATCTGACGAGCTTGTCATCGACGCCCTCGCTCTTATTAATGCCCTGTTGGCCGACCTGACGCTGGTGTGCGGCAGCGAGAGCATTAACCCCTGCCTTGTATGCAGCCATTACCGCACGGACTGGGAGAAGCCCGGCTGCGAACTGAACGGACTTGCTTGCATCTGGAGCTGGAGAGGAGTACAGAAGGATGATCAAGATTGAGAAAATTGAAGTTTTCGGTTGGGAGGCGGCGATCCGAGG
>JAEIGA010001733.1_pt1 | contig 34514 bp, 30 predicted proteins | sample 9270691 | NCBI WGS metagenome assembly JAEIGA01 (sample SAMN17057246, study PRJNA624740) | gut metagenome | biome: biome; isolation source: fecal sample | host: Bos grunniens | place: China: Xizang | collected 2019
ATCTACCTTGCATCCGATGAGGACCGCGGGGGAGAGGCTATTTCGTGGCATCTGTTCGACGTTCTCGGTCTAAAGGAAGAAAACACAAAACGTATTGTTTTCCATGAGATTACAAAGGATGCTATTCTTAAGGCCATCGAAAACCCAAGAAGCATTGACATGAATCTCGTTGGAGCACAGCAGGCCCGTCGAGTTCTTGACAGACTTGTTGGTTTTGAACTTTCGCCAGTACTTTGGAGAAAGATTCAGCCAAAGCTTTCTGCAGGTCGCGTACAATCAGTAGCCCTTCGTCTTATCGTAGACAGAGAAAGAGAGATTCTTGGTTTCAAGAATGAGGCATACTATAGAGTTGAAGCTCAGTTCCACCCTGAGGGAACTCCTGCAAAGACAGTAGTAAAGGCCTTGCTCGACACTAAATTCCAATCACTTGAAGAGGCAGAGAACTTCCTTCAGAAATGTATCGACGCAAACTTCAGCATCGAGTCAATGGACCAGAAGGAAGGCAACCGTTTCCCAGCAGCTCCATTCACAACCTCAACCCTCCAGCAGGAAGCATCTCGCAAACTTCGACTATCTGTAAGCCAGACTATGAGCATTGCTCAGAGACTCTATGAGAACGGACACATCACATACATGCGTACCGACTCTACAAACCTATCTTCTCTGGCCATCAATACAGCAAAGAACTACATCCTTGAGAACTACGGAGAAGAGTACTCAAAGGTTCGTCAATACAAGACAAAATCAAAGGGCGCACAGGAGGCTCACGAGGCTATCCGTCCGACATACATCGACCGTCTCACCATCGAAGGAACTCCTCAGGAAAAGAAGCTTTATGAACTTATCTGGAAGAGGACAGTAGCATCGCAGATGGCTGATGCCAAGGTACTTAAGACAGATGTAAAGGTCATTTCAGACAAGGCCGCCGAGAAGTTCAACATCCAGGCGACTCAGGTAATGTTCGACGGTTTCCTTAAGCTGTATATGGAAGGAAGCGACGACGCCCAGCAGGATGAGGAAATCATCCTTCCGGAACTTCACATCGGCGATAAGATGACAGCAAAATCCATCAGCGCAGAGTGTAAGTTCACCTCAGCCCCATCACGCTATTCAGAGGCAACACTTGTAAAGAAACTTGAGGAACTTGGAATCGGACGTCCATCGACATACGCACCGACAATCTCCACACTCACAAAAGGCAGAGGCTACATCACAAAAGGAGATAAGGAAGGTGTAAAGATTGAGGTTACAAATCTCATCCTGAAATCAGGAAAGATCACCTCATCTCAAAAGGTCGAGACAGTTGGAGCAGAAAAGGGTCGCCTTCTCCCTCAGGAGATCGGAATGATTGTAACTGACTACCTTGTAAACAACTTTGACACAGTCCTTGACTACCGTTTCACTGCAAATGTAGAGGAAGACTTCGATGCAATCGCTGAGGGAACCCAGGAGTGGAACAAGATGATATCTGACTTCTATCAGCCTTTCCACAAACAGGTTGACGAGATCCTTCATAACGGAGAATACAGCAAGACATCAAGAGAGCTTGGAATCGACCCTAGCGACGGACAGCCACTTGTAGCACGCTACGGTCAGTATGGACCATACGTACAGAAGGGAGACGGAGACAACAAGGCATACGCAAGCCTTGCTCCAGGCCAGCTTATCGAGAGCATCACACTCGAAGAGGCCATCAAGCTTTTCGAACTGCCAAGAACAGTAGGTCAGTACGAAGGAATTGACATCATCTGTACAAAGGGACGCTTTGGACCATACATCAAGTACGGCACCAAGAATGTCTCCCTACCTAAGGGAACAAACCCTGTGAGCATTGACCTTGAGAGCTGCATCAAACTCATCACTGAGGCAGAGACAAAGGCAGCGAATGCTGTTCTTGCTCACTTTGAGGCAAGCGACATTCAGGTCATCAACGGAGCATACGGTCCTTACATCAAGCATGCAGGCAGCAACTACAAGCTTCCTAAGGGAACAGATGCAGCTGCCTTGACAGAGGAAAAATGCCTTGAATTGATACAAAATTCAGAGCCGACAGGCAAAAAAAGGCGAAAGAAATAGCCAGAATAAGGTTTTTTTACTACATTTGTGTATCTTGAATATATAAATTGTAGTATTATGCCTTCTTATCACATCGATCAGATCGATCAGAAAATCCTGTCATTTCTTGTAAAGAACGCAAGAATGCCATTCCTTGAGATCGCACGCGAGTGTGGTGTCTCGGGAGCTGCTATCCACCAAAGAGTGAAGAGATTGGAGGCAAACGGAGTCATTACTGGCTCAAGACTTCTCGTTAAGCCGCAAGCTTTAGGACTGGACGTTTGCGCCTACATCAGCGTTTCTCTCTCAGAGGCAAACAAGTATCCTGATGTCATCGAGGCATTCAAAAAGATCTCCGAGATCGTTGAATGTCACTTTGTTACAGGAAAATATGCGCTTTTGGTAAAGATCTACTGCTTTGACCACGACCATCTTATGGAAGTGCTCGTAAACACCATCCAGAAGATTCCGTACGTTAAATCCACAGAGACTCAGATCTCTCTTGACCAGGCTATCGAGCGCCAGGTGTGGGTTAAAGACTATCAGAACACAAGTTTTGCGTCAAGCAGCAAAGTGCAGAAATAAACTTATTTAGACAGAATCGCGTTTGCGATAAGCATATCTTCGGGAGTGGTGATCTTTAGATTCAACCGCTCCCCTTTTGTATATGATATAGTCCCTCCGTTCTTCGCAACAACAGAAGCATCATCAGTAAAAGCCGTATCGAAAGCCTGTCTATAAGCAGCCTTAAGAACCTCGGAATGAAAAACTTGAGGAGTCTGCGCACCAAACATTATTGACCTGTCCAGTTCCATATCCGGAATCGTCTCATACTTCTCTTCTCCAGACTCTGATGTAGTCATAGAGACCGCCTTCATCGTATCCGTACATGGAGTGATCGGAATGACAGACTTGAAGATTTCTGCCTTCCTGTAAAGAGTATTTATCAGCTCTTTTGAGACAAGTGGACGGACTCCATCATGAACTCCGACCAAAGCGCCTTCCGGCACCTTTTCAAGTCCGTTTCTCACCGAATGAAACCTTGTGATTCCACCCTGGACAATAGTCTGCGGATAGAAGAAATTATTAGCGATACAATACTGCTTCCAGTACTCAATATGCTCTTTTGGAAGAACAGTGATTATCTTTATACCTGGCTCTGCATCAATAAATTGCTGCATGGTATGATGAAGAACAGACTTCCCTTTCAGCAGAAGGAACTGCTTTGGAGTCGCACTTCCCATTCTGGTTCCGCTGCCGCCAGCCATGATGATGATATATTTTTTTCTATCCATAGTCTTATTTCACTAAAAATATCAAGGCAAATTTAGTTTTTTTTTGTAATTTTACGCCCTATTGTGCGTTGAAGGTTAAAACATTATCCGCAAGCGTAAACCAAAACAGAAAAAAAAAGTAAAAAGATATGGGATTTTCATTTTTGACACAGGAGCTGGCAATGGACCTTGGTACAGCCAATACTGTCATTTTCCAGAATGACCAGATTGTGCTTGACGAGCCAAGTATTGTTGCTCTTGAGAACAACACAGACAAGCTTATTGCGCTTGGACACAAGGCAAAGCTGATGCACGAGAGGGTTAACCCAGGCATCAGAACCGTGCGCCCTCTTCGCGACGGCGTGATCGCAGACTTCAAGGCTGCAGAGATGATGATCAGAGGATTCATCAAACAGGTAAACAGCAAGAAAAGATCCCTCTTCACTCCAAACCTTAAGATCGTAGTAGGTATCCCATCAGGTAGTACTGAGGTTGAGATCCGTGCGGTACGTGACTCTGCAGAGCACGCAGGAGGAAGAGACGTATATTTGATTTTTGAGCCTATGGCAGCTGCCCTTGGTATCGGACTCGATGTAGAGGCACCAAAGGGAAACATGGTAGTTGACATCGGAGGTGGTACAGCAGAGATCGCTGTCATTTCTCTTGGAGGTATCGTAGTACAGAGCAGTATCGACACAGCAGGTGACGTCTTCACAAGAGACATCCAGACCTACCTTCGCCAGCAGCACAACATCAAGGTTGGAGAAATCACTTCTGAGAAGATCAAGATCGCGGTTGGCGCAGCCATCACTGAGCTTGACGAGGAACCAGAGCCATTCGTAGTGAGAGGACCAAACATCATGACAGCCCACCCGGTGGAGGCAACAATCACCTACCAGGAGATTGCTCACTGTCTTGATAAATCCATCTCGGTTATCGAAACAGGTATCCTTCATGCCCTTGAGCAGACTCCTCCTGAGCTTTACGCCGACATCGTCGAGAACGGTATCTTCCTTTCAGGCGGTGGAGCCCTTATCAGAGGCTTGGACAAGAGACTCTCAGAGAAGGTGAACATTCCTTTCCACGTAGCAGAAGATCCACTTAGAGCAGTAGCTCGTGGTACATGCATTGCTTTGAAGAACACAGACAACTACTCATTCCTGATGAGATAACATGTTCAGAAAAGGCAGTATAATTTCAGTAATATTCGATGCAGCTATCTTCATAATCTTGGAGATAGCTGCATTGAGTATGCTTGCAAACAACGGAAAGCTGCAGAACATCTGGATTTCCAAGCTTGCCCACAACGTGATGGTACAGGTTTGGGGCACAAGCCAGACTATAAACAGCTATTTCAGCCTAAGCAGCCAGAACGACGAACTTGCACAGGAAAACTTCAACCTCCGAATGAAGTTAAAACGTTATGAGGAGGCCATAAGCAAGGAAGAGACAACAAAAGAAGTAGTCATCGGCAACTTCAAATACACTCCTGCTGAAATCGTCAAGATCAGCAGAAACAAGCAGCACAACTACATCATCCTCAACAAGGGTTCAGAAGACGGGATCACGCTCAACTCCGGAGTCATCACAGAAAAAGGAGCCATCGGCATCATCGAGGCAGTAAGCGAACACTACAGTTACGCCATCGCCTTCACCAACCACGAATTGTCCATCAGTTCACGAGTTGGAAAGGAAGGAGCAGTCGGCCCGCTAAGCTGGGATGGAATCGGAAGCAGAAGTGCCAACCTCAGGGAGATTCCTCTTCACATCGATGTCCAGCCAGGAGATACCATCTTCACCAGCGGACACTCATCCTTCTTCCCTGCAGACATTCCTCTTGGAGAGGCAGTAAAGACAACTATCGTGAACGGATCCACTCAGGACATCAAGGTAAACCTCTTCCAGGACTATCGTTCACTCAGATATGCAACCATCGTCAACAATATCCATGGCGACGAATTAAAACAGTGGGACTAAGATGAGAAGATATGATTACATAGTTCTTTACCTGCTTGCACTGGTAATACAGATGGTGATTACAAATTATTTCCATCTGACTCCTTTCATATCCCTTTCCATCCTGCCTGTCATGGTGCTTTGCATTCCGCTCAGCAGATCGACCATCAACGCGATGCTCATTGCCTTTGCTACAGGACTTGCTCTTGATGTTTTGGCAGAGGGAAGTTACGGACTTAACACAGTTGCCATCCTGCCGATCGCAGCTTGCAGAAAACTGATTGTAAGTATGATTTTCGGAAAAGACCACATCGTCAGAGATGAGGACTTCTCCATCAGAAAGAACGGACTTGGAAAGGTCGGTCTTGCTATAGTTCTGGCACAGGCAGTATTCCTCTTCATCTACATCAGCGCAGACGGTGCAGGAATGAGACCATTCTGGTTCAACGCTGCCCGTTTCGGCGCCTCACTGGTAGTCAGTTCCCTTGTATCCCTCGCTGCCGCCACAGTTCTTACCCCAGACGACAGAAGATAACAAATGACATTAGACAGAAAAAATAAGCTCCTGATCGGACTAGGTGTTGTCGCGCTTATTCTGCTCGGCAAGCTGTTCTATATCCAGATTATTGACGACAAGTACAAGACAGATGCCGCCAATAATTCAATGAAATATGAGACCATCTATCCGACACGTGGAGTCATCCACGACAGAAATGGAAAGATTCTAGTAGGGAACAAGGTAGCCTACGACCTCATGGTTACCCCAAGAGAGGTCGCGGCCTTCGACACCCTGACTCTAAGCAAGGTCCTTGATGTGCCTGTAGAATTCATCAGAGAAAAGATGGCCGAGTACAAGAAGAATCGCAGAAGAATCGGTTTCCAGTCAGTCGTCATGCTCAAGCAGCTCCCTCCTGAGACCTATATGCGCTTTGCTGAAGTTGCATATAAGTTCCCTGGTTTCAAAGGACAGGCACGAAGTATCAGACAATACCCATACAATGCCGGAGGAAACCTTCTTGGCTATGTGTCCGAGGTAGATGCAGCCTTCATAAAGAAGCACCCTGACGAATACAAGTCAGGTGACTACGCCGGAAAGACAGGAATCGAAGCGGCAAGAGAGAACGACCTTAAAGGAGAAAAAGGATATACCATCTATCTTAGAAACTCTCACAACCGAATCGAGTCCAGATATAGAGACGGAGAGCTTGACAAGGAGGCGACTCCAGGCAAGGACATCACGACTACAATCGATGCAGAGCTTCAGAACTATGGTCAGCTGCTCATGCAGAACAAGGTTGGAAGTCTTGTTGCCATAGAGCCATCAACAGGAGAGATCCTTACCCTTGTTTCCAGTCCAGGTATCGACGTAGATATGCTTGCAGACATTGGAAAGCACTATAGCGATATCGCTTCAAACCCTTACCGTCCGATGTTCAACCGTGCAGTTCAGGCATCCTATCCTCCAGGATCTGTATTCAAGCTTGTAAACGGTCTTATCGGTCTTCAGGAAGGAGTCCTCACTCCAAGCACACAGTACGGTTGCCAGATGGGATATCACTTCGGACGAAACAAGCTGGGTTGTCACGCCCATCCATCTCCACTCGACCTCGAGAGATCCATCATGATGTCCTGCAATGCCTACTACTGCTATGTACTCAGAGATATTCTTGAAAACAAGAAATACGGAAGCATAGACGAGGCCATGGACAAGTGGAACGAGTATGTAAAAAGTTTCGGCTTCGGACGCAAGCTTGGCAGCGACTTCCCGTCAGAGTTAGGAGGAACGATCCCTGATTCAAAATACTACAACAAAGTCTACCGTAAAGGAGGATGGAAGGCAACAACGGTCATCTCCATCTCCATCGGTCAGGGAGAGATCGGATGTACTCCTCTCCACCTTGCAAACCTATGCGCTACCATCGCCAACCGTGGACACTACTACATCCCTCACATGATCAAGGGAACCGACGAGATAAAGATCGACGAAAAGTACTACGAGAGACAGTACACAATGGTGGACACCCTCCACTTCCCTAAGGTCATCAACGGAATGTGGAGGGCAGTAAACAGCGGCTACGGCTCAGGAGGTACAGCATCCATCGCAGCAGTACCAGGACTTGATATCTGTGGCAAGACAGGAACAGCCCAGAACCCTCGCGGCGCAGATAACTCAGTATTCATCTGCTTCGCCCCAAAGGACAATCCGAAGATTGCAGTAGCAGCATACGTAGAGAACGGTGGTTTCGGAGCCACATGGGCAGCACCAATCGCATCTCTGCTTGTAGAAAAATATCTTACAGACGAAATCAGCAGAAAGGACCTTGAAAAGAGAATGATGGAAGGCAACCTTATGCATAGAGTAAAAAAAGACTGATCAATGGGAATAGCAAGAGGAAATTCCGGACGCGGATTCAAGAATAGCGTAGACTGGAGCCTGATAGGAGTCTATCTGGCGCTGGTCTTCATTGGTTGGATGAATATCTATGCTTCCATTCACTCTTCTGAACCAGGTTCTGTCTTTGACTTCAGTTATAGAAGCGGAAAGCAGTTCATCTGGATTCTTACTGCCTTCGGACTTGCAGGAACAATTCTCTTTCTGTTGAGTCCAAGAATATATGAAGGACTTTCAGTTCCTATCTATCTCTTTGTGCTCTTCCTGCTGATAGCGGTAATCTTTCTGGGAATTGAGGTGAAGGGTTCACGATCCTGGTTTGAATTCGGTCCTATCCGTTTCCAGCCGGCAGAGGTTTCAAAGATCTCAACATCCTTGCTTCTTGCTACCTATATGAGCCGTCTTGGCTTTAAGATGAGCAACCTCAAGGACTTCTTTGTCACAGCACTGATCATCCTTATCCCTATGCTCATCATCGTAGGCCAGAGTGAGACTGGATCTGCTCTTGTGTATGTAGGTTTCATCTTTGCCCTTTATAGGGAGGGTCTGTCCGGATGGTGGCTCACTGCCCTCGGAATGGCGATTCTGCTGTTCATCCTGACACTCACCAGTTCAGCCTATACTTCTGTAATGGTGTTGGTAGGACTGGTATCCCTTTTCAACGCCTTGCATGATAACAAGTTCACCTTCTGGCTATTTGTCTTCCTGCCTTTGATAATCCTGTTTTCATTTGTTCCTGGAATATATGAGAACATGACAGCAGAACTCGAAGAAGGAGCCTTCCTTCTTAAGATAAAGCCTCTTTATGTGCTTGTGGGCCTTATAGTGGCTTCGCTTCCTGCCTTCCTTTTCTTGGCATACAGAAAGAGAAGTCAGTTCATGAGCATATCAGTGTTGAGTATCCTGGCAGGTATCATGCTGATATTCGCTGCAGACTTTGTCTTCAATGAGGTCCTTCAAGACCACCAGAGAAAACGTATCGAGGTCCTTCTTGGAATGAAAGAAGACCCAATGGGAGTAGGATATAATGTAATCCAGTCGAAGATTGCAATCGGTTCAGGAGGACTCTTTGGAAAGGGCTATCTTTCGGGGACACAGACAGCATACGGCTTCGTGCCTGAGCAGAGTACAGACTTCATCTTCTGTACAGTCGGAGAAGAGTGGGGCTTCGTAGGTTCCCTTATAATCATATCCCTCTTCGTCTTCCTGATTGCCAGAATCATCCGCAACGCTGAACGAAGTCGAGAGGCATTCACGCGAATTTACGGTTATTGCGTCGCCTGCTGTCTCTTCATGCACCTGTTTATCAATATAGGTATGACCATCGGACTCATGCCGGTGATCGGTATCCCACTGCCTTTTGTCAGCTATGGAGGTTCATCACTTTGGGGTTTCACCATCCTGCTGTTCATCTTCATAGCCTTAGATAGAAACGAAAAAAAGTACTTCTAGCAGTAGAAGTATTTTTTTAATTTAGTATGTTTTAAGATCTTACTCTCCATAAAGATATCTGTGCTGCTCTGGAGTAAGAGTGTCAATCTCGCAGCCCCAGTAAGAAAGCTTTCTTGCAGCGACCTCTCTGTCGATTTCAACAGGAACATCATGAACCATGTTGCCCTTCTCTCTTGGAACACCTGTCTTGACAAGATATCTTGCGCTTAGAGCCTGGATTGCAAAAGACATATCCATAATCTCAGCTGGGTGACCGTCACCGGCAGCAAGATTAACAAGACGACCCTCTGCTATGATGTAGATCTTTCTTCCGTCTGCAAGTGTGTAAGCCATGATGTTCTGTCTAGCAGGCTTAGCCTCAACTGCAATCTCCTTAAGTCTCTTCACATCAACCTCACAGTCAAAGTGACCTGCATTACAGCAGATTGCGCCATCCTTCATTACAAGGAAGTCCTTCTCAGTAATGACATCATCACAACCTGTTACAGTAACGAAGATATCTCCAAGTTTAGCAGCGTCATTCATCTTCATAACCTTGAAGCCGTCCATAACAGCCTCCATAGCCTTGATAGGATCGATCTCTGTTACGATAACCTCAGCACCAAGACCCTTGGCTCTCATGGCAACTCCCTTTCCACACCAGCCATAACCGGCAACAACTACATTCTTGCCTGCTACAATAAGGTTTGTAGTACGGTTGATACCATCCCATACAGACTGGCCTGTTCCATAACGGTTATCGAAGAGATGCTTACAGTCAGCATTGTTCACAAGCATCATCGGGAACTCAAGTTCACCTGCCTTGTTCAAGGTGATAAGTCTTAAGATACCTGTAGTAGTCTCCTCGCAACCACCCAACACATTAGGAATAAGATGCTTGAACTCAGTATGCATCAGGTTCACAAGGTCTCCACCATCATCAATGATGATATTTGGGCCCACCTCAAGAACTCTGCGGATATGATCCTCATATTCCTGTGCCGTAGCGCCATACCAAGCGAATACATTCAAGCCATCGTGAACAAGGGCAGCAGCCACGTCGTCCTGAGTTGAAAGAGGATTACTTCCTGTCACATACATCTCTGCTCCACCTGCAGCAAGCACCTTACATAGATATGCAGTCTTTGCCTCCAAGTGTACAGATAGTGCCACCTTCAAACCTTTGAATGGCTGCTCTGCTGTGAACTCCTTCTCAAGATTGCTAAGAAGTGGCATGTGATGCTTCACCCACTCTATCTTCAAATGGCCATCCTGCCATAGATTGATGTCTCTGATTTCGCTTGTCATATTCTGTTTTTCTATTTTTGAGAGCGCAAAGATAGTCATTTTTAAGTACAATTTTTATATTTGCGATTGATATAACACAAAAGCATTATGGGACTACTAACCGGAAAGACAGCCCTTGTAACAGGAGCCACCAGAGGCATCGGCAGGGCAATTGCAATAAAATTCGCTTCAGAAGGAGCAGATCTCGCAATCACAAACCAGTCATCACAGCAGGCAGCAGAACTCTTCGCAGAAGAGCTTAGAAACACATACGGAGTAAAGGTCATCGCCTTCACATCAGACGCATCAGACTTTGAAAAGGCACACGAAGTTGTAGCCGCAGCGCATAAGGAACTTGGACACATCGACATCCTCGTCAACAACGCCGGCATCACACGCGACACTCTGATGATGAGGATGACAGAACAGCAATGGGATGAGGTCATCAATGTCAACCTCAAATCTGCATTCAACTACATCCACTCCATCACCCCTATCATGGCACGTCAGCGCACAGGAAGCATAATCAACATGACATCAGTCGTGGGACTTTCAGGCAACGCTGGCCAGTGCAACTACTCAGCTTCGAAGGCTGCCCTTGTCGGCCTCAGCAAGTCCATCGCCAAGGAAATGGGAGCGCGCGGCATCCGCTCGAACTGCATCGCTCCAGGCTTCATCGAGTCTGACATGACAGCAGCAGTGCCAGAGCAGATGCGCCAGGAATGGGCAAAGAACATCCCGCTAAGAAGAAGCGGCCAACCGGAAGATGTGGCAGGAGTTGCCCTCTTCCTTGCCAGCGATCTCTCTGCGTACGTCACAGGTCAGGTAATCAGTTGTTGCGGCGGAATGAACTGCTAAAGAAAACCTGAGGAGAGAGATTGTGGAGAAGGATTTGAAATATATCATAAAAGCGCTTGCAGACTTCATGTTCCCAAGGGAATGTGCAGTTTGCGGGCGCTTTTTGGATCATTCAGAAAAGCACCTCTGTCTGTTCTGCGAAGCAGACTTCCCTCTTACCTATTCATGGATGACTCCACACAATCCCTTTGCAGATGCCTTCAATGAGAAGATTCAGAAATGGGTTTTAGAAAATGACATCACTTATAAGGAATACTATGCCTACGTATCCTGCCTCTTCTTTTATCACACTGGAAATCCATTCAGTAAGATAACACAGGAGGTCAAATACTACGGCAACCTTGAACTTGGACAGGCACTTGGGGAAAGATTGGGAGAGCAGGTGGCGATGCAGGATCATTTTCGAGACGCAGACCTGATAGTTCCGGTGCCTCTTCATTGGACAAGAAGATTTACGCGCGGGTACAACCAGGCCGAACAGGTGGCAAAGGGTCTTGCGCGTGGGATGCGCCTTCCGATGGAAGCAGAACTTCTTGTCAGGGAGAGGAGGACGAAGACGCAGACGAGGGTTGGAGTCGAAGGTAAGATGATGAATGTTAGTGGGGCCTTTGCTGTTCGGGAGGAGGTGGCGCAAAAGTGGGCAGGCGTGAAGCACGTGGTGCTGGTAGATGATGTCTTCACTACCGGAGCGACGACCTTTGAGTGCTGGAGGGTTCTGCGCGAACATTTCGGTCCCTCCCTACGCATTTCCGTCGCCACCCTCGCCGGCGTTGGATAGCAGCTGATTTTTGACAACGGCCATAAAAAGGGAACATATTCTGGCTGTAAAAGGATTATTGATGTGTGTGGCCAAGAAAAGGCCTGTTTTTCTGGCCGCACAATAGAATTTCGTAATATTTTAATGGTTATTTATGAAGAAGGATTTTAGTGCTCGGAGTTTTTCAGAGAAGGAGAGGATTTGTGAAAGTATATTTATTAATAACGGACCGTACTGGCATGTCTATACTGATGGGACCAAGATGCAGAACATATTCTGCTGCGAGGAGGATTTCAAGATGGGAATGTGGAGTTTGGCAGCGGTAGTGTATTTGTGCAAGGGAGTGCGGATGCTTACATTCGAGTTAATGGCTAACCATGCTCACTTGATTATGTCAGGTCAGCGTGAAGATTGCATTAAAGCATTCGACCTGTTCGCAGCAAGACTCAAAAAAGCATTCCCAAAAAAGAAACGAACTATCGACTGGAACCAATTCAAAATGGACATTCTTCCCATAGAAAGCCTTCAGGCACTGCGCAATGAAATTATCTATACTAATCGAAATGCTTTTGTGGCCAATCCTGAATATACTCCGGACTCATATCTGTGGGGAGGAGGCTGTGCATATTTCAGTCCATGGCTTCAGCATCTCAAGACCAAGACTTTTGGAGAGCTGCCCATACTGACACAAAGGGGGTTACTTCACACGAAAAAGATTGCACCATTCGCTGACTTGAGAGAAATCAGCTCCATACCATTCATTCCATCGTTCTGCAACATCTCACTCGGAGAAAGCATATTTAGGGACGCCAGGAGTTATTTTAACTCACTCACACGCAATGCAGAAGCATTCAGCCAGATCGCAACCAGACTCAAAGACTCCATCTTCCTGACAGATGAGGAACTATTCTCTGCCCTCTGCTCACACATAGGCAAAGAATACTCTGTCAAGGCTCCATCGGAACTCTCTGCCCAACAGAAGATCGACACAGCCCGCCACCTTCACTTCAACTACAACGCCTCCAACCAACAGATCCGAAGAATGCTGCGAATGGACCTTGCAATTCTGGAAGAAATGTTCCCATAGGATACATCCTCCAGACTCTTCATCTTTAAAATCATAAACGGCCATAAAAAGGGTACATATTCTGGCCATTGAGGGGAAATTTCGGTCATCGGCCAAGAAAAGGCCTGTTTTTCTGGCCAACTTGGCATTTCGGTCCATCCTTGCGCATTTCCGTTGCCACTCTCGCCGGCGTTGGATAGTAGCGGGAAATTGCGTACTTTTGTAGGGAGATAGCATAATTGAATAAACACTAAAATTTTATACAGATGAAGAAGTACCTGGCACTAGGTCTATGCGCTGTAATGGCGCTTGGATGCAAGCAGGCTGATATCAAGCTTATCACGCCTGTTGACTTTTCTGATGTTACCATCAATGACAACTTCTGGGCTCCAAGACTGGAGAAGCATAAGAATGTCACCCTTGATGTCTGTATCGATCAGATTGAAAATCAGACTGGACGTATCAAGAATTTCGAGAATGCCGCTCGCGGTGAGGGAAAACATTCAGGAATCTTCTTTGATGATTCTGACGTCTACAAGGCTCTTGAGGGAATGGCTTATTCCCTTCAGAACAATCCGGATCCTGAACTTGAGAAGAAATGCGATGAGTGGATTGCAAAGTTCGCTGCCGCTCAGCAGGAAGATGGATATATCAACACCTTCTATACCCTTACCGGCCTTGATCAGCGCTGGACCAATATGGACAAGCATGAGATGTATTGTGCCGGCCATATGACAGAGGCTGCTATCGCTTATTATAAGGTTACAGGCAAGAGAGAGCTCCTTGATGTGAGCATCAAGATGGCTGACCATATGATGACTCTTTTCGGACCTGGCAAGAGACATTGGGTTGCCGGACATGAGGAGATTGAGCTTGCCCTTGTGAAACTGTTTGAAGTGACTGGAGAGAAGAAGTATCTCGAGTTCGCTCAGTGGTTGATTGATGAAAGAGGTCACGGACATGGTTCATACGGAGACCCGAACAGAAGATGGCCAGTGGAGTACTACCAGGATGAGAAACCTGTTCGCGAGATGACAGACATTGCCGGTCATGCTGTGCGCTGTATGTATCTTTATTGCGGAATGGCAGATGTTGCTGCCTACACAGGAGATCAGGGATATATTGATGCATCGAACCGCCTATGGGAGGATGTTGTCTTGAGAAACATGTACATCACAGGAGGTATCGGATCATCAAGACATAACGAGGGCTTCACAACAGACTATGACCTTCCTAATCTTGAAGCATATTGCGAGACCTGCGCTTCTGTAGGTATGGTTCTATGGAACTGGAGAATGAACCAGTTCACTGGAGACAGCAAGTATGTTGACGTAATGGAGAGATCTCTATACAATGGTGCTCTTGCTGGAATTTCTCTTTCTGGAGACCGATTCTTCTATGTGAACCCATTGGAGTCCAAGGGCAACCACCACAGAAAGGCATGGTACGGCTGCGCATGTTGCCCTAGCCAGATCTGTCGCTTCCTTCCTTCAATCGGAAACTATATCTACGGAGTATCTGAGGACGCACTTTGGGTTAACCTTTATATCGGCAACACTGCAGAGTTCAAGGTGGGCGGTAAGACTGTGAAACTTTCTCAGACAACAAACTATCCTTGGGAAGGTGCTGTTGACGTCGTTTACTCTGGCCCTCGTATGACCAAGGACATCAAGCTTCGCATTCCTGCATGGTGCAAGAAGTATGAGCTATATTTGAATGGCGAGAAGATTGAGGCCACTGTTGCTGATGGATATGCAGCAATTAACAACAAGTGGAAGGATGGCGACAAGATCACTCTTGTGATGGATATGCCAGTTGAGGTTGTTGAGGCTGATGCCAGAGTAAAGGAGAATGTAGGTAAGAGAGCTATCCAGAGAGGTCCGCTTGTTTACTGTGTCGAGCAGGTTGACAATCCTGAGTTTGATAAGATTGTTCTTACTTCTGAGACTGCTTACAGCTCAGAGTTCAACAAGGACCTTCTTGGAGGAGTTCAGACTATCACTGCTTCTGAGGGAGAGAACAAGATCCATTACATCCCTTACTATGCTTGGGACAACCGCGAGGCTGGTCCGATGAAGGTTTGGGTTGACTTGAAATAATCAAAAAGGTCTGTCAGGATTCTGACAGACCTTTTTGATAGACCTTATATTTTGGAACAAAATAGTATTTTACGACTTCGTAGGCAAGGTTTTCGTTTCTGACGATTACCTTGTCTGCTTTTTTGAAGGCGCGCTTGTGTCTCCAATGATAGTAATGCCTTGAAAGCCAGTTGAATCTCTCTCTATCACTTAGAAAGCTGAGGTCTGTAACCTCAACATAGCGCTTCCCGCTCTTCTTGTCTTTATATTTCTTAAGTTTTATCATTGCACTACAAATATACAATAATATAGTAGAACATCACGGCAGAAACCATAACCTTTATTCCTGTTCCTGCAATAAAACCAGCGAAAGAAGCAAGAGCACTCTTTAAGGCCTCGTTAAATTGCTTTCCTCCCCAGTAAAGTTCTGCAAGGAGAGCACCAAGAAAAGAGCCCAGAATCATACCTATCGGAGTCAGCAGACAGCCAGCGATAAGACCCACCATAGCTCCCCTTGCCGCGTGCCTGCTTCCGCCTCCAAGTTTTGTGAAGTAAATCGGCACGACATAGTCGACAACCTGAACAACTGCTGTTATCGCCAGCATAGTAAATAGGAGGGTAGATGACATACTTTCGCCTGCCGCATTTGTTCCTCCCCAAAAATAAAGCATCAGCATACCAGCCCAAGATACGGGAGGTCCCGGAAGGGCTGGCATTATGCTACCTATTATTCCTACAAGACCGCAGATAACTGCGATTATTGCAATTGTTGTTTCCATTGCTATTTATTTGCTTCCATCGCAGCCTCAACATCATCAGCTGTGATAGGCAGACGTGAACTTCCAAGACGACGAGAGCCATCCTCTGTTATAAGAATATCATCCTCAAGTCTGATGCCTCCGAAGTCATTATACTGCTCAAACTTCTCGAAGTTTACAAAGCCTTTATCTGCTCCGCTCTTCTTAAAGTCAGCAGCAAGAGCTGGGATGAAATAGATACCTGGTTCATCAGTAATGACATGGCCTGGGCGAAGTTTTCTTGCCATTCTCAGGTTTGCAAGGCCAAGGTAGCTGCCGCGCTTCTGATCGTCGTCATAACCGACGAAGTTCTCTCCGTAGTCCTCCATATCATGCACATCCATACCCATGTTATGGCCCAGACCGTGAGGCTGGAAGAGTCCTGCTATTCCGTTTTCTACCATATCATCAACATTTCCGCGGACAAGGTCGAGTGACTTCAGTCCCTCAAGCATGTGCCTTGAAACGCTTAGATGTACGTCTCTGTATGTTACACCTGGCTTGGCAAGCTGATATCCAAGTTCATTACACTCCACCACGATGTTGTAGATGTCCCTTTGCTTGCTGGTGAACTTGCCGCTGCAAGGGTAGGTCCTTGTGAAGTCTGATGCGTAGTGAGCGTTTGTCTCTGCTCCCGCGTCAACCACAAGGAGACGGCCTGGAGTGATGATCTGGTGGTGGGTGTGATTGTGGAGAGTCTCTCCGTTCTGAGATACGATGCTTGCGAATGATACGCCCCAGCCCTCTGCGAGTGTGACGCTCTCCATCTTGCCGACAATCTCCTGCTCCACGATGCCCGGGCGAATGGCGTTGCGTGCCGCTGTGTGCATCTTGACGCCAAGGTCTGCCGCCTTGTCCATCTCCTCAATTTCGCATGCCTCCTTGATGATTCTAAGGGCTACTGCAGAGCGGACTAGTTCTTCTGATGCGTGAGCTGGTCCCTCACCTGTTGTAAGAGCCACCTTGCGAACAGCCTCTGGTGTGCTTCCAAGAAGGTTTGATAAGGTCATTGTATTGTAATAGCGAGCTGGAGGCAGGAAGTGGATGTCGCGTCCTTTCTGCTGTGCCTCTTTTACTGCTGTCATGAAGTCTGCGTATGGTGCTGTGTTCTCGACTCCCACCAAAGCAGCCTTCGAGGCCACTGTCAGCTGAGGACCCATCCAGATGATGTCATCAATATCTACGTCGTTACCATAGATAGTCTCCTGTGCAGTGTCAAGGTCAAGGATTGCTGCGAAGAACGGATCATCTACACCCCAGAAATATAGGAAAGAACTATCCTGACGGAATTTATAGTCGTTGCCTCTATAGTTCTGCGGAGCCTCTGCATGGCCAAGGAAAATTGCTATACCATGGGCGCTCTTCTGAGCCATCTGTGCCAGAAGGTTAGCTCTTCTGGTCTTATATACACTTGATTCAAACATATTGCTTCGTAATTAGTGGTTTATGCAAATGTAATGTTTTATATCCAAATCAAGGTGCAAAAGTCAGAAATTTAACTATCTTTGCACTTCAGTTCGCTCTGGTGGTGGAATAGGTAGACACGCGGGACTTAATCGAACATTTCTAAAATGTTGAAAATGAGTGCCACAAAGGAAACTTTGTGAGTAGAACTCCCCTAACAAACAGAAACCTCGCTAGTGGAAACATTAGCTTTGGCGATGACTTACTAAGTTCAACCTCCGGTTGATAAATGGCGCAGAGACTATACAGGGAGGACCTAAACGCGAAGGCGCATGGTCAAGAAATAGTCCAGACTACAACAGCTTAGCACTTCGGGTGAAGCTGGCTTGTGTAAAAGCAAGTGTGGTACGAAAATCCCGTGGGCAGAAATGTCCGTACGGGTTCGATTCCCGTCCGGAGCACATTAAATCCCTCTTAGAAGTTATTCTGAGAGGGATTTTTGTTTTTGATCCCTAGCGGAGTTTGCGGGCATATTTGCAAACAACGTCAGACCACTTGTCCCTTAAACTGTCATTTTAGGGACAAGCACTTTTCCACTTTGGTATTATGAGATAATTTACATATCTTTGAGAATCAACGTGATATAAGGATGATGCTTCGTAAAAATATAGCGTTTCTCCGAAATCTGAATGGGGGGGGGTATTCTGCTGATTATCAACAGAATAGCATCCGTCGCGTCAAATAATCCAGTTAACATAGAATACACTTATAGCGGCTCGTTACGGAGGTAGCGGGCTATTGTTGTATTGTACCACTGAATATCTAAAAAATATATTGTTATGAAAGTTGAAAAGAATGTTTATGAGTCTCCACAGATGGAAACTATGGAGATTATTGCAGAGCAGGCGATTCTGACTGGTTCAGGTGCTGATGTTAGTCCATACCCAGGATGGGGAGGAGAAGAGGATCTTTAAATCTAACCCTTAAAAGAAGAAAGAAAATGAAGAAGATATTTATTGCAGCGCTTGCAGCGATAACCCTTTTCGCTGGCTGTGCAAAAGAAGTTCCTGTGTCAGATACTAAGGATATTAAGGTTAACTTTACTGTGGCTGAAAAAGATGGTTTTGGTGCCGCTACCAAGGCTGTTAAGGAGGGTTGGGAAGTTGGTGATCAGATCTTGATTGTCTTTCAAGGAAAAAGCGGATGGCTTGGTTGGGCAAATAAGAATAATACCATTACACTTACAAAGACCGCAAGTGGCTGGGAATCTGTCACCAAGACTCTTTCACTTTCTGATTTGCAGACTGGAAAGAAATTCATGGCAGTTTATCATATGGGTGAGATTACTCTTTCGTTATCTTACGATTATATGGAAGACTATACAACAAAACTCACTGGATATAAAGGAGGTGAAGTGTTAGATTATATCTCCACATATAACGTTTCAGGAGAAGTGCTGGATTTGGGTACTATTAAACTTGGAAGAACTGATGACCTTTTCCAAATTTCTGTAAAAGGTCTGACAGGAAACAACTGGAAAATGTCTATTTGTTCAGACAAGAAAGAGAATAGAGCAAATATGACAATTATACATATGCAATACGGCAAAGCATTTATTCGTGCAGAAGGAACAGGTCAATATGCCGTATACTACGATGCTACTGGAGTTGAATACGGCGGGGATGTGCTGTTTGATTTCAGGATGATAAGTCAGAATTCCGAAACGTTGGTATTCAAACTCACAAATGGTACTGATACGTACTATTATACTAAAACAGGTGTGACATCTACAACACTGCAAGGAGGCAAGGCATATACATTGCCTGCAATATCTGACCCTAAGTGGGAGACTGAATAACAGAAGTTATTGGAAAACTACTATATGTGATAAAAACCACTTTGGCACACAGCTCAGGCTGTGTGCTTTTTTTGAATACTCGATCATGCAATGAACGCAATCCAACTATGCGGTCTGCGCAATCCGAACTTTTAAGATGACACTGCGCAACAAATATTTGCCATTTGAGAATGAAATCATATTTTTGTAGAAAACAACTGATGACCTATGGAGATGGAAAACATACATATTTTCGAGCAAAAGAAAGTTCGCACAATGTGGGATGAGGAGAAGCAGGAGTGGTTCTTTTCTATTGTTGATGTGTGCGCAGTTCTTACAGATCAAGAAGACTATGATCTTGCTAAGAACTATTAGAAGGTTCTGAAACATAGACTCATCAAGGAGGGAAATGAGTCGGTTACAGAATGTAACCAACTGTGATTAGCATCTCCCCAAAAAGGAAGAGAATGAATGAAACGCATTAATATGAACAAAAGTCTGACAATACGAAATAGTACTATAGAATTTCTTACTTTCGTGCTTGACGGAAAGGAAGATGGCATACAGGTGCTGTATAAAGATGAGACAATATGGGCAACGCAGAAAGCAATGGCTGTGTTGTTTGAATGCTCCACAGACAATATTGGAGTCCACCTTAAGAACATTTTTAACTCGGACGAACTTGACAAAGGAGCAACTACCGAAAAAATTTCGGTAGTTCAAACTGAAGGCGAGAGAGAAGTAAATAGAGTAACGACCTTCTACAATCTTGACGCAATAATATCTGTGGGATACCGAGTTAATTCTGTGAGAGCAACACAGTTCCGTCAGTGGACTACAAGTATAATACGTCAATTTGCCATTCGCGGATATATCATAGATAAGAAGCGAATGGAGAATGGTTCTTTCATCGGCGAGGATTATTTTGAGCATTTGCTTGCTGAAATCAGAGAGATTCGTCTCAGTGAGAGACGCTTCTATCAGAAACTGACAGATATATATTCTACAGCCATCGACTATAATTCCGATGCTGCAACAACCAAATTATTCTTCAAGAAGATTCAGAACAAGATTCATTATGCTGTCCATGGACATACCGCTGCTGAACTTATTGTAGAAAGAGCAAATGCTGATAAGGAACACATGGGTCTGACTACTTGGGAAAATGCACCTGATGGTAAGATCTTGAAACCTGATGTAAGCATAGCCAAGAACTATCTAAATGAACTGGAACTTGAAGATATGGGCAGATTGGTCAATGCGGTTCTGGATATGGCTGAGCGTATGGCTAAGAAGCGTGTCCCGATGACGATGGAAGATTGGGCAAAAAGGATGGATATCATCCTGGAAGCTTCTGGAGATGTTCTTCTGGATGATGCTGGTCAGATCAGTGCAGAATATGCCAAGAAATTTGCAGAGACTGAATTTGAGAAGTATCGAGTCATTCAAGATCGCCTATTTGAGTCTGATTTCGACAAGTTCAGTCAGAAATTTATAGAATTTCCTGATGATCTCAATTAATTCACTCGAACCGCTTGTAAAACTGCTTGTAAGTAGGGTAACTTACTGATAATCATATGTGGTTTCCCGTCCGAGGCACCACAATCGCCCTTCTAAACATCTAGGAGGGCGATTTGTTTGATTTGGCTCCAAATTGGCTCCAAATTGGCTCCAAAGTTGGAAACTACGGAGATTATCGTGGAGCAGGCGATTCTGACTGCTTCGGGAGATGATGCACCAGATTTTGGAAGAGGAACTGATTGGGATTGGAACTAATATTTAAGGAGGATAGTCATGAAAAAATTTATAATGTTTGCAGCTGTCGCTGCTACCGTATTAGTTGCCTGCTCAAAGGTTGAAGAAGGCGTAAATTTAGGCACTGGTAAGTATACCATTGCTGCCACAATTGGTGACGCACAGACACGAACAAGTTATGTGGATGAAACCGCCGATCCTGCCAAGGGCTTAAAGGTTGAATGGGAGGCTAATGAGACAACTGAAGGATGTAAGTATTTTGCTATATATCCTGCATTGACAGATGGTGCAAAACGTCTGTAGGGTTAATATTATCCAGTGCCTAATGGGTGGGGACAATTTGTCCACCTCCATTTTAAAGGTAACAAATAGCGCGATACTCAGCCAAAATCAATACTTTTGATGCGATTTTGGCTGAGTATCGCGCATTTTTCGTAAAAATCACTGTCTTTGAAGAAAAATCAGGTTATGAGGCATACAAACTGCCTGCTATTACCGAAGGTGCGAAGTGGGAAAAAACCAACGCATGTTATGTAGATCAGTAGTTGTAATCCATTTGCATGAAAGCAAAATATAATCATACTGGCACACAGCGGATGCTGTGTGCTTTTTTAGTCAGAGCCGTGTCGAGTTTTGCCTAATATATCATACGTCTCTGCCGATTTTACTATCATTTACGTTAAAATACGTAGAAGCGTGACGAGTTTCAAGCAAAACTCATCACGCTTCTTGTATTTAGACGATAGAACATTAATCACTTAATAGGATTCTTATATAGAGCAGCAACGTTGGCGAAAAATACGATCTTCGCCAACTACAGCAAGCGGTGCGGGGAGCAACACCCCGAAGGGCTCTCCTCCCGCCTGCTGTTGCTGCATGTAAAACATCGATTCCCGTCCGGAGCACATCAATCCCTCTTGGAAGAAATTCCGAGAGGGATTGATGTTTATCGTTAGAGGTTATTCATCCGAAGAAAAGTCTACCAGAAAGCACAAAGCAGTTGGAGTGATCCCTTGGGTTAAGCTCGCGCAGGCTGCTTTGAGGAGTTTGCGGGCGTATATGCAAACAACGTCAGACCACTTGTCCCTTAAACTGTCATATTGAGGAGAGAAGAACCAGTTATAGTTGTTGCAATGAAGTCGCCAAATGAGTTACATTCAGGTGGTTGCCAAGATGTGAATTCGGAAGATAGATTGTTGTTCCTACGACTTCTATTGTTTTACCGGCAAGGTGCAAGTCAAATTTTTCAATGCTATACTTTTTACCTTTTGCCATATAAGGGGCAGTCCTCACATTTCGAATACTTGCGTTAAAGATAATCTTGAACTGTCTGATACTTTCACCACCAACAATCATTATACCTCTTACATCATCATTGTCAACTATCTCTGTCAACAACCTTTCCGCAAAATTAGCACCCCAACCAAGCACATCTGCGAAAGTGTTAAAATAAGGATTAGGGCAAGTAGCCTGTACGCTTCGGTCTAAAGCTGTAAACTTAACTGAAGTTGCAAAAGGCAAGGCATCTATGTGAATGATAGACGGATCAAAAGGATAACACTTCCTTACTAAATTATGAATGGACTTGAACCAATGATATGGATTCGTCCTGAAATATTCATTATCATCCTCTTCGATGTTTTGCGCCAGTCCCCCTGGAGGAGTAATGAATGAAGCAGTAACACTCAAAGGTCTATTGAAGAAATTATAAAATCTAGGACGTGCCAACAAAACATGACTATTGTTGAGGAACTCCTTATCTGATGGATTTGATCCAAAAGTTATCACTTTAGGAAATTCAGAATTCAGTTCTCCGAACCATACGATAGGACAAACATGGTCCAAGTTTATAAAATAATCAGGAAAGTAAGTTACTGCCCTATCGTAATTTCTAATAGACTCATCAATCAAGGGATATAGCGATGCTGTATTCATTACACGAACTTATGACTAATTTCTATAAAAATTTGAGATATTTTATACTACTACCTTTTTTTAAACAGGTATCGTAGTCTTGTTAGTTAATCAAGCTGCCGGACGAATGTAGAGTTTGCTTGGAACTTGACGGTCGATCCCTTGATGCCTTCTATGGTAGTTGTAGTTATCAATGAATCTCTTGATTCCGCTATAGAGCGCGGCCCCGTTTTCCTCTGGCTGGATGTAAATATACTCGTATTTTATCGTTTTCCAAAATCTTTCAATCCAAATGTTGTCTTTAGCTCGGCCGCGGCCGTCCATGCTGACACTCATTTGAGGGTGCTGAGCGCATGCTTCGATCCAAGTCTTGCAAGTGAACTGGCAACCCTGGTCCGAGTTTATGATCTCAGGCGCGCCATATGTCGCAATCGCGTTCTGAAGCACTTCTATGCAGTGCGAAGCGTCCAATGAGTTGTGCAGACTCCAGCCAACAATGAATCGACTGTAAACGTCAATAATCGCAGTCAGGTACATAAATCCTTTCTTCATCGGAATGTATGTAATATCAATGCACCAGACCTGATTGCGATGGCCAATCTCAAGCCATCGATAACTCAATGCCACCCTATAGAACGCAAGAAACCGACCCTTTTGGGTCGGCTTCCCTGCAATTTATGGAGTAAAATTATTTAAGCGACTTGATGACCTTCTGGTTGATCTCCTTGAGTTTAGCCTCGTCAACCTTGATGACCTTACGGTCGTAAGTCATGATACCGTTAACCTCTCCCTCACCGTCTGTTGTCTGAGTGTATACTGCTGCCGAGCAACCGCCAGGGATTGTAGTGATAAGTTCCTCCGCGAAGTTGATGTACTCCTTAAGAACTGCCTCGCTGCTGTCATACTTGACATAGCCCCAGTTCTTGTCTGCCTGCCATAGGTGACCCATGACTGGATAACCGATTCCACCATACTCGCCCAATACGTCGATAAGCTGACCGCCGCTTGTGCACTTCATTCTTGGTCTTGGATAGTTGTGTGAGTCGTGGATGTCACCGCACATGTGGTGGTTACCACCTGATGCAGAGTTGATAAGTCTTGTGTTGTCAAGATTGTCAGTAAACTCAACTACCTTCTCTGTGTCGAACTGGCCCCATGCCTCATTGAAAGGAACCCAGACAACGATACACTGGAACTTCTTGAACTGGTTGATGATCTCAGCCCACTCCTTATAGTAGTTCTCCTTTGCCCATTTTGTAACAGGGTAGTCAAAGCCCTGGCCGTAGCCCCACTGACCCCAGTTTCCGCTTACATTGTGAGCGATAGAAGGCATATCCTGCCATACTACGATACCCTCACGGTCGCAATGGTAGTACCATCTTGAAGGTTCAACCTTGATGTGCTTACGGATCATGTTGTAACCGAAGTCACGAGTCTTCACTACGTCAAACTTAAGAGCCTCATCTGTAGGAGCTGTGTAAAGACCATCTGGCCACCATCCCTGGTCGAGTGGACCATACTGGAAGTGAGGCTTGTTATTTAGACCGATTCTCTTGATGCCGTTAGCATCCTTCACAGTCGAGCTCTTTCTCATTGCTGTATAAGCCTTGACCTCATCGATAACCTTACCGGCGCGGATAAGTTTAAGGTTCAGACCATATAGGTAAGGATTCTCTGGAGACCAGGTCTGCATTGAAGGAACAGCGAATGAAATCTTAGCACCGGCAGCAGCCTTGATAGTAGCGATGGCAGGAGCAGAAGACTTCTCCTCAGTAGAGTAACCTACACCACCATCAACTAGAGTAGCCTCAACTACGTCACCCTCCTGAGCACCAGCAAGCATAACGTCAAGGTCAATCTTCGCCTTATCGATATCGCTTACAGCATAGTAGTCAGTGATGCTCGCAGCAGCAACCGGCTCAAGCCATACTGTCTGCCAGATACCTGTTACAGGAGTATACCAGATACCGCTTGGGTTCTCAACCTGCTTTCCGCAAGGAGTGAACTCGCCATGAGTGTTATCTGTAACCTTTACTACAAGTTTCTGAGTACCTGCAGCAAGATAAGGAGTAATATCAAATGAGAAAGAAGTATAACCGCCTGTGTGAGTTCCTACAAGAACATCATTCACGAACACCTCTGCCTGCCAATCAACAGCGTCAAAGTTAAGTTTTACTCTCTTTCCCTTCCAAGTCTTAGGAACATTGAACTTAGTTGTATACCAAAGAGCATCATTGTCAGTAACTCTCTTGCCAACGCCTGAAAGCGCAGACTCGATACAGAAAGGAACAAGGATCTGGCCATCAGCCTGAGCTGGCTGAGGAGCTGTCTTCTCAACTACAGCATAATCCCAAAGTCCGTTTAGAGACTTCCACTCTGATCTTACCATCTGAGGACGTGGATACTCTGGAAGTACGTTATCTGGCGACACCTGCTCTGCCCAAGGAGTCTTGATCTTATCTCCTGCAGGAGCCCAGTTGCCATTACCTGCAAACATCATCACTGATGTCGCAAGAGCAATAATGATAGTGCTGATCTTTTTCATAAATTATATGGTTTATTAAATTTTCCCAAATATAATTAATTCTTTGGCAAAAATCCCTGCTCAAGCATATATAGTGCAATCTGAACAGCATTTGTTGCAGCACCCTTACGAAGGTTGTCCGCTACACACCAAAGATTCAGACCATTCTTCACTGAAGGATCCTTGCGAAGTCTTCCTACGAACACCTCATTCTTACCCCAAGCATAAAGAGGCATAGGATACACATTGTTCTGAGGATCGTCCTGAAGAACAACCCCTGGAGTATTTGAAAGAATCTCACGCACCTCCTCAAGAGTAAACTCCTTCTCAAACTCAAGGTTGATAGACTCAGAGTGTCCACCCTGAACAGGAACACGAACTGTTGTTGGAGAAACTCCGATAGAATCGTCACGGAAAATCTTATGTGTCTCGTTCACCATCTTCATCTCCTCCTTTGTATAACCAGTCTCAAGGAAGCTGTCGATATGAGGAAGGATATTCTGATCGATAGGATGTGGATACACAGCATCATACTCACCCCACTTTCCTCCTGCACGCTCTGCTGTCATCTGGTCCATAGCCTTATAACCAGTTCCAGTAACTGACTGATATGTAGATACTACGATACGCTTGATTCCATATTTCTTGTGTAGGGGAGCAAGAGGAAGAAGCATCTGGATAGTTGAACAGTTAGGATTTGCGATGATATAATCATCTGCAGTAATCACATCACCATTGATCTCCGGAACAACAAGTGGCTTAGTCGGATCCATACGCCAGTATGAAGAATTATCAACTACACGGCAGCCGACCTCAGCAAACTTAGGAGCAAGTTCAGCCGAAGTGCTTCCACCAGCTGAGAAAAGCGCGAGGTCTGGACGTGCAGCAATCGCATCCTCTGCACTCACAACAGTCCACTCTTTTCCACCAAATGAGATTTTACGTCCAACAGACTTAGCTGATGCCACCGGCAAAAGCTCAGTCACAGGGAAGTTGAACTCTGCCAAAACTTCCAACATTCTTGTGCCAACCAGTCCTGTGGCACCTACTACTGCTACTTTCATATTTTCTTGTTCGTTTTATATTTTCTATTTCAATGCAGCATTCAAATCTGCGATAAGATCGTCCACATTCTCTGTTCCGACAGATAGACGAAGCATATTAGGATATACTCCCGCAGCCACCTGCTCCTCAGGACTTAGCTGAGAATGAGTTGTTGATGCAGGATGTACGATAAGTGACTTTGAATCGCCGACACTTCCCACATGAAGAATAAGTTCAAGCTTTCTCACAACATCAGCAGCAGCCTCAAATCCACCCTTCACACGGAAGGTCAAGACAGCACCGAAGCCATGCTCAAGGTACTTGCATGCAAGCTCATGATAAGGATTGCTCTTAAGTCCAGGATAATTCACACTCTCCACTGCAGGGTTGCTCTCAAGGAACTGAGCCACAGCAAGAGTATTATCACAACATCTCTCCGCTCTGAGCGAAAGAGTCTCAAGACCCTGAAGCATCAGGAAAGAGTTGAACGGAGACTGAGCAGGACCGATATTTCTCAAACCATCCACCCTCACCCTACCGGCAAAGGCAGCATTGCCGAAGGCCTCAGTATACACGACTCCGTGGTAGCTCTCCGAAGGAGCCGCAAGAAGCGGATACTTCTCCGCAGTCCACTCAAAATTACCACCATCAACAACAACACCGCCAAGGGTTGTTCCGTGGCCACAGATCCACTTCGTCGCAGAATGAATCGAAACATTCGCACCCCAGTCCATCGGACGGAACAAATATCCACCGCAACCGAAAGTATTATCCACCATCACGCACACACCCTTCTTACGGGCCATCTCCACAATCGGCTCGAAATCAGGCACGTTGAAGGCAGGGTTACCAAGCATCTCAAGGTAAACAGCCTTAGTGCGTCCATCAACTAGCGCCTCGATATCCTCAACCTTATCACTCTTGGCAAAACGCACCTCAATACCCATATCACGTAGGGTTATCGCAAACATGGTGAAAGTACCGCCGTAAAGGAAAGGAGAAGCAACGATGTTATCACCCATTCCACAGATGTTAGTGATGGAAAGGAAGACGGCAGACTGACCAGAGGCAGTCGCTACCGCAGCCACACCGTTCTCGAGGGCAGCCATTCTCTTTTCAAACACCTCAGTTGTAGTGTTTGTGATTCTTGTATATATATTGCCTGGACGCTTAAGCTGGAATAGCTCTGCACCATACTGCATATCATCAAAAGTATATGCTGTGCTCTGATAGATAGGAACTGCCGTTCCTTTTGAAACAGGATCAATCTCCTGTCCTGCCCTCACCTGGAGGGTCTCGAACTTATATTTTTTTTCCATTATTAGTACAAAATATCATTAAGAATACCTGAAGCTGTCTGACGGGCTCCTGCTCCTGCACCCTGCACCACAAGCGGAGACGGGTAGAAATCAGTCTTGATCAAGGCAGCATTGTCTGTTCCGCAAAGGATATAAAGAGGGTTGCCCTCCTGGATATCCTGAAGGCCGATGCTTGCCTTATAACCGATCGGAGAAGTCTCATCCTTGACTAGTGAAGCGACAAATCTCTGACGGAAGCCCTTAGATGCCGCTGCCTCATATCTCTGAGCGAACAAGGCCTCATTCTCGGCAAGTTTCTCGTAGAAGGCCTCAACACTGCCCTCAAAGAACTCCGGTCCAAGGATAGGAGAAATATCCACATCCTTCTCATCAAGAGGAATTCCTGCCTCACGTGAGAGGATAAGAAGTTTTCTGAGAACATCTCTTCCGCTAAGGTCAAGACGTGGATCCGGTTCTGTATAACCTGCATCCTGAGCAGCCTTGACTACCTCCGCAAAGGTTGCGCTCTTTCCACCGTCATAGTTAGAGAAGATATAGTTAAGTGTTCCTGAAAGCACAGCCTCAATAGTGAAGATCTCATCACCGCTGTTCACACTTCTTGCGATTGATTCAAGAATAGGAAGGGCCGCTCCCACTGTTGTCTCATATCTCAAAGTCGCACAGTTGTCGATAGCTGCTGACTTGATTGCCTTATACTGCTCGTATGGAGAAGAGAAGGTAATCTTGTTGCAGGCAACTACTGAATATCCCTTCTTGAACAGGTTCATATACTTGTATGCGATATCAGAACTTGCTGTACAATCTACAAAGACTGAGTTCTCCATAGAGATTGCTCCAAGTTCAAGGAAGAAGGCCTCGTCAGCCGCATTCTTTCCGTTTGCAAGGAGTTCATCAATATTGTTAAGGTCAAGACCGTTTATATCAAGAGCATATTTACGGCTGTTTGAAAGTCCGCAGATTCTTACTCTCTTCGCTGTGCGTTTTGCGATAAGGTCTGCATTCTTGCGGATGATCTCAACAAGGGCCTTTCCTACTGTGCCGTAGCCTGCCATGAAGAGATTGATGGTCTTTGTTGTCTTGAGTTCGAAGAACTCGTCGTGAACATGACGGAGCGCTGCGTCCACCTGCTCTGATGAGATGATGGCTGAAACGTTTCTCTCCGATGAACCCTGAGCTGTCGCGCGGATTCCGATGCCGTTGCGGCCGAGGGCAGCGAGCATGCGTCCTGTCGTGCCGCACTGGTTGATGATATCATCTCCTACGATGCAGACGATTGAATAACCCTTTTCCACCTTGAGCGGGTTGAGCTTGCCCAATGATATTTCGTATGCGAAGCACTTGTCTGCTGCCTCTTTTGCCTTGTCTGCGTCCTGCTCAGAGATTGCGATGCACATTGAGTGGACAGATGAGGCCTGGGTGATGAGGATGATGTTGATATCGTTCTGGCTTAGGGCTGCGAAAAGGCGTGCCGAGAAGCCAGGGATTCCAACCATTCCACTTCCCTCGAGAGATACAAGGGCGATGTTGTCTGAGTTAGAGATTCCGATGATGCTGCTCTTCGATCTTGGAGGATTCTTCTCGATGAGAGTTCCCTCGTTGTCAGGATCGAAGGTATTCTTCACATAGATAGGAATTCCCTCTGAGACTACAGGCTGGATTGTCGGAGGGTAAATCACCTTTGCACCAAAGTGAGATAGCTCAAGAGCTGCTCTGTATGAGATATTGTTGATGGTCTTTGCGCTTGGGACAATCTTAGGATTGGCAGTCATCATACCCGGCACGTCTGTCCAGATCTCAAGGATTCTTGCCTTCGAACCTACTGCACATAGGGATGCAGTATAGTCTGAACCTCCTCTTCCAAGAGTCACAATCTTGCCGAACTCGTCTGATGCGATGAAGCCTGGGATTACGAAGACGTTTGTGATAGGGTTCGCCTCTACCATTGCCTCAAGGTTTGCGAAGGTTTGAGTTGTATCCACTACGCTCTTTCCTCCCTCGTAGTTTGTACGGATGATATTTCTTGCATCAATCCATTTTGTTGCAATGCCCACTGATGCAAGCTTTGTTGCAATGATTCTTGTAGAAAGGAGTTCTCCGAAGCTCTGGATAGCGTCGAGACTTGTCTGACTTAACTCACCAAGAAGATAGACTCCCTGAGAAATACTTCTAAGCTGGTCGAAGGCCTGGTCACATCCCTCAAGAGACTCCTCATGCTTCTCTAGAGGAAGAATATCCTTGATGATGGTGTGGTGGCGCTCCTGGAGCTGGTCGATAAGGACCTTGTACTCGTTATTCCTGGAAGCTGCAAGATTTCCGATTTTAATAAGGGTATCTGTACAGCCGCTGATTGCAGAAACTACGAGAATAGTTCTGTCTCTGTCGGCCGCCTTGCCTACGATTTCTACCACTTTTGTCATTGCAGAGGCATCTGCTACTGATGTACCTCCAAATTTTAATACCTGCATATTGTTATAGTCTATTCATTATCGGATTAAATATCTCTATGAGCTGGTCGTTCTCCAAAAGGAAGCCGTCGTGGCCGAATTTTGAGGAGATTTCATAGTATTCAGCTCCTGGGACTGATGCTGCTATCAGTTTCTGTTCCTCGATCGGGAAGAGACAGTCGCTGTCGATTCCCACTACTGTCGTTCTTGCCTTGATCGTGGCCAATGCTGCCTCGACTCCTCCCCTGTTTCTGCCGACATTGTTGCTGTCCACAGCGTATGTGAGATAGTAGTATGAGTATGCATCGAAGCGGTCTGCAAGCTTCTTTCCCTGGTAGCGCTGGTAGGATGCTGCCCTGTCTGGGAAAAGAGTGTCCTTATCCTGCTCAAACTGAGTTGCATTATAGCCTGCGTAACTTCTGTATGAGATGAGGGCTATTGATCTTGCGCATTTCAGGCCAAGCTCGCCGCCCTTAAGACTCTTGCACTCCCTGAAGGTAGGATCTGCCTCAAGGGCCATTCTCTGGGACTCATTGTAGGCTGTAAGCCATGCTGTTGCTCGAGGTCCGCAGGCCATGAAGATTGCCTCACGAATTGCATCGGGTTCCATAATTGCCCATTCAAGAGCCTGAAAACCTCCGATTGAGCTGCCGACAAGAAGGTCTATCTTTTCTATTCCTAAGTGCTTTCTTACAAGGATTGAGGCGTTGATGATGTCTCTTACAGTTATCCTTGGAAAGTCGAAGTAATAAGGTTCTCCTGTCTCAGGATTGATTGAAGACGGACCTGAGGATCCGTAAGCAGAGCCAAGCATGTTTACGCAGGCAACGAAGTATTTGTCTGTATCGAAATACTTGCCTGGACCTACAAGACCTGGCCACCAGTCGCTTGGATCCGAGTTTGCAGTAAGGGCATGTGTAATCCAAATGACCTTTCTGCTGTCACCCTTCTGGTAAGGTCTGTCAGATGTATGATATACGACTTCAAGGCCTTCGATACTGCCTCCGGCCTCAAACTCAAAAATGCTATCGTGTATATATCTGTTTCTTATCATAAGTATTCTGAAAAAACGTGCAAAGATACTGATTTGCCGTCAATTTCGGCGTGCAAATATGATATAATGAATTTATATATACAACCTTTCGAAAAATTTCGGAAAAATATTCTATTTTTGTTGAATTAAGAGGGTTTTACAGAATATTATTCTGCTATTTTGGGAATTTATCAGATAAAAAGTAAAGACAATGCATACAGAATCACTTGACAGGACAGACCTCCTCATCCTAAGGGAACTTCAGAAGGACGCGAAGCTCACTACCAAGGAGTTGGCAGCAAAGGTAAACTTGTCTCCATCGCCCGTCTTTGAAAGGCAGAAAAGGCTCGAAAAGGAAGGTTACATCAAGAAATACATCGCTGTTGTCGACCCCATCAAGGTGGGCAACGGCATCATGGTCCTCTGCAACGTCCGCCTCAAACACCATAGCAAGGAGTTCAGCCGCCAGTTCACAGCCGTCATCTCACAGATCGACCAGGTCGTCGAGTGCTTCAACACCTCAGGAGAATATGACTACCAGCTGAAGATCTACGCCAAAAGCATGTATGACTATCAGGAATTCGTTCTTGGCACCCTTGGAGAATTGGACTGTATCGGATCTCTCCACAGTATCTTCGTAATCGGAGAAGTCAAGAACACTATGAGCGTGCCTTTGTAGATTCAAGGACACAGATATACAAAAACGCCCGACAGACTATGTCTATCGGGCGTTTTGTGGTCCCTGCAGGGCATGATCCTGCGACCCCCTGATTATGAGTCAGGTGCTACTAACCAACTGAGCTAAGGGACCAATCTTTTCAAAGAAATTTGTAGCGGTTCAGGCACTAGTCCTGAACCGTTCTACAAATATAATGATTTTCTTTCATTCCCAAAGGGAAATCAGAATTAGCATACTTTGATTTCTACTTCAACTCCGCTAGGAAGCTCAAGCTTCATAAGAGCATCAACAGTCTTCTGAGTAGACTCATAGATGTCTAGAAGACGGCAGTATGAGTCAAGCTCGAACTGCTCACGAGACTTCTTGTTAACGAAAGTCGAGCGGTTGACAGTGAAAATCTTCTTGTTAGTAGGAAGCGGAATAGGACCATTCACGCGAGCTCCTGTAGCAGATACTGTCTCAACGATCTTCTTTGCTGATTTGTCAACCAACATGTGATCGAATGATTTTAGTTTGATTCTAACTTTCTGGCTCATATTCGTATTATATTACCAATTTGTACTTAATTATTATTCGTCGTCATCAGAATTGTTGTAACCGCTCTTCTCGATGATGTCCTTAGCAAGACCAGCTGGCACCTCAGCATAGTGGTGGAAGCTCATTGTGCTAGTTGCACGACCAGAAGAAATAGTTCTTAGGATAGTAACGTAACCGAATTGCTCAGCAAGTGGAACATTAGCTTTAACAATTCTTGCATTTGCTTTTGAGTCCATGCTAGTGATTTGACCTCTACGTTTGTTTAGGTCACCAATAACGTCTCCCATATAATCCTCTGGAGTAACAACCTCTAGAGACATGATAGGCTCCATAATAACTGGAGTTGCTTTTGGAAGAGCTTTACGGAATGCTTGTCTAGCAGCAATCTCAAATGAAAGAGCATCAGAGTCCACTGGGTGGAAGCTACCGTCTTTAAGTTTAACCTTCATTGAAGTTACCTCGTAACCTGCAAGAACACCGTTTGCCATTGCAGACTTGAAGCCTTTCTCTACTGCAGGGATAAACTCTTTAGGAACGTTACCACCTTTTACCTCGTCAATGAACTGTAGGCCAACTACACCCTCATCAGCAGGTCCAATCTCAACAATGATATCGGCGAATTTACCTTTACCACCAGATTGTTTCTTGAATACCTCTCTGTGTTGAACTGTAGAACGGATAGCCTCTTTGTAGTTAACTTGAGGTGCACCCTGGTTAATCTCTACGCCAAACTCTCTTCTTAGACGGTCAACAATAATGTCCAAGTGAAGCTCACCCATACCGCTGATAACTGTTTGACCAGTCTCATGATCAGCTTTAACTGTAAATGTAGGGTCCTCCTCTGCAAGTTTACCTAGAGCAATACCTAATTTATCCAAATCTTTTTGAGTCTTAGGCTCTACTGCCAAACCAATAACTGGATCTGGGAATGTCATAGACTCAAGAACAATTGGATGAGTCTCAACACAAATAGTATCACCTGTTCTTAGCTCTTTGAAACCAACTGCTGCGCAGATATCACCTGCCTCTACAAACTCAATAGGGTTTTGTTTGTTAGAGTGCATTTGGAACAATCTGGAAATACGCTCTTTTTTACCTGAACGTGTATTTAACACATATGAGCCTGAATCCAACTTACCTGAGTAAGCTCTCATAAATGCAAGTCTACCAACAAATGGATCTGTAGCAATCTTGAACACAAGTGCACAGAATGGCTCTTTAACGTTTGAAGGTCTAACCTCAACGTTGTTGTTTGTTGGATTTGTACCCTCTACACTCTTCTTGTCAAGTGGAGAAGGAAGATATCTCATAACTGCGTCCAATAGGAATTGAACACCTTTATTCTTGAATGATGAACCACAACAGATTGGAACAATAGCCATATCAATTGTAGCTTTTCTAAGAGCAGCAATAATCTCCTCTTTAGAGATTGAATCTGGATCATCAAAGAATTTCTCCATTAGAGTGTCATCGTACTCAGCGGCAGCCTCAACAAGTTTGGCTCTCCACTCCTCACACTCTGCTAGCATATTCTCTGGAATATCTCTAACCTCGTAGTTTACTAACTCTTTACTCTCTTGATCATAGAAGTAACCTTTCATTGCAATAAGGTCAACAATACCTTGGAATTTATCCTCTGCACCAATTGGCAAACAAATTGGAACTGCATTGGCACCAAGTTTCTCCTTCATCTCAGCAACTACAGCCAAGAAGTCGGCACCTACACGGTCCATCTTGTTAACGTAAGCAATTTTAGGAACTCTATATTTGTCTGCTTGTCTCCATACTGTCTCAGATTGAGGTTGAACTCTACCTACAGCACAGAAAGTTGCAACTGTACCATCAAGAACGCGCAATGATCTCTCTACCTCTACGGTAAAGTCCACGTGGCCTGGGGTATCGATTAGGTTGATTTGGTAGTTGTTACCATCATATTTCCAGAATGCTGTAGTAGCAGCTGAAGTAATGGTAATACCTCTCTCTTGCTCTTGAACCATCCAGTCCATAGTAGCACCACCTTCGTGTACCTCACCAATTTTGTGAGTTTTACCTGTGTAGAACAAAATCCTCTCG